>Ga0181601_10003585_pt1 | contig 13103 bp, 9 predicted proteins | sample 041ome_8_FD_133020 | JGI IMG/M metagenome (GOLD analysis project Ga0181601, IMG submission 133020) | Coastal salt marsh microbial communities from the Groves Creek Marsh, Skidaway Island, Georgia - 041407BS metaG (megahit assembly) | ecosystem: Environmental > Aquatic > Marine > Intertidal zone...
CACCGCGGACGCGGCCACGTACGGCAGCGCGATGCTCGACTCGTTCAAGATCGACATCTCCCACCAGGAGATGGAGCGCATCATCATCGAGCTCGAGCTCATCTACAAAACGCAGCCCGGACAGTGGTTGCCCATCACGGTGCGTGCGGCGGTGCCGTCGCATTCCGCCCGCCGACCCCCCGGCTCGAGGGGGTTCGCGCGTCGGCGTGCGGAGACGAGGCGTGCGAAACACGCGTCGCGCTCGCGTCTCCGTCGTCACGACCCCCGAGCGAGTCCCCGCGCGCGCGGTCGCGACCGCGAGCCACGAGCGCCGTCGGCATCGTCCATCATCTCTCGGAACGCGCGAGACGAACATACGTGAACGTCGAGCGCTTCGAGATGAACTCTTTTTCCCGCGAAGACGCCTACGAACGACGACTGACGCTCTTTCCCAAACGCTCACCCCACGCCACGACTCTGACTCTCAAACGCAAAAAGGGGATCGCCAACATGCTCGCGGAAGAGCTCGGGTACGAGGACCAGGAGGAGTTCGAGGACGCGCTGAAGAGTTCGTTTGCCGAATTCATCGGCGCGCTGCCGCACATCGAGACGCGGAACATGGAGAGCGAGTTGCAACCCGGGTTGTTCCGGGACGTGTTCCGCGTCATACCCGATCCTCCCCCCGAGCAGTGCACGCCGCAGCGTTTGGTGTTAAAGATCGAATCTCGAGCGGATCTGTGGCGCATTCTGATGCTCCACCCTGGTGCGTACGTGGAGATCCCCGAGCTGGAGTTTGAGATCGGGCAGGACCACAAGAGAAGAGTGGATTCCGTGTACAACCACATTAGCGCGTCCATCTTCAACTTAGAGCGGCACGTCGAGATGGTAGGCGACGCGGCGGAGCGGAAGGGCATCCAAGACGCGTGCGACGCGTTGCGGAGTGTGCTGGATTTGGAGACCCAGGCGACGTTCGTCGTGACCGACCCGGGGGGGCTCTCGGCGTTCAAGCCCAACGAGGGCGTCAAGGTCACGGCGCTGGAGGATGAGAAAGGGCAGTACGACCGCGCCGCGCGCGCGCTCGCGGTGCCCGAGCACGAAAAAGAAATGGAAAAGGTGGACATGTAGTTCCATTTATTCAGACTAAATGCGCACTGAGCGATGCATTTTTTAGCTAAGAATCGACCGCGCACGACGCGCGCACTCGCTTTTTCGCCAGCTCGGCGACGCTTGTCGCCCCAGAGGTTGACACGTTTGCGCGCTCGGGAAAAAGCTCTTTCCCGAAAGCGCCTGAGCGCTCGTCCGCACTCCGCGCCGCACCCCGACTCGGCCCGAAGCGCACGCACGCGCGGCTCTCCGTTCACGAGCAGCGCTCGCGCACACCACCGCACACGTCCGAGCATGTCGTCGCTCTCCTCCGTCGCGCCGGTCGCGACCCGCGCGTCCGCGCGCGCGCAATCCTCCGATCGCGTCGCCGAACGTCGCGCGGTCGCCGCGCGTCCCGGCCGCGCTTCCGGTCCCCAGGTGGCGCCTCGCCTCGGCGACGCCGACGCCTCGCGTGCCCCGGCTCGCCGCGGCGCCGGCGTGGTGCCCGGCGCGCGCAAGGGCATGCTCGCGGACACGCTCGACGGCGACGGCAAGAAGAAGAAGAAGGATAAGAAAGCCTCGAAGACCGCCGGTTCGGGCGGCGGGAGCGACTCCATCACCGGCTCGCTCGAACCCGCGTTCGCGGGACAGAGCAAGTCGTCGAAACCCGCGGGTAAGAACTGGATCGAGGTGGGCAACGTGAGTGCGGACTTCCAGACGAAAGCGATCAAGCCGCTGGTCCTGGCGAACGGCAACTTCATCTTGGTCAAGTGGGAAGATCTCGTGTTTTGCGCGGATTGCAACTCGACGGCGTACCAGTTCCCTCTGATCGACGGCGAGCTCTTCTTCGGCGCGGGCGGGCCCGCGATCCGCGTGCCGCTGGATGGCACGGAGTACGACCTGACCACCGGCGAGGTCATCACGTGGTGCCCCAAGAACAACCCGATCCGATCCGCGCTCGGCACCCTGAAGGGCGCCGCCGAACAAGTGCCGCTTCCCGTGTACCCGGTGAGGGTCGAGGCGGATGGCTCGATTTTTACCAACTTCGTGGACAAAGCGCAGGTCAAGAGGGGGTTCAGCAACGACGCTGCGGAATCGATGAGCGGGGGAAAGGGCGTGGAGATCGCCATGAAGGCGGAGGACGCGAGCGGAGCCGACGACTCGGCGCGGGATCAATCGTCCGCGCCGACGCCGGCGGCGGAAGAGAGCTTAGTCTCCCCCGCGATCCTCGTGGGGATCGGACTCGTGGCGCTCGCGACGGTGTACCTGCAGATGAGCGCGGGAGGGGACGTGCCCGCGCCCCCGCAGTGAGGAGAGGGGCGTTCGGTGTTTTCTAGGCGTGTCATATCGATCAAGCGCGAAACGTCGGAGAGCGCTTTTCGAAAAAGAGCTCGTGCGCCACGTACATTACGGTAGTTGCCTCCAGTCTGTGACTCGTCGTCGCCGGCCGGCGCAAGCGCAAGTGCGCAACTGACCTCGGGCACCGCGCTTTTTTTTTTTTCGCGCTCGAGGCGCGGGATCGACGGCGGTCCCGATCATTCCTCCCGATCGCCGCCGGCGGCTCTTCCGAGACCGGAGCGGAGATGGCGAACGAGGATCTCATCAAAGACGTGTTCGGCGGGTCGGACTCGGACTCGGACTCGGAGGGTGGAGACGCGGGGACGAAGGCGGACGCGCCCAAGCGCGGCGCCGCGCTCGAGGATTCGGACGACGACGCGCCCGCGGAGGCGAAGGGCGAGGATGGCGCGCCCGACGCGCAGCCCAAGTTCCGCAGCTCGTTGGAGGATCCCGAGCAGGCGGACGGGGACTCCGACGACGACGAGGACGAGCGCGCGAACGTCCCCGCGGCGGCGCCTCCCATGACCATCGAGAAGGCTCTGCACGATCCGCTGGTTTCCACCACGATCCCGAAACTGGTGAAACTCACCAACATCGCCGGCGTCGAGTCGCGGCCGTTCGACGCGTCTTCTTTCGAGCCCACGGAGGACCACCATTTGAAGAACCACAACGTCATGCGGTGGCGCAGAAACAAGGACACGGGGAAAATCGAGTCCAACGCGCGGTTCGTCAAGTGGTCCGACGGAACGACGCAGTTGGTCATCGGCGACGAAACCCTGGCGGTGTCGGAGGCGACGGTGAACAAAGATCACGCGTACGTCTTCGCCCGCCACGCGGGCGCCATGCAGGCGCGCGCGCACGTCCACAGCAAGCTCGTGTTCCGGCCCGCCACGCTGGATTCCGAGACGCACAGGCGGTTGACAAGAGCGGTGGACAAGAAGCACGTCAAGAGCGCGCAGACAAGAATGCACATCGAGGTGCAAGACCCGGAAGCCGCCAAGGATGCCGCCGACCGCGAAGCGTTGCGTTTGGAGAAAGACGCCGAGCTCCTGCGCAAGAAACGCGCCGCGGCTATGCGCGGCGGGGGTTACGGTGGCGGCACCAGAGATGGGCCGTCCGCGCGCGTCGAGGCGGGCTACGCGGAGTACTTTGACCGCGGCGCCGGGCTGGACGGGGACTTCCTCGAAGCCGACGACGACGACGACGACGACGACGAGACGCGCGAGGCGGAGAAGGCGGCGGCGGAGCTCAAGCGGAGCGCGCCGGGGGGGTACGACGACGAGGCGGCGTTCGAGGAGGAGGACGCCGCGCCCGCGGCGAAGAAGAGGAGGGGCAGGGCGCTCGAGAGCGACTCGGAGGAATGACGCGCGTCGATTCTCGATAATTTTGTAATGGTACGCTTTCCCTTGTCGCCGCGGTCGTGAAAACGAGTTCGCTTTTCTGCGTCCATCGCGCGCACTTTTCCGGGCGCGACGGTCGCGATGTCCGCGGCGGGGAACTGCGCGGTCGCTCGGGTCGCGCGCGCGTCAGCGCCGAGGACGCGCGCGGCTCCTCGCCGCGCGTCGCGGGTCGTCGCGAGCGCGTCGCGATCGTCCGACGCGCCCATCGGCGACGTCACGCGCGCCGTGCTTTCGTTCCACGAGGGCGATCGCGCGGGCCTCGGCGCGGACGACGCGGTCGTGCCGCTGGCGTCTTGGGCGAAGCGGTTCGGGTGGGACGTGGAGACCGCCGAGCGCGTGCTCTGGGAGTGCGACGTGCCCACGAAGGGCGCGCTGCAGAAAGGTTCTTCCGTCGGGAGCGACGGGAGCGACTCGAACCTCCCCTCGAGCCTCTTCCAGGCGGACGACTCCGCCGCTCGAGTCGTCGACGCCGCCGACGCGCGCGTCGGGTTGTGGGTCACGCACGTCTTCCCCGATTTCGTCGTCCGCGCGTTACTGCTCGCCGCGGAAACGGAAGAGCAGTGTCTGTCCAAGCGCCAGGCGCTGGACGCGGCGCGCGCTGCGCTGCAGGACGAACACCCGAAGGCGGCGCTCTCGGAGGCGGCGCTCGCGCGAGCGGACAAAAACACGAAAAACACAAACGGAGCCTTCGCCGACGTGCTGCGTTCGCTTCGCCGGCGGTTCCCCGCGGACGAGGACGCGCCCTTCTGCGTGCTCACGAAGAAGGTGAAGAAACAGAGGGTGTACACGTGCGTCTCGAGAGGCACAGACTGGAACAGAGTCGATGAATCGTGGGAGGCGGTGTTCGGTCTCGTCGCGAAAACAATCGACGACGCCGAAAAAAACGCCTCCGATCAGGACGCGGCTTCGTTGATGCGCGCGCGGCGCGAGGCGCGCCGGGGAACGATGCGCCTGCCCGCGGTGAAGCGGGACGAGAGCGAGAAGACGGACGTCTCGGTGGACGCGAAGGACGCCGCGAGGCGCGCCCGGGCGCGGGGATGGTGAGCTTTCACGGCTCTCTAACTATGTTCACGAGAAAAATCAGGTTCTCTACGTTCACGAGAAGAAAAGAGTCTACTCCTAGGCCCTCGCCGCGAACTCCGCCAGCTTTTGTTTCCTCCCCTCCGTCTCCTCCGCGTGCGCCTCGGCCGCGGCGCCCATGCCCGGCGGGTAGAGCGTGCGTATGGCTCGCCGGTCGGCCTCGCTGAGCTCGGGGTGCCACAGGTCGACGATGAGCACGACGCGCGGCTCCGCCAGCGCGCCGGCTTCGTACCCGGCGTCCGCCTCTTCTCCCTCCGAGCGCCCGCGGCGGAACTCGGCGCTGTGCACGAACGAGTCGTCGAACAACACGCACTCGCCCTCTCGCCACTCCGCTTTGCGGTTCGCCACGATCAGCTCGCACGCGGGAGCCATCGAGGAGGCGTGTTCAAAACCCCAGAGCACATCGAGTCCCTCGCCCGTCGCAAGGCGAAGGAAAGGCCGCGCCGCTTTCATCGCCGCTCTTAACACCGATAAAAGGACGAGACAAGGCGCGACTATTGGGAACGTCACGATTTTGACCAACAGCCAGAGCACGAGCACGATCCACGCAACGACGCGTCTGGTGACCGTGCGTCTTCCTCGAACCGGTTTTGGCACACCCCCGTCGTTCTCGTGGTCTCGTTCGGTCTCGCCGCGACGAGCGTTCGCGTCGCGCGACGACGGCGCGCCGAAAAAGAAAACCCAAAGCCTCGCGCCGACGCCGTCGCCGCCGTTTCTTTTCGCGACTCTTCGCGGCGCGACGAGGCCGAGCGAGCACCGCAGACGCGCGTTACTTGGCCCGCAGTGCGGGGTGATGAGCGTGTTCGGCTCGAGTTTCGAGATGTACGCGCTCCCGAACGCGCACCCGGACCTCAAAACGTCGCCGCCGCCGAAACACCCGTTTCGCAAACGCTCCACCGCCGCCGTCGCCGCCGGGAACGCCTCGCAGTTGCGCCTGTCCTTCACTCCGTTTCGGTACAGGTACACCGCGGACCAGTCTCCGCCCTTGCGCACGGCGGGGTCGAACGGCGCGAAGACGACTGAGTCGTTGTCCAACGGTTTCTTCCGCGACCTCGGCGCGAACGCCGCCTCGCGCACCTCGCGCGAAATCGCCGGCGCGGCGCGCTCCAGGATGGCGACGTCGGACTGAATCGCGTCGTCGGAGGATTCGGATTCGTCGCCCCAAATTTTTGCGCACGCGCATCGCGGCGTCGGTTTCTCTTCTCTCCAACCGAAGGGGGAGGCTCGAGACGCGCCGTGATAACTCGCCGCTCGCCTTCTCATTCTCGTGTCCTTGACACATCCCTCTCCGTGTCGCTCGTGAATGGGCACCGCGCAGAGCTTCGGGAGCCGGAACACCGTCGGCGCCTGTAACGATTTATGCGCGCGCGATTGCGATTCGACCCGCGCGCGGCTCTTCGAAGCCAGAGCCAAGACGTCGGGGCTTACGCTTTCAGCGAACGACGGGTCTTCCTTCATCAGTTCGCGCAGACGCAGCGCGTTGCGCGCCAGCGCAGCCTCGTGCGCGGAGGGGCGGCACCGAAGACACCGCGGGTCCGAGCACGGGTTCAGCGCGTCGCCCGGGACGAGCGGCGGCGCCGGAGTTCCCGCGGAGGCGGCGTTTGACGTAATACGCTGCGCCTCTTCTCGCGCTCGCGCGGCGGCCGCCGCCGCTTCCCTCTTGCCCACGCGCTTGATGTCCGCGTTCCCGAGCCTGGCGCGGTTCAGCGCGCCCGCCCTCGCGGCGTGTCTGGCGTCCAGGATCTTCTTGACTCGGTACGCGCGCCGGGACCAGTTCCACGCCATCCACGCGCAGACGCCGAAGCTGAGCCATCCGCCGGGAGTGGTCGGCAGGCGCGTCTCCACCCACGCGGTGGGGTGGCTCTGGTAATGCAGCAGGCGCTTCTCCAAGTCCGTCAGCTCCGGCGCTTCCGACGTCGCCTCGCGCTGGTTCGCGAGCCACAGCGCGTACCCCACGAGGCAGTACACCACGGTGGCCAGCGCGTGGTGCGCCAAAGGCGCGAGAGACCCGCGCTGCGCCTCGTCGTCGCTCGCGTCGCTCGCCGCGTCGTCGTTCGTCGCTTTCGATCGCCCGCCGGGGACCGGCCGGGTGGAGCGGTCCGCGGCTCCGGACGGGGGATCGGCGTCACGCGCGCGCGGCGATGACATGGCCGCGAGTCAGACCCCGGCCTCCGCACCGGACACGCGTCGCCGCGCGCGCCGCCCGAGTGCGGGGCGATGCCGAAGAGAGACGTTGTTGAAAAATCTCGGGTTTGGCAGGAAAACGTCTACGCCCGCGCCCTTTTTCACGAGTCAAGAAACCCTCGATTGCCCGAGAGATTTCGTTTCGACTCGTGTCGGACGCCCGAGGCCGCGCGTTTGGAACGAAACGAACGAAAACGCTCGCGCGCGCGTCGCGCATTCGACACCGCGCGCATGTCCCCCGCTTCGGTGCCGCGTCGCGGAACCGCGCAGGCGCCCGCGTCCGCATCCGAGTCGCGCGGAAACCGCGCCGGGCGCGAGGTCGCCGCGGCGGCGGGTGCTGTCGCGGTTCTCGCGGCTCTCGCCGCGACTACAAGGAACGCCAACTCGAACCGCGCTCGCCGCGCGTCGTCCCCGCCTCCGCGCGTCGCGGTGGCCGTGCAGCCCCGGCCGGGAGGCGTGATCGCGTTCGAGGCGTCCGCGCCGGTCGTCGCGGCTGAGCACGCGTGGCTCGCCGCGCGCGCAGCCGCGCTCGGCGAGCTGGCCCCCGGCACGCAGCTCGCCGACGGGCAGAGCGTGGAGGTGCTCGAGAGAAAAAAAAACGTCGCGGTCGTGAGACAAGACGCGCGTTGGCGCGTCGGTCCCGCGAGCGGCGTGGCGCGCGTCACCGTCAGGGCGCGCGTGGACGACGCGAGCCGCACGGTGGCGTTCGAGCTCGTGGGCGGCTCTCTCGACGCTTTCTCCTCTTCTTCTTCTTCGTCGCACGCGATTGAGACCGAGACGAAGAACGCCGGAGGAGGAGGTCCCGGATGTTTCACTCAAAAAAAAAAAAAACACGAGAGGGCGCCCGGTCTCGCCGCGTACGCCGGCGTCCTCGGCGTCGCGAACGGCGCGGTGTACATGCGCGGCGCCGCCGTCGTCGCGCCCGCGGGTGGCATCGCACAAGGGCTCGCGACGCGATTCGCCGCGCGCGTTTTGCGGGGACAAATAACGCGCTCCGTCGCGGACGTCGCCGCCGTCGCCGACGCGCGCGCCAGAGCGAGAAACTAAACCGGGTATCATATGTGTAGCTCTCTCGCTAGAAGAGCGGGATGTGACGTGTTCATACGCGTATGAACGTTTCATGACGCCTCACTCCACGGACTCGTCACCCACGTTCCCCGTAAACCTCGCCACGTAAGTAAACTCCTGCGCGCAGTTGGCGAAGGAGTGGAAGAACGCGGTCTCCTCGAACCCCTCGCGTTTGAACCGTTTTCGCGCCTCCGCCATCTGCCGACGCCACTCGACGTACCCGCGGCAAAAGTTTTTGAACGTCGTCACGAGAAACGCGCCGTTGCGCAACGCCGGTTTCGCTTCCAGTAAGATGTCCGTCACGAGCTCGGGCGAGCCGTTCGCGTCGCACACGAGCAACGAGACGTCGTTTCTCGGAACCGAGCCGTCGGCGACGGCGAGCTCGGCTTTTTTTTGGACGTGCGTCACGTTCGCCGGAAACGGAGAAAGTTCGAGGTTCCCGGGGTCCACCGCCCACACGCCGCCGGCGGCGTTGTGGGCGTTTTCTTCACGGTCCTCCGACAGACTCGCCGAAACGAGTCTGTCGGAGATCCACTGCGTCCAGCCCCCGGGCGCGGCGCCCACGTCCACGCACTTCCACTCCGCGGAGATCGGCAGTGAAGCGCGGTCCGCGGCTTCCTCAAGCTTGAAATACGCGCGGCACATCGGTTTCTTCTCCGCGCGCGCCTCCTTGACTCGTTCGCAGTGCTGCGCGACGAGATACTCCAGAGTAGCGAGCCGTCGCGGAGGCACCGTGGGGTACGGAAGGACCGTAGAAGAACCCAGTTTTGAGACGAGCGCCTTTTTCGCGTCGTCGTCGTCGTCTCCGTCTCGATTTTCTTTCGACGTCTCGTCTTCGTCGACGTCTTCGCGCGTCTCGCTCGCCGCCTCGACGGCTTCCGCGGGCCAAAGCGTGAGCGTGGCCCTGTTCCTGGCGCACACCACGTCCAGCACGTGCGTCGCGTGCTTCGCCGTCGGCTCGAACAGCCGCGCGTCGTCGGTCGAAGGTTCGATTCCCGCGTAGGTCGCCGGCGCGGCCCAACGCGGGAAGCACCGAGCCTTGACGAGCATTTTTTTTTGGGCGCCTCCGCCTCCGCCTCTCGTCCGCGCCGCGACGCCGCGGAGAAGCTCGGGGACGGCGGCGCTTACCGCGCGCAGCAGGCTCTCTCGCGAGTCCCCCGTGACCGAGATCGAACCCGCGCCGTGTGCGTCCGCGGGGTCCACCCCATCCACGGAGACGCAGTACGCGCGCTTGAGCGTGGCCATCAGATGCGGGTCGCGCGCCAGCGCGCGCGCCGCCGAGAAGACGCCTCCGTCGGACGCGTCGTTCATTCCTCCGATCGTCCGATCGTCCATCGCGCCGCTCCGGACGAAGATGACGCAATCCGCGGCTCGCGCCAGGTTCAATCGAGCCGCGTCCACCACCGCGTCTTCGCCCAGCAGGTCCCGACATCGCCTCGCGACGCGGTCGGCGACGCCCAGCTCGCACTGCAACGCGAGATGCGGGCGCTTCTCCGGCGACGCCGCCGACGCCGGGTTGTGCGGGAACCAACACGGGGTCGCCTCCGGGTCTTTCTCGCGCGCGACGTCGCGCGGGCACACGCCGTACCTCGCGAACGTCCAGCACGGCTGGCGCAGCGACGGGGGGTCGTGCGCGTACGCGCAATCCGACCGGCACGCCTTGCCCCGCATGAAGAGCTTGCACGCCGGCGTGCCATCCGCGGCGGTGGGCGAGCAGTGCAGCTCCCTCGGCGCCGGCCGCACGGGGCCGAGGCACGCGAGCACGGGGTCGGAGGGAGACGAGTGCTCGTCCCCCTCGTCGTCGGCGGCGCGCGCGCGAGCCTTCGTCATCGCGTCGGTCCCCGGCGACGACCGCCGCGTCGGTCGTAGTGTCGGAGCGGCGGCAGAGCCTCCGAGACGCTTTTCCGCCGCTGGAGGCGAGAACGCACGTCGATCGGGCGATCGACGAATCCGCAGTGGCGTTCAGTCAGAGGCGTGTTTTTCCTGCTCAGGCGAACCGTGTGATGAAGAAGTGCCAGCGATGCGTCGTGGCTCGCGCTCGCCACTCCTGACCGCGCCACGGGCGAGTCTCGGTCGCGACATGTTACGTCGCCTCGCGTCCAACCTTGGGGGCGTCGCGGCCCGCTCGGGCCGCGGCGCCTTCGGCGCCGTCCCCGCGGTGCACGCGCAGCAGCGCAGCGCGGGCGGCCTCATGGTGGTACGTCTCCCTCTCCTCGGTTGCCCCCGCGCGCGGTCGGCGAGCGCGGGTCCGGAGGCGCCGCCCCGAGGACGCCGCGACGCGGGCGGTCGCGTCGCGGCGTCATCGCGGCGACGCGACGCGCCCGCTCGCGCCCCGGGGGGAACCAGACGCACCCCCCGCGCGATCGCGTCGCGCGCAAACCCTCACCCCATTTCGTCATCGAGCCTCGCGCTCGACCCGTTCGCACGGCGCGTCCGTCACGGCAGGATGGCTCGAGCGTGAAACGAGAACGCGCGCGTGGAGGTTTTTTTCCGTGACAGAAAAACCTTCGCCTCTCGCGCGGCGCGCTGACGTAACCCTCAAACGACCCTCAAACGAACCCATCTCGACACACACACCAGCACCGCGACACTGCGGACAACAACGACCGTTTGCAGTGGTCTTTCACCGAGGAGAACATGCCGAAGGTGCGTGAGATTTTGCAGCGGTACCCGCCCAACTACAAGCGATCCGCCATGATCCCGTTGCTCGACGTCGCGCAGCAACAAAACAACGGGTACCTCTCCGTGCAGGCGATGAACGGCGTCGCGACGTTGCTCGAAGTGGCACCCATCCGCGTCTACGAAGTCGCGACATTCTACTCCATGTTCAACCGCGTGCCGATGGGCAAGTACCACGTCATGGTCTGCGGCACCACGCCTTGCATGCTGCGCGGCGCGCGGGACGTGGAGAAGGCTCTGAGCGAGTATTTGGGCGTGAACAAGTTTGAAAACACCCCTGATGGGATGTTCACGCTCGGCGAGATGGAGTGCATGGGGTGTTGCGTGAACGCGCCCATGATCGCGGTGGCGGACTACACGAACGGCGTGAAGGGGTACTCGTACAACTACTACGAGGACCTGACCCCCGCGGACGCGGTCGCGGTCGTCAAGGCGCTCAAAGCGGGGCAGAAGCCGCGCGTCGGGTCGCAGCACCGCGACAAGGCGGAGCCCAAGACTGGCCAAACCACGCTTTTGTCCGAGCCGCCGGGTCCGTACTGCCGCGACCTCGCCGCGGTCAAGGCGGAGCTGGAGGCGGCGGCCAAGGCGGCGGCCAAGGCGGCGGCGGAGGAAGCAGCTAAGAAATGAGGAGACCTTAAAGGAGATGTATGATAGGTTTCTCTGTATTTTCTACGAAAGGTTTTACGCGAAAGTCTACCTTCCCTTTGCGAAGTTCATGCGCGTCACCGACGGCGTCGCGCTTTGTTTCGCGCCGCCGCGCGTCAGCGGCACGAACGGTTTCTCGTTCATCTTCTCCCTGTTTTGCTCCCGGAGCTCGCGCGCGGCCGCCTCCTTGAGCTCCGCGGGGTCCTCCGCGTACCGCGGCGGCTTGTTGATGGCGCCGCGGTTGGGTTTGGAAACCCGCCACGCCTTTTCCGGGGGTGACGTTATTTCAATAACCTCCGGCCCCTCCGGTTCGTAGCGGTACTCCCCAACCACGCCAACTCCTTTCGCGCCGCCGAGTGTCGTGCCTCGGGTTCCTAAACCGCCTTTCTTGCCCGGCGCTGGAGGTCGGAACGGGTTCCCTTGTTCCTTCTTTTTACCCGCGCTCCTTCGTTCGCGCTCGAGCCGTTTTTCAACATCGTACTCCTCGGCCACATACGCGTACTCGCCCGCGACGCCCAGTTTTGTGGTCGTCTCGGAGATGGTCACGCCTCGCGTCCCGTACGAACCTTTCTTCCCGGGCTTCGTCGTGATGTTCCGCGGCTTGTCCGGGAAATCACCTTTTTGCTTGCGTTGAGTTTCAGGGTCGCCGTGCTCCATGTACTCCACCTTACCGCCGATAGCGCCGTCGTACGATCCCAAGCCCGTCGTCTTGCTCCGCACGCGGCCGGGGGGCTTCATCACCGGCTGAATCACCCCCTGCGACTTCTTCTCGTGTCTCTCCCGTCTTTCCTCCACGGTCATCACGCCCTTGTACTTCTCGCGGTTCGCGTACAGCGGCTTGAAGTCGTCGAACGCGGCTTTGTTGCCCTTGCCCGTCTTCTTGCGGCACGCGATCATGTTCAACCCGGAGTGCCGCGACGAACGCATCGGGTCCTTGTCGTTGTACGGCTCACCGGAAGACAGAAACATGGATTCGCCGAACGTGCCGTACTTCATCGCGGTCTTCGAGCGACTCATCGCGAACGGTCGTGAGGACGAGCCGCGCCAGCCTTCGCGTGAAGCGGTGCGTCGATGCGGCGCACGCGCGTGAAGCGGCGCGGAAGGCGCGGAAGTCTCTCGGGACCCGCGGCTGCTTCCGCGCGGGCGCCTGTGACGCGAAATTCGCCCTCGCGTCCAAAACGGGCAGACGCGGACGTCTCGTCTCGTCTCGCCCCTCCCGCCTTCTCGGACTCCGAGAAGCCGACCGCGCGCTGGGTCGTGAATCGGAAAAAAATCACGCCCATTGCGAGTGCCGGGCAGTCGCGAAAAACTGACAATTGCGATTTTCGCTCTTTTGATCGAGCTAACATCGGATCGGCGAGCGTCCGCCCTCCGCCACAGCTTGACCCGCACCAGCTGGTCACCCGCGCCGTCCGGAGCGAAGCCCGAGCGACTCGAGCGTTTCGAAGGGACGCTGACTCGACGGTCGATCGCGCGCCGCGGATCGCGGGAAAAGGAACAGCCGCTCGGCGCACGCAGCCGAGAGACGCGAGAAGAGCTCTTTTCGCGGGCGCGAGCGCGATGACGCCCGCGCGTATGTCTCGCGGCAAGGCGCTGCTGGCTCTCGCTGCGCTCTGCGCCGCGTTCGTCTCCGTGCAAGGTGCGTCC
>Ga0181601_10003588_pt1 | contig 13100 bp, 10 predicted proteins | sample 041ome_8_FD_133020 | JGI IMG/M metagenome (GOLD analysis project Ga0181601, IMG submission 133020) | Coastal salt marsh microbial communities from the Groves Creek Marsh, Skidaway Island, Georgia - 041407BS metaG (megahit assembly) | ecosystem: Environmental > Aquatic > Marine > Intertidal zone...
CTCTAATCTCCCGAACCGCGCTCTCTTCGTCTCCGATGCCGCAGCCGCCCACCGCAAGTCTCCCTGCCACCCGTCTCGCAACCTCAACACGTTCCATCCGATCCTCTCTCTGGTTCCTGACAACAAAACACGAACGACCAACCTCTTGCCAACGCCCCAATCCCACCGGCGCAAAACCCTCGCCGCCGTTCGTCCACGCCCCCGACGTCTCGAGCCTTGGGTTGGAAAAACTCCAAGTCGTCTGCAACAGACGCGAACGGGCTTCTCCTACCCGATTCACCGCTCAGCGAGCCCGTATCGTCGTCCTCGTTCTTTGGCGTCAGCGTATTCGCCGTCGACATGTATCGCGCGCCGATCGCGCGCGAGGCGTCGCGAAGTGTCGCGAGAGGACGTCCCAAAAGCGGTCGCGATGAATGCTGCCAGGATTTTGGCACTCACGATCGAAAGGATTGGGAAACACCACACGCTGCCGCCGCGTCGGAGGAAATTCTGCGCGCGAACGCGAGAGGACGCTCGAGATGAGTCTTAAAGTGGCGAATTGTCCGAGTCAGGTGCGTCGATGGCGACGGTGCGACGCGCGCGGTCGCGGGAGGGTCGGAAAGGAGTAGAGTGATTTTTTCATTCGCACCACGTGGATGTTTGTTTGTTTCATTCCGTCGTGCATGAAAATGAGACGAGACGAGCGAAGACTGACGAGTGTGAACGTTATGAATGCGTTGTTTCGTGCGCTCGCGCAGGAGTTGGCGCTGACGAATTGCGCGTTTCTGAGCGAAGCGGACGCTGGTTTGTACGTGCCTTATGTTGAAATTGGAGATTGCATCTTTGCAACGAAACCGCACGCTGAAGTTGCGCCCGGAACGGTTGGGCTGAATGGTGTGCAGAGAAAGCAACTCCGTGTGAGTGTGGGAGATGCGGTGCGATGCGCGAGATATGAGCCTCCGACGCGGGAGTTTGACTGCGCAGGAATGACGATTGAGCTCGAGTTTACGAGACCCGCGCTGGCGGCGTCATACGTCGCGAGAAACGCACATGAGGGCGTTGAGGCAGAGGCGATGACGTCCATCTTGCGGCGGACATTCAGTTCGCAAGTGTTTACGATTGGACAAAAGGCGGCGATTGAGTATTGTGGAAACAATTACCTCATAAGCGTCAACCATTTGATTGTCGAGGGCGCCAGAGAAGGAGTCACCACGCTCAGAGGGATGTTTACTCCTTCAACGGCGGTAGTGTACGAAGCTTCATCGAATAGTGGGATTAAAATTTTGGGTCAAAAGGCAGCAGTGATGAACACGGGTCTATTCAAGAGCAAGGATTTCAGTTTCTCCAAGCTCGGCATTGGCGGTCTCGACAAGCAGTTTGAGGACATTTTCCGTCGAGCGTTCTCGTCTCGAATTTTCCCTCAGAGCGTGGTTCAACGTCTTGGTATTCAACACGTGAAGGGTATGTTGCTTCATGGTCCCCCGGGTACGGGTAAGACACTGATTGCGAGACAAATCGGCAAGATGCTGAACGGTAAAGAGCCAAAGATTGTGAATGGGCCCGAGGTGATGTCAAAGTACGTCGGTCAGTCTGAGGAGAACATTCGCGCCCTTTTTGCCGACGCAGAAGCGGAATACAAGGCTAGAGGCGACGACAGCGATTTGCATATTATCATCTTTGATGAAATTGACGCCGTATGTAAAGCTAGAGGTAGTGTATCGAGCGGTACTGGAGTTCATGATTCGATTGTCAACCAGTTGCTCACGAAGATTGATGGTGTCGACGCGCTGAACAACATCCTGCTTATCGGTATGACGAACAGAAAGGATATGCTAGATGAAGCCATCTTACGCCCAGGACGTCTCGAAGTGCACATAGAAATAGGCTTACCGGATGAGAATGGTCGTGTTCAGATTTTGAACATTCACTCCAACAAGATGAGTGAGAACGAGTTCCTCGGTGGAGATGTTGACGTCGTCGAGCTTGCGAAGAGGACGAGCAACTTCAGCGGTGCTGAGATAGAGGGTCTAGTAAAATCAGCCGTTTCGTTCGCTTTGACGAGACAAGTGGACATGAATGATATCGGAGCGCCGATTGACGAAGATAACATTAAAGTGACGATGGCGGATTTCGAGATGGCTTTGCTCGAGGTGAAGCCGGCTTTCGGTGCGTCTACCGATTTGTTCGAGCGATGTATGTTGAACGGTATGATATCGTACGGTTCAAAATACGAGAAACTCGTCTCCACCATGCAATTGCTCATCGAACAGGTGAGAGTTTCGGAAAAGACCCCAATGCTCACGTGTTTGCTTGAAGGTGGAGCCGGTAGCGGTAAGACGGCATTGGCTGCCGCTCTCGCCATCAAATCCCAGTTTCCATTCACCAAGCTTTTGACTTCTGACGGATTTATTGGTTCCTCTGAGGTCCAAAAGTGTCAGGCTCTCGCAAAGTTGTTCGATGACGCTTACAAGTCGCCCGTCTCGCTCATCGTGTTGGATGATATCGAGCGTCTTCTGGAGTACGTCGCCATTGGTCCGAGATTTAGCAATGTCGTCTTGCAGGCGCTGTTAGTACTTCTCAAGCGTCAGCCTCCGCCTGGCCGCAAGCTTTTCGTCATAGGCACGACGTCTTTGCCGCTCGTCTTTGAAGACATGGGTCTGAACGCTGCGTTCAACGTATCGCTTCACGTGCCCATGCTCTCCGCCAACGAAACCGCCGAAGTCCTTCGACAGCTCGGCGCTTTCACCGACGCAGATCTTCCGAACGCGTGCCAGGCTCTCCAGGCACTCATGGGAGACCAAATTCCAATCAAGCGTCTATTTATGCTCATCGACATGGCTCGTCACGGCCAAGCCGGCGCCAAGCACGAACCCGTGCACGCCGACGCTGAAGGTCCGGTGCCTCTTGACCGCTGGGTTGAGTGTCTCAAGGATCTCACCCAATAGTCAATCCCGTTTTAAGAATCAATCGTCATTAAGCGCATATAAATCAATCATTACAAATTTCGCTAAGTCTTCTGCATCTCTGTCTTCGTCTCGACTCGCCAGAGGAACACATTGCGATCTTCCCTCCCGACCGCCTCTTCCTCTTCCGATCCACTTGAAGCTCTCACTTCTTGGACGGAGAGAACAATCCCGTAAACGTATTCATCACAACCCCATACGTCAATCCAACCGTCACCGCCCCGACGCGAATGAACGCCGCGAGCGAGCTCGACCCGCCGTAGGGTCCTCCGCTCATGGATACCGTCAAACAAGGTCTCGCTCCTTTCGTCCCGTGCGCTACGGTCGACGAAATATGCCTGAAGAGGAATAGAAAAAGACGCAGCTCTTTCCGTCCGTTCGATCCGCGCTCCTCACGAAGACAATCGGCGATCGCCGCACTGTACGGCACTGTGCGGCGATCGCCGATCGCGTGAGCCGAAACCCACGGCTGTCATATAATCTTTTTAAATTCCCCAACGAAAACAAAATCATCATTGACGAGCTCTTTCTACTTATTATGAGTACCAAACGTCTATTATTTTTATAAAGTGGTGGTCGCGCATTTTTTGGAGTTTTCAAACGATGGAACGCGTCACTCTGCGAGGCCGACCCGACGCACGCGCGCGAGGACGACTGAGGGAGACTCGAGCGGGAAGTCGAAACCGAAACCGAAGCGAACCGATCCAATCACCCGCAACGGCGAAACGAAAAGAGATTGAAAAACTTTTGACGAAGATTTATAATGATGTTGACGACTCTGACAAAGACGAGTTACGCAGTGTTAACGGTCGGAAGAACCTGCGCGCGAACGCCCGGGGCAAGGCGAGGATGCCGACGAGCGACCCCGATGGTGTTCGCGAATGCCTCGCGGGGACACGCGGGGGCTCGCGCGGGGCACTCGGTGGGGAGGTTCGCGGAGAGCAGGACGGCGAGTTGGCGGGCGCCGCGGGAAGGCGCGGGCGGGAAGCGCGGGCACATCGAATGCGAAAACATTGGAGGTCGACGGGCGTCTACCGTAGCGCGCGGCGGTGGAGGAGGTGGTTGTGATGGTGGTGGAAGTGGAGGGGGAGGTAGCGGCGGGAACGGTGGTAAAGGCGACGGTTCGTCCTCCAGCGGCGTTTCGTCGCTTTGGGCGGCGTATCTCAACTCGCTCGAGAAGAATCCGTTGGCGACCAAGTGTGCCACGTCCGGCTTGTTGAACGCCCTCGGGGATTTGTTCGCACAATTTATGTTTGATGGTGCGGCGGAAAACGGTGTCGACTGGCGTCGTGCGGGCGTGTTTACCTTTCTCGGCGCCGTCTTGGTTGGGCCAACGCTTCACTTTTGGTACGGCACTTTGGGCAAAATTGTCACCGCGCAAGGCAGCACTAAGGCGTTCATTAGCCTGGTTTTGGACCAGGGGTTGTTCGCTCCAGCCTTTTTGTGCGTTTTCTTGTCATCTCTATTCACCATCGACGGCAAGATGAACGAAATCGTCCCGAAGCTCAAGCAAGACTTTACGGCCACCGTTTCCATGAACTGGAATATCTGGATCCCGTTCCAGTACCTGAACTTTAGGTTTGTGCCGCTCAACTTGCAAGTCGCCGCAGCGAACGTCGTGGCTCTGTTGTGGAACACGTACCTTTCGTGGGCCTCGCACAAGGAGGTTGTCGTGGAAACGAAAGGAAAGAAGTAATGTTGTAATGTTACAGAATCGACAAAGCAGCTAAATTGTTGCCCCAGAGCAAGACGAACCAGAGCCAGCAGTGCAGCCGAAGCAGTGATTATCGGCCACGATGCGCTCTCCAACTAGATCATCCGCCGTTTCGAGGTCGAAGATGGTTTTCGTACCTCGAACTGGCATGTCAAGCTGTTGGTTGAAGTCACAGTCAAACAGGCGACCATCCCACGACACGCTGATGAGATCGCGGCACATGACACCCGCCGACGCAGCCACGTTAAAGTTTTCAACCAAAAGGTTCATGTAGTCGCTAGTCTTGCCTTCTTTGTGTAAATAATCGGCAAAACGCTTTATGGGCATGTTCGTCAGAGTGAACAACTGAGAGAACTCGATGCCCCATGTATCGCGCAACTCGCTACGATACGCCACCTCAAGCTTCTCTTGGTCTGGAGGCAAAAACGCCCCACCAGGGTTGTACATCAAGTCTAATTTTAATTCACTTCCTTCAATTCCATAGCCAACGGCGTTAAGATCTCGAAGCGCCGCGATGGAGCGTTCAAAAACACCCTTACCGCGTTGAGCATCGGTGTTGGCTTCGCTGTAGCATGGGAGCGACGCTACAACTTTCACACGATTCTCCGCCAGAAAAGCGGGCAAATCCTCTTGCCCGGCCTCATAGAGCACAGTGAGATTACACCTATCAATCACGTCAACGCCCAGTTTCCTCGCCTCGGTGACGAGATAGCGAAACTGTTCGTGAAGCTCTGGCGCACCCCCTGTCAAGTCGAGCGTCTTGACGCTCGGAGAGTTTTTCAAGACTCTCACGATCGCCTCCGCCGTCTCGCGAGACATGACTTCCTTCGTTCTGAGAGGAGACGACTCCACGTGGCAGTGCGAACAAGCTTGATTACAGTAGAGCCCGATGTTTACCTGCAAGATGGTGGTCGGCTCTCGCTCTAGTTCCTTGCCACCTTTGGACGAGAGGTACTCCTCGAAAGACGGAACTCCGAGGCCATCCAGCGCACGACGACGACGTGCTCTTTCTTCCTTTGTGAGCGCTTTTTGTCCGAGGTCGTTCAGTCGCTGCTGCGCCGTCTGGAACTCCGTGTCCGTCTTCATCGCTTCCAAGGTTTCTGCGATGAGAGACCCCGGTCGAGAACTGGCTGTGTCCCTAACGATGGTTCCTGTTCGAAGTTTTGCGGCGGCACGACGCGGTGTCGTCCCCGCAGAAGCGGACGTTCGCTGCGTCCGAGCAATTGACGCCGACATGAGGAAAGGCGAGGCGTGAAGTGAGGGAGGGCTGTTCTTGATTTTTCATGGAAACGCTTTTCTATTTGCCAGGTGTAGCGTACACATCCGTGGGCGTGGCCGTCACGCGAGGTCCATCGGAGAGATTGAATTTAGTCTCCAGAGACGCTCGTACTGGGGTTTGTCTCTGTTTTATGATGGCGATTTCTGATTTGATCTCCTCGAGGCGCTGCGCAGACGACGGCACGGGCTTTTTGAAAGACGCTCCAGAACCGAAGTCTGATAATCGAGACCAGGTGGTGTAATTCTGCGCGCTTGGCGTCGTTGTCGGGCTACCTCGAAGAGTTCGGTGCAAATCAAGCGTTGCACTGAGTTGAGTGCGCCAAGCTTGCGTCTCTTGAGCCGGTGACCCAGGTGAAGCAGACTTTGTCGCGGACAGAACGTTTTGCAAGTCGTGCTTCTCAATGCGCAATCGCTGGACTTCAGCGTTCGCTTCACGCTGAGCCTGTATCGAGCGAAGGACAGAAGCTTCTGCGTCGGCAGTGAATTCAGCGATAGTTTGTTTCGCCGCCTCCATGGACTCTATTTGGCGCTCCAGAGCGATACGTTTGCGTCTTTCTTCGTGAAGCTCAAATTCCATCTCCTGCTTGGCAATATGAGCGTTGTGAGCGATTGAAGCCTGTCTTTGGGCCTCGATAGCGGCATCTCGAGCTGATGCAGTGTGTTTCGCTACTTGTGCGGCGTATTCTTGAACTTGCTCTGCACATTCATATCTAATCTCTTCCTTTTCTCGGAGAGCTTCTCTTTCCGCATCGCCCAACTTTGCCACCAGACGCTCGACTTCGCCGCTCAGCCGCTTGACATCCTTCTCGAGAATCTTGACTCTATTCATAGCATCGGTCCGCTCTTCAATGACCAATGAAAGCTCCTTAGATCCAGTGTTTTCTCGCAGAACGCTAGACTCAATCATCTGCTCCAGCTCTGCGAGTTGAGCGTCTTTTTCAAAGCTCTCATCTGTCTTCTTCAAAAGTTGCTCTGTCAACTTGACATTTTCATCCCTTGCCGATCGTAAATGAGCGAGGGTCAATTTCAAATGCTCTTCAGCCGTCGATTTCGCCGAAGTGACGACTGCAAGCTCCCGTTTAAGGCTGGCATTCTCGTCGAACAACGCGGGTTGTGTCATCTCTCCGCTCTGAAGCGCCTCAACCTCGTTGCGAGCGTGCGCCGTCATCACTTCCGAAGCCTCCGCCCTTCTGACCGCTTTATCCCTCTCTTCCGTCAGTTTGGTCAAATCCTTACGAAGAGCATCATTTTCCTTGCCTAGAACCTCTTCTACCGATCGATATCTCTCAATTTTCCCGCGCTGTTCCTCAACATCCGCCGCCAAGCGCGCCGCTCTACCTTCTTGAAACTCCAAATTCTTAGCCAAATTACGAAGTTTGATTTCATACGCCGCCCTTTGACCGTCAAAATCGGCATCGTCGTTCAATGCATCGCGATTACTCGCTGCGTGCAGCGCCTCCTCCGCTCTTTCGAGAGCCTTTGACAGCAACAAATTTTCTTCTCGTAAATCTCTAACGAGTGCTGCTCGCGAACTCTCATCTGGCGTCCCGACCGACCGAACCGGCCTCGAAACGCTTCCGGGCGTCGTTGGGCGCACAGAAATAGATCGTTCTCGCAACTCATCGCCACCACACTCAAAAACTCTCCCTAAAAGTTGCGCCGCCGCAGTCGCGCCGCCGCATGCCAGTCGAACGCTTCTTCGCCCGCCCGAGACCGAAACCACCAACTCCACCTCCCCATCGTCCCCAACCGCGCTCTGCACCCGCGACGCCGACACCACGGACGCGTACGGAAACTTCCCTAGCAACGCCCGGCGCGTCGTCGACGCTCGCCCGTCGTCACCGTCGCGAACGAGTCGATCGAGTCTCAAGCCTCTGGATGACACCTCGAGTTCAGCATCCACCCCGGCGTGCGCGCTCGCATTACCCCTCGCACCGAACACGCGCACGGCGTGCACGCTCGCGTCCATCTTCTTTTTTTGGATTCCGTCTGGTGCGACGCGATCGGCAACGCGATCCAACTCGATGGAGGCGGGCGCCGTGTGACGACAGAGTGCGACTCTCCGACGCGTTTGGCGTTCGCTGACTTTACGTGTCCGAGCATTCGAACGAAGAGTCAAGCGCGTGGGCGCGAACAGGTGTGAGAGGATCGAGTCGAGTCAATCGAAAAGCGCGACGTGACGGAGGGCGCGACGCGACGCGAGTGGAAGAGGACAGCGTTGACGTTGAGTGATTAATCAATCAACCCGTTATGCAGCGAGCGTTCGTCGTGACGTGTTCACCGGCGCGAGGCGCGTCGGATCGATGCAGCACGAGCCGTGGGACGGTCGGGGGTAAATGGAACTCGCACGCGTCGCGCATGGACGCGCTGGATCTGCGACGACGCGTTGCGCGTGGACGCGTTGCAGCTAGACTGAGTCCGGATGACTTTGATGAGGATGATACTTTTGGGGAACTCGAGGCGTACGGTGACAGAGATAGAGCGTCTGGGCGAAGGAACGCGCGGGAATCGGTGAAAAAGCGGGCGAAGAAGGCGCTGGATGAGGACGACGAGGCGATGAGAGATGCGTTTTTGGATGGTGCGGAAGTCTTTGCGTTGACGGCTGCCGTCGGCGTCAAGGCGAGAGCTGCGTACGTCGAGCACAAAGTAGCAAAGGCGGCTCGAGCGAGCGGTTACATCGAACACGTACCGCCTCGCGCGGTGACATCAGTCTGGGGGGATTTGCCGCTTTACGTTGCCGTCGTTGCTGGAACCGTGATGCGGAGATTGAGTAAGGCGAAGGATGAAGCGTCCGTTGGTCAACTCAAAGGTGTGCCCAGCTCGCTCAAGGCAAGAATAGCTGTCCTTGAGCAAGCGACGGATAGCGTGATGGAGGTCTCCCGACGAACAGCGAGAGATGTATCTCGTCTAGGCACGCGCGTTCGTTTAACCCGTCGCGAGCTCTCTCCACCGCTCCGAAAGGTGCAGGCGGAGACCAAGGAAAGTGCACAAATTTTAGCCGCCGTCGCTGAGCGCATCGAACTCCTCGAAGGCGAGCTCGCACAAGGGCAATCAACCATGTCAGGGCTTCACACCGTGAGCTCAAAGCAATTTGAGGTGCTCTCCAAGGCGATCTCAGACCTCAAAGCGTCCCAAGCTGAGCTTCAGGCTCGCCTCGCCGAGCTTCCCGAGCCCGCACAGGCCAACTACAAACCCGCAGAGCTCGTTCGCGAGCTCCAAAGCGTCAATCTCGATCCCGCGAACGCCAGCGGTTCGAACAAGACGAAATCCGCGCTTCGAGCGGAGGCTGATTCGACGAAGACGACGAAGACGACGAGCGAGGAATCACTCGAATAGCCAGACACACGTGTAACAGACAAGGACCAGCCTCTTCGCCCCGCCATATTGTACGAGCGATTACGGCATGACGCATGCAACACGCGATACGATACGAACTGTTTATTCATACATGCTGACTCATCCGCCCCAGCGCGGGGTTTGGCTCGGACCGCGTCCCGTCGGTCGTCGTCAGTCGCGCGCGCGAACCGAACACGCGCAAAGAAGTAGAGAGAGAAAAGACCGAACATGCACGCCGTTACCATCGCGAGCGTCGCGAACAGAGCCATCGTCAGCGGGTGCGTCCGAAGCGAAACTCGAAGAAAGAACGCGGAGTGAATGAAGTGAAATGAAGTGAAACGAGTGACGCGTGCCTACGTCACCAAGCTCGTTTTGTTTTATAACGACGGACGCAGATGGATGGAGAGACGACACCGAGGGATCGGCGCGAGAGAAACTCGCGAGAAATATGGAGAAGCGAAATGAGCGAGCGTCTGTGGTGGAGACGGACGCGAATGGAGCCGGGACTGACGGAGGGTGACTTTTGTTTTCGACCGCGTGGGAAACAGACGGGCGACGCGAGAACGCGTTGGCGCCAAGCGCGCTGCTCGAGTGATCACCCCGGCTAAGATTGACCGCCAAACGGGATTCATCGAATCTGATAACACTGGTATGGGTAACATTTTCGCGATTGAGCCCAAGCAGCTTTACACGGAGTCGCCGACGAGCGACAAGTACGCCAAGCAAGGGTTGGGTGGTGTCGGCGGGGCGATCGTCGCGCTCGGCGTGGTCGCCGCTGTGGCTTTCGCAACCACCTCTTTGAGTGGTTTCGAGGAGGCGAACAACGAATTTGCCAACTACAACGGCCAGTCTGTGTCGTATTACGAGACTGAATTCAAGTAAATCAAGCGCTCGTTTGTATTTCGATTTGTAGTTGAGAAAAATCCGCAAACAGAGCGCTCCCCTCATGCAATGCCGCAGTGTGCTCGACGTCAGTCTGGCGCGCGCGGTCTCGATCGGACGCGCGACGAATGCTCTCGAGAACGTTAACGGCTCGTGTTTGCACGTCTAGACGCGGCTTGAGGTCTTCGCGTGGTCTCTTACAGAGAGCATCCTCGTCGCCCAGAGCTGGGTCAGCAACGAGAACTGGTAACCGGACGAAAACTTTCGGCATGTCTACGGAATCGAACGGCGGCGTCAAGTTTGGCCCGATCGCGATTCCAGCGTCGCAAGTGTTTCACGAGACTTCGACCACGTTTGCGCTGGTAAATCTCAAGCCCGTCGTCCCGGGACACGTGTTGGTCTGTCCGCGTAGAGTCACGCCCAAGTTGACAGAGTTGTTAGATGAAGAGATATCTGATCTGTGGCGCACCGTCGCCGTCGTGCAGCGAGTGATTGAGCGCGAGTACAACACTACGTCATCTACTTTAGCGATTCAAGACGGACCTCTGGCTGGTCAGACGGTTCCACACGTGCACGTGCACGTGCTCCCGCGCAAGGAGGGAGACTTTGCTCGAAACGATGACATATACGACGAGCTAGAAAAGTGGCGCGGCGAGGCTGGATCTAAAGCTCTGGACGACGATCGTCCACCGAGATCGACAGAAGAGATGACGGCCGAAGCTAACACTCTTAGGGCGCTCTTTCGCGATTAGTTTCCCCCGTATCAATAAAACTTAAGTAGCTGTAGACTAACCACCTGGCGAGTTACCCCTCATTCTTCGACCCGCACGCGAACAGCGCGCGAGACTATTCGCTGCTCGAAACGGTAAAGGTGACAGACGTATAGCACCATGATCGGCGGTCTCATCAATCAACTCAAGGACACCCTTCACGTCGGATACGACGCTTCAAAGACTAAAACAGCACTCAGGCTGTGTGTAGGACGAATCAAATTGATCCGGAACAAGCGCGAGAATCAGCGAGTGAAACTCGAGCGCGAGGTGGTGGAGCTTTTACACAGCGAACGAGGCATCGGACAAGATTCTGCGAGAATACGATGCGAAGCGCTGTGCAGAGAGGAAGCTATGCTGGAGGCTTACGAGATTTTGGAGCTAATCCTTGAAACAGTCATCACAAGATTAGCAGTTGTTGACTCTGCAAAGGAGTTACCCGATGAACTGCGAGAAGCGATCGCAACCGTAGTGTATTCAGCGAAGAGAGCCAAAGAGTTACCAGAGTTAGATGCCATAAAGAGACAATTCGGTCGTAAGTTTGGACGCGGATACGTATTGTCTTGCGAAGGTGAAGGGACTGCGCGAGCTTGCGGAGTGAATTTGACTGTCCTCGAAGCGCTCAAGGTGAAAAACATCGAATCTAGCGTAGTCCAACAACGTTTAGAAAAGCTGTGCGTCGCTCATGATATTGCTTTTGAGCAAAAGGAAACAAAGCAAAACGTTAGCGAGCCATCCGCTGAGTCGGTTGAGGTGGCTTATTCCACCGCAATCAAGGCTGCTGAAATCGCAGAGGCGGCCGCTCGACGGGCAGAAGAAGCGTCTGAGGCAGCGGTGGCCATTGTTAGCGGAGCGTCTCAGAGCTCCATGGATAACTCAACCAAGGATATCAATGACGAGGAAGTTGACGCTCTGCTCAACGTGGCTGTATCCATTGGTGAGTTGGAAGCGTCCTCAACAAAGAGCGACACGGCGCCAAAAAGCGCCAATCAAGCACCGAAACGCGACTCTGAAGACGATCTCGCCCTGCGTTTCGCAGCTCTTAAGAAACCTCCGCGATGAATTGCATGTAGTAAAACTTGTCCTCATATTTGCATATTTCTAGCAACTGTTCAACTTTTGCAGTCTGACGTCACTTTTTAGGCAGCTACCGCGCGCGCGGCACACGCAGCCATCGTGGTTCGATGGCGCTCAGGCGGGCCGCGCAGAGCGCAGTCGGACTCACTGTCGCAGTTACCGGCACTGGACTCGCCATTCATGGCTTGACTTCTTCCGACGACGCGCAACTTCCGCGGGATCCGTGGAGTAACTCATCCACGCCGCTTCCCACTAGAAAGGCCACCGTGCAGGCGCTCAAGCGAAACGATAGTCCTTATGACGTTCTCATTATCGGTGGAGGAGCCACTGGAGCGGGGTGTGCAGTAGATGCCGCTACGAGAGGGCTCAGCGTGGCGTTAATCGAAGGTGAAGACTTTGGAGCTGGCACGAGCGGTCGCAGTACAAAACTTGTACACGGTGGAGTGCGCTACTTAGAGAAGGCGGTATTCCAGTTGGACCCGGGACAGCTGAAACTCGTCTTTGAAGCTCTGCAAGAACGTAAAACATTGCTGAATAACGCCCCGCATTTGACCCGAGCGCTTCCGATAGCGACACCTTGTTATGAGTGGTGGGAAGTACCGTACTACTGGGCTGGTATGAAGGCGTACGACTTTGTCGCCGGCACACACGGCTTGACGATGTCCAGCTTTGCGCGGGCGAGCACAATGAAAGAGGCATTCCCTCAATTGAGTCAAATCCGCACAGATATCGGAGAGAAGTCGATGAAGGGGTCGATTGTTTACTACGACGGGCAGTTTGACGACGCGCGTTTAAACGTTGCCTTGGCCTGCACAGCGGCACATGCGGGAGCAGCTGTAGTCAACCATACCCGTGTCATCAAGTTTCACAAGGATGGTGATCGAGTTATCGGAGTCAGAGCTCGTGATATGCTCACAGGCAGTGAGTACGATGTTTACGGGAAATCTGTCATCAATGCCAGCGGCCCGTTCACTGATGAAGTAAGAAAGCTGTCAAACGACAAGGCAGATGGGATAATGACGCCTTCTTCTGGAGCGCATTTAACTCTTCCAGCGTACTATTGCCCAAGTGATCTCGGATTGATTATTCCCAAGACGAAAG
>Ga0181601_10003602_pt1 | contig 13076 bp, 10 predicted proteins | sample 041ome_8_FD_133020 | JGI IMG/M metagenome (GOLD analysis project Ga0181601, IMG submission 133020) | Coastal salt marsh microbial communities from the Groves Creek Marsh, Skidaway Island, Georgia - 041407BS metaG (megahit assembly) | ecosystem: Environmental > Aquatic > Marine > Intertidal zone...
CACCGGCTTCACCGGTGCCCATCATCGCCTTGCCCATCTCACTCATGACTGTACGAATATCGGCAAAGTCGAGATTGATCAGGCCCGGCATGATCATCAGATCGGTCACACCACGAACACCGGAATGGAGCACGTTGTCGGCCATGCAGAAGGCATCAGCAAAGGTCGTGTTCTCGTTGCAGATCCGGAACAGGTTCTGGTTCGGGATAACGATCAGGGTGTCGACGAAGTGCTGCAGTTCTTCGATGCCTTCATCGGCCAGTGTGGCGCGATGGCGACCTTCGAACTGGAACGGCTTGGTGACAACGCCGACGGTCAGGATGCCCTGTTCGCGAGCGGCGCGGGCAATGACCGGCGCGGCCCCTGTGCCCGTTCCACCGCCCATACCGGCGGCGATAAAGGCCATGTGGCTGCCCTGAAGGTGATCGATGATCTCATCGAGCGCCTCTTCAGCAGCGGCGCGTCCGATATCCGGGCGCGCACCGGCACCAAGACCATTGGTAATATTGGCCCCGAGCTGAATGCGCCGTTCGGACGAATTCATCGCAAGCGACTGGGCGTCCGTATTGGCGACGACGAATTCAACGCCTTCGAGGTTTGAAGCGATCATGTTGTTGACCGCGTTGGATCCGGCACCACCAACGCCAACCACGACGATACGTGGCTTGAGTTGGGATTCCGGGGGGGGAGCTGTGAGGTTGAGCGTCATTTGATCCTCCAGTTGAGCGCAAGGGGAGATAGGGAAAGAAAGGCCATACATGACCGGAACGGTGACCCACCGTTCCGGGACATGCCGAAACTCCGGGTCAGTGATTTGGGGTGCTGGTTTCTAGAAATGTTCACGGAACCACTGACCGAGCCGCCCGGTAAGGCGTCCCGGCTCCCCATATTGCAAAGGTGTCGGCATCGTCAGAGATGACGGATTTTCGATCGCATGTGCGATCAGGCCTGCACCTGTTGCGAACGCGGGACCGGCAATGGCTTCCGCGAGACCGCGAACGCGCAGGGGCCGACCCATACGAACCTGTTTGTCGAGAATGCGCGCCGCGAGATCGCGTGCGCCCTGTAATTGGCTGGCACCGCCCGTCAACACGACGCGACGTCCGGCGAAAGGTCCGAAGCCACTGTCATCGAGACGTGCGCGGACCAGTTCAAAGGTTTCTTCGATGCGCGGCTGAATAATGCCATTGAGCAAGGAGCGCGGCAGTTGATGCGACGCGCTGTGTTCGTCCTCGCCCACCTGGGGCACATCGAGCATTTCATGTTCGTCGGACTCAGCCGCGATGGCATTGCCGTAAAGGGTTTTGAGGCGTTCAGCGTGAGAAATCGGGGTCGAGAGCCCGCGAGCCACATCCGAGGTGACATGGTTGCCGCCGACAGGAATTGTGTCTGCGAAGACCATTTCACCGTCATAAAAGATCGAAAGACCCGTGGTGCCGCCGCCCATGTCGACGACGGTCACGCCGAGATCAGATTCATCCTCGACCAAGGTCGCCAGTCCGGCGGCATAGGGAGAGAGTACAAAACCGTCGATCTCCAGATGACAGCGTTCAACAGCCGCACGGATCGTGCGGACCGCATTGGCCGAAGCTGAGACCAAATGCATGTTGACCGACAGCTTTTGTCCGAACATGCCACGCGGGTCGGCGATGCCCTGCTGCCCGTCGATCGCAAAGCCGACCGGGATCGAATGGATCAGTTCCCGCTCTTTGCCGTTGCTGATTCCATTGGTTGGTGCTGCGTTGTCTTCGCGCATTGTGTGGGTCTGCTGGAAAATTCGAAGCAGGTCAGATTCGTCGATCTGCTGGCCGCCGATATCGACGTCCACACCGAGTATTTCGGAATGGGGTGCGCCGGCGCTGAGATTGACCGTGACAGAACTGATGGTTTCCTGTGCGATGTGCTCGGCCATATGTACGGCCTTGCGGATCGCGTCTTCCGTCGCATCCACGTCGACGATTGTACCATTGCGCACGCCGCGGCTGACCTGGTGGCCTGCCCCAATCACGCGCGGTTGTGACGCGACAGTGTTCGAGCCGTCGGGTGAGGGGCGTCCGGTGCGGGCAATCAGGCAGCAAACCTTGCTGGTGCCAATATCAAGGACCGCGACGGTCCCGGATCGCGGTTTGGTCATTTTTCGGGTCACACTGCCATGCCCCCAATCAATGCTCATGTATCTTTCCCCCGGGCTTTGGCCGGAATGGCCGCGTTGGGGTTTACGCGCACGATCAGGCGGTCGGGCACGCGCAGGTCGACGGCGATGACATCGCGGTCAAACAGGGCGTGTTCCCTTTGGAACTCTTCCAATCGATCAAGTGCCGTGGCGATGTTCTTCTCCGGCAGTCGAACATCGATGCCGTTGTGCAGCCGCAGGTTCCAGCGTCGGTTTGAAACCCGAACCGCTGCCTCGGTTTCATTGGCCACAGTTGGGTAAGCACGTAACAGATCGAGCAACTGCGCTGCCTGATGCGGGGCGCCTTCTCCCACGATAAGAGGGAACTCAGAGAATGCATCGAGACCGGTCCGCTGGATGATTTTGCCGGCGCGATCGACCAAGGCGGACTTGCCGTCATGTTGCCAAATGGCGAGCGGTTGGCGTTCCACCACCCGCACGTAGATGACGTCGGGAAGGCGTCGCGCGATCTCCGCAGATGAAATCCATCCGATTGATTCGATACGTTTACGAGCCGCGGCCATGTCCACGTCGAGAATGGGGCTGCCGCGCTCAAGATCGAGAGCCGCGAGAATTTCTTCACCATTCGCGCGTGTCCGACCGCTGACGACCACATCCTGCACACTCAGGCCCGCATCAGCTGTCGCGTTCATGAAGGATGCATTGGCCGCCGCAATACGCTCGGACACCCAGCCGCTTTGGATCAGGTACCAGCCACCGCCACCGAACACACCGATGGTTGCTGTGAGAATGCCTGCCTTGATCAACCTGCGGCGCAGCTTTCCGGATTGGGAACGCCGCGTCTTGCGATCTTCGTTTCTGAAAATACTCGGCATCAATCGCATTGCGCCGTCTCCACCATCCAACTCACCAGTTCTGGAAAAGCGATGCCGCAATGGCTCGCCTGTTCGGGCACGAGCGAAAGCTGCGTCATGCCCGGTTGTGTGTTCAGTTCAAGAATGACGAGGGCGTCGCGCGAGTCGTCATATCGGAAATCGGTCCGGGTCACGCCGCGGCAGTTGAGCGCCTTGTGTGCTTGTGCCGCCCAGGCCATCGCCTTGGCACCAAGGCCCTGGGAGACCGGTGCGGGCACCAAATGCTCGGTCACACCGTCCGTGTATTTGGCTTCGTAGTCATAGAAGCCCTTTTTGGGGCGCAGCTCCGTGACGGCGAGCGGCTTGGGCTCTTCGCCAGGTGCGCCCATCACAGCGACCGTCAGTTCGCGGCCTGGAATAAATTCCTCAACCAGCAATGTGTCAGCATCAATGGCATCGGGATCAGGTCCCATGTCGCCGTCATGAATGATCTGGATTCCGACGGATGAGCCTTCATTGTTCGGTTTGACAACATAAGGTCGCGGCAGGATATCCCCGCCAAGGATCTCTTCCCGTGTCGCCAAACGGCCTTTGGCAACAGTGAGGCCCTCTTTCTCGAACATCGTACGTGCCACAGCCTTGTCCATGGCCAGAGCCGAAGCGAGCAGGCCGGAATGTGTGTAGGGGATGCCGAGCAGGTTCAGAAGACCCTGAATGTTTCCGTCCTCACCTGCACGTCCGTGCAGAGCGTTGAAAACGGCATCGGGTCTTGGTGTGAGGGCCTGAATCAGCGCGGTGATATCTGCTGTTACGTCTATTTCAGTCACATCGTATCCGGCGTCACGCAGAGCCGCTGCACACTGGTGGCCGGATTGGAGTGACACATCCCGTTCGGCCGATGTGCCACCCATCAGGACAGCGATCTTGTTGTGGGTGCGGACGGTCATGCCTCGCCTCCCCCGGGGGTGCCGATACGCTCGAGCTCCCAGACAAGTTCAATACCTGTGCATTCGCGTACGCGTCGGCGAACTTCTTCCCCAAGGCCTTCGATGTCAGCAGCTGTCGCGCCGCCGGTGTTGACCAGGAAGTTGCAATGTTTTTCGGATACCTGCGCGCCGCCCAGTTTCAGGCCGCGGCAGCCCGCACGATCGACGAGTTCCCATGCCTTGTGACCATTCGGGTTCTTGAAGGTGCTGCCGCCCGTGCGGGTGCGGATCGGCTGGGTTTCTTCGCGAGATTCCTGAACCAGCTCCATGGCCTTGGTGATTTCGGCGACGTTGCCCCAGACGCCGTCCATCACACAGCCAACGAAGATCCAGTCGGATGGAACTGCAGAACCTCGATAGCTGGGTCCCCAATCTTCGGGAGAAAGAACGCGGGTCTCACCATGGGAGGTCAGCGCTGTGGCCTCACGGACGACATCCTTGAACTCGCGTCCATAGGCACCTGCGTTCATGCGCAGGCCGCCGCCGATGGTGCCGGGAATGCCGGCCATGAATTCGAACCCGGCCACGCCGGCGTCGCGGGCAGCCTTTGCAACGTTGTAGTCCAGTGCCATCGCACCGGCCTGAATTGTCGTGCCGTCGCACCGGATCTTGGTAAAGGGGCGCCCCAACCGGATCACGACGCCGGGAATACCCCCGTCGCGGATCAGCATATTGGATCCTGCACCCAGGAGCGTCACGGGGACGTCGTGGGGTTTGCCAGCCAGAAAGTTCGCCAGGTCAGCAACATCGGCCGGGCGAAACAGAACTTCGGCGGGGCCACCGACGCGGAACCAGGTGTAGCGCCCGATGGCGCCGTCAGGTTCGTATCTGCCACGCACGGCGGGGAGCCGGTCGAGCAGTGAGGGAGGTGCAGAGAAAGCCGCCATCGTCATCCCTCCGTCCCCGTGCTTTGGTCGACGAGAGGTTTCAGGTCCACCGGCAGTTTCTGAGCCCATGCCGTTATGGTGCCCGCGCCAAGGCAGACAACCATGTCGCCATCCGACGCACTGGATGCGATCAGTTCAGCCAGGCGATCCGGATCGGGGAGGGGCCGGACGTCCCGGTGACCGCGGGCACGAAGCCCGTTCACCAGTGCGTCGCGGTCCACTCCCTCGATCGGGGCCTCGCCGGCCGGGTAGATGTCCGACACGAAGACAATGTCCGCGTCGTTGAAGCAGGTGCAGAAGTCGTCGAACAGGCTTTCGACGCGCGAATAACGATGCGGCTGGAAGACGCCAATCACACGCCCATCCGTAGCCGAACGGGCCGCGTCCAATACGGCCTCGATCTCAACCGGATGATGCCCGTAGTCATCAATGACAGTGATGCCGCCAGCTTCGCCGGTCTTTGTGAAACGCCGGTTGACGCCGCGGAATCCGGTGAAGCCATCGCGGATAATGTCATCCGTGATATCCATTTCCAGCGCGATGGTGACTGCCGCAAGTGCGTTCTGAGCGTTGTGCGCGCCATACATTGGCAGGCGTAGTCCCTTGATCGTACGATCTGGCCCGCCCGAGCGTTGCCCGATAACGACATCAAAGGTCAGGCCGTTCTTGTCCGTTTCAAGATTGATCCCGCGAACATCTGCCTGACGTGAAAAGCCGTAGGTTACAATGCGGCGATCCTCGAGCTGCGGAATGAGTGCCTGCACCTCTGGGTGATCGATACACATGGCAGCAAAGCCGTAGAACGGGATGTTCGAAACGAAAGTCTTGAATGCCTCACGAACACCATCGAAAGTGCCGTAGAAATCCAGATGTTCGGGGTCGATATTTGTAACGACCGCAATCGCGGCGGGTAGCTTGGTGAAAGTGCCGTCCGATTCATCGGCTTCAACCACCATCCACTCACCGTCGCCCAATCGGGCATTGGTTCCGTAAGCGTTGATGATGCCGCCATTGATAACTGTCGGGTCGCGATCAGCAGCGTCAAGCATGCACGCGATCAGTGATGTGGTGGTCGTTTTGCCGTGGGTGCCGCCGACCGCGATGGACCATTTCAGGCGCATCAGTTCAGCCAGCATCTCGGCCCGACGAACAACAGGGACAAGCCGTGCGCGTGCCGCGACAACTTCCGGGTTGTCGGCCTTCACCGCTGTCGACACGACGAGGACAGAGGCGTTTTCGATGTTCTCGGCGCGATGGCCGACCTCGACACCAATGCCGAGATCGCGCAGACGCTTCACATTGGCATTGTCGGAAATATCACTGCCCTGAACCTGATAGTTCAATGCATTCAGTGTTTCGGCGATGCCGCTCATGCCGATGCCGCCGATGCCGACGAAATGGATCATGCCAATATCGAGAGAAAGAGTTCTCATTCTGCGGCCTCCCGCATTTCGGGTTCGCGTCGGCCATTTCCGTTGCCATTGGCCGGAATGAGGTGTTCCACGAGATCGGCCAGACGATCTGCGGCATCCGGATGGCCCAGCGCACGTGCTGCGGATGCGACGCGCGCCAGAGCCTCGGAAGATTCCAGCGCCGCCTCAAGCCAGCCGGCCATGGCGGACGGGCTGAATTCCTTCTGCGCCATGACCCAGCCCGCACCTGCGGCTTCAACCGCGCGGGCATTGGCCATCTGGTGATCATCGACAGCATGAGGGTAGGGAACGTAGAGCGCGGGGCGACCGGCGGCCGTCAGTTCTGCCACTGTCGAAGCGCCGGAACGGCCAACCACAAGATGTGCGGCGGCGAGGCGCGAGGGGATGTCTTCGAAGAATGTCTGAAGTTCGACGGGCATATTTAGCGCGGCATAGGTTTCACGCACGGCCTCGATATCCTCAGCGCGGCATTGCTGTGCGATTCGGAACCGGGCGCGCTGTGGTGCCGTCAGGGAACTGAAGGCCGCAGGAACGATCTTCGAGAAAACCTGGGCGCCCTGACTGCCGCCTACGATCAACAGGTCGATTACGCCGCTTGGAGGTGTGTAAGGCCGGGCCGCGAGTGCTGCGATTTCGGCACGGACGGGATTGCCCACCACAGTCGAGCGCTCGTGCCCTGTGGATTTGAGGCGCTGGGTTTGCGCAAAGCTCAGCGCGAAGGCGGCAGCACCGCGCGCGAGCCGCCGGTTGGCGCGGCCAAGGAGTGCGTTCTGTTCGTGAATGACCGTGGGAAGCCCGGACAGACCGGCTGCCAGAATGGGCGGTACGGTCGGGTAGCCACCAAATCCGACGGCGAGCACGGGATTGTGCTCACGGATCAGGCGGCGCGATTCAAAGAACCCACGCGTCAGTGCGCTCACGCCCGCGGCAATGCCCTTCATGCCACCCGAGAGGCTGCGTGCCGAAATGGTGTGGCGTGCGACGTCTTCCGAAAGGCCCAGCACATCGGTTTTGATGGTGGCGCCACGGGGGTCGGTCACAAACATCACCCGATGTCCGCGTGCGGCCAGAATATTGGCAAGTGAGACAGCCGGGAACATATGTCCGCCGGTGCCGCCAGCCGTGATCATGATCGGGCGCTGCATGTTGCTCATGTCATCGCCTCCGAACCGAGCCGTCGCCGAGTCAGCGCGAGGGTCATGCCAAGGCCAATGCCAATCCCAAGAAGCGAGGAGCCGCCATAACTGATGAACGGCAGTGTCATGCCCTTTGTCGGGATCAACTGAAGACTGGAACTCATATTGACCAATGCCTGGAAACCGAATTGAACGAGCAGGCCAGACACGGCCAGCAGAACAAATAGATTTTGCTCGGACATGGCGCGCGCCAATCCGCGCAGCACGATGAAGGCGAACAGCCCGACAATGATCAGGGTAACCAGCAGTCCGAGCTCTTCACCGGCGACCGCAAAGACGAAATCGGCATGGGCATCGGGCAAAACATTTTTGACCGTGCCTTCGCCCGGGCCACGGCCAAACAGGCCACCGCTCGAGAAGGCTTCGATACTGCGTTCGATCTGATAGGTGTCGCCGGAATCCGGATTGAGGAACCGATCAATTCGACTGGTGACGTGGGGCAGCGTGAAATAGGCGCCGATCAGTCCGGCCACGCCCAGCACGACCAGACCGCCAACCAGCCACATCGACAGGCCGGCGAGGAAGAACTGCGCCATCCACACCGATGTGATCACAACGGCCTGTCCCAGATCGGGTTGGGCAATGACGAGTGCGAGGACTACTGCAAAGAGTCCCGAGCTGATCAAACGTCCGGGAAAGCGCGGATCATGCGCGGCTTCGCTGAACAGCCAGGCCGCGACAACGGCAAAGGTCGGTTTTACGAACTCGGTCACCTGGAGGGAGAACCCGGCGAGGGAGAGCCAGCGACGTGCTCCCTTGATTTCCACGCCCAGCGCCAGTGTGGCGACAAGCAGGACAATGCAGCCCAGGAAGGCAATCACTGCAAAACGACGAACCTGAATCGGCGTGAGTGCCGAGATCGCGACAATCAGGACTACGGAAACCGGAAGCAGCATGAAGTGACGCTTGATGAAGTAGAGTGCGTCCAGGCCAATTCGTTCCGCTACAGCGGGACTGGAGGCGGCGGCCAGAAGTGCGCCGAAGGCCATCAGGGCAGCGATTGCCACAAGGCTCCACCGGTCAACCGTCCACCACCAACGGCCAAGAATCGACGTGTCTGCGCGGGTAAAGGGCGTCATGCCGAACCTCCCGCGTTTTGGGGCGTAAATCCATCGAGGGCCGCAACGGCTGTCTTGAAGGCATCGCCGCGCGCCTCGAAACTGGGGAACTGATCGAAGGAGGCGCAGGCTGGTGCCAGTAAAACGGTCGCGGGGCCATCGCCCGCGAGTTTTGCGGCTTCTGATACGGCCGTGGCCAAATCCCCCGAGACGTCGAACGGCACCTGGCCGTCCAGAGTTTCTGCGAATTCGTCAGCGGCTTCGCCAATCAGGAATGCGTGCTGAATGCGACCAAATTGATCGCGCAGGGACTTGATTCCGCCCTCTTTGGCGATGCCGCCTGCGATCCAGATGATGTTGTCATAGGCGGCCAGAGCATGGGCTGCGGCTTCGGCGTTGGTTGCCTTGGAATCGTTTACAAACCGAACAGACTTCCGGTAGCCGACAAGTTCCTGTCGATGTGCCAGTCCTGGGAAAGATCGGATGGCCGCAATGATTGCGATTTGTTTCTTTTCATGTTTTGCACCTGCGATCACGGTGCTGGCAGCATAGGCCGCCGCCACGTTCTGGGCGTTGTGCGCGCCGGGCAGGGTCTCGAGACTTGAGAGTTCGAGGACGCGTTGGGCCGTGCCGTTGCGATCATCAATGAGCCAGCCTTCCGAGACGTATATGCCACCCGGGCAGGCTTCATGCGTCGATAACGGAATGAGCGTGGCATCACTGCCGTCGCGGAGTCCTTCAAACATCCCGCGCGATGGGGCGTCATCGATTCCGACGATGGCTGTCTGGCCAGAGCGCTGACCATCGAATATCCGCTGTTTTGCCGCGACATAACCATCCATCCCGCCATGGCGGTCGAGATGGTCCGGTGTGATGTTTAGCAGGATGGCAATATCGAATATCGCTGTGGGCAAAAGTTCGAGCTGGTAGGAGGAAAGCTCCAGCACATAAACGCCGGATGCACCCATCGCCGGGAGATCGAGACCCGGCGCACCAATATTGCCGCCCACCGCATTCGCGATCCCGGTTTCGGACAGGATGTGTCCGATCAGTGCAGTGGTGGTCGATTTTCCATTGGTGCCGGTGATGCCGATATATCGGGCATCCGTTTCGACACGGGTGAGAAGTTCGAGATCACAGACAATCTGGCAGTCGGCATCGCGCGCACGATCAATCATCGGGTGCGAGTGGGGGTGTCCGTGCGGAATTCCAGGGCTGAGGACGAGCGCATCGACCGTCTTGAAGTCGACACCCATAAGGTCAACAGCTGATACGCCCTTTGCGGAGATTGCGGCTCGCCGTTCGGAGGAGTCATCCCAGGCCATGACCCGAGCGCCGGCACCCTGCAGTGCAGTTGCCGCGCTTTGGCCTGAAATGCCAAGGCCCAGAACGGCGATGTCCCGGCCCTGATAGGCCGAGAGATCGAGACGATTGAATGTGGCTGATCCGTTCATCGACTCACCGCAGCTTCAGTGTTGCGAGGCCGACAAGCGCCAGCACCATGGCGATGATCCAGAACCGGATCACGATGGTTGGTTCTGCCCACCCCTTCTGTTCGAAGTGGTGATGCAAGGGGGCCATCTTGAAGACACGTCGGCCAGTCATCTTGAAGGATGCGACCTGCACGATCACGGAGACGGTTTCGAGAACGAACAAGCCACCGATGATTGCGAGGACGAGTTCGTGCTTGGTGACAACGGCGATGCCGCCGAGAGCGCCACCCATGGCGAGGGATCCCGTGTCGCCCATGAACACCATGGCCGGCGGGGCGTTGAACCAGAGAAAACCGAGACTCGCGCCAATCAGGGCGCCGCAGAATATTGTCAGTTCACCCGCGCCGGGCACCGCGTAGATCAGCAGGTAGTTGGCGAACACCGAATTGCCGGCGACGTAGGTGATCAGGCCAAAACAGCCCGCCGCGATCATCACGGGCACAATGGCCAGGCCATCCAATCCATCTGTGAGGTTGACCGAGTTCGAAGCGCCGACGATCACGAAGATCGCAAACGGAATGAAGAACCAGCTCAGTTCGATCAGGAAGTTTTTTACAAACGGCAATGCAAGGCCGGTGGCAATGGGGTCCGGTGTGAGGCGCATAATCCAGAATGTGGCGACGCCGGCGACCACGATTTCGGCGAGCAATCGAGCGCGACCCGGGATCCCTTTGGAGTGGGAGCGGGTGAGCTTTTGGTAGTCATCAGCAAAACCGATGGCCCCGAAACCGATGGTGATCAGCAGCAGCGCCCAGACATATCCGTTGCGCAAGTCAGCCCAAAGCAGCGTGCTGACGATAATCGCCAACAGGATCAGGAACCCGCCCATGGTGGGCGTGCCGGCCTTCTTGAAATGACCCTGAGGGCCATCCTCACGGATTGGTTGGCCACCGGGTTGTTGCTTTTTTAGCCAGCCAATGATCATGGGACCGAACAAGAACGAGACAGCCAATGCCGTCACCACCGCCCCGCCAGCCCGGAAGGTGAGTGAATTGAAAAGATTGAAAAGAATGAACTCGTCTGCGAGCGGTCCAAGCAGATTAAACAGCATGAGGAACCCCCCTTAGCCCGGCGTTGCCGATATCCATGGCGGAGAGGGCATCAACGATGACGGCCATCTGGCTTCCAAGGGAGCCTTTCACCATCACAACGTCACCGCCACGGATCGCGTTCAGGACGGCTGGCGTGAGGCCTTTGGAATCTTTCGCGTGGGCGCCGCGCATTTTTGCGGGCAGTGCCGCGTCGAGTGCGTTCATGTTCGGGCCCGCACAGAATACAAGATCGATGTCACTGGATTCGAGATCACGTGCGAGAGCGGCGTGTAGTTGAGGGGCGGTTTCGCCCAATTCGAGCATGTCCCCGAGGATTGCGATCCGGCGGCCGCCGGGCTTGGTCCGGCTGCTCGCGAGAACAGCGATCGCAGCACGCATCGAGGCGGGGTTGGCGTTATAGCTTTCGTCGATCAATGTAAGCGTGCCGTCCTCAAGCTGGATGTCGATCCGTGCGCCACGACCGCGCGGCGCTTCCAGAAGCTCAAGGGCTTCTGCTACCGCGTTGAGGTCGCCATCAAGCGCGTGAACGCTGGCCAGTACTGCGAGTGAATTGTGAACCCAATGGCGTCCCGGGACACGAAGCTGGTAGCGCACGATGTGGTCGCCTATTCGTGCTGTGATATCGCTACCGTCGCCGGTCAACGCACAGGCGGACAATTGCGCATCGGCTTCAGGATGCGCACCGAAGCCCACCACACGTTCCACCCCATGTGCCCAGGCGCGTGACGCGAGAATGGCAAAGTAGATGTTGTCGCGGTTGAGAATGGCTGTGCCGCCCTTGGCCATGCCGTCAAAGATCTCGGCCTTGGCATCCGCAATCCCCGCAACGCTATCAAAGAACTCCAGGTGAACAGCGGCGATGGTTGTGATGATGGCCACATCGGGTCGCGCAAGCATTGAAAGTTCTGATATTTCACCAGCGTGGTTCATACCCATTTCGACAACGGCAAAGCGGGCGTCGCGCGGTAATCGCGCGAGCGTCAACGGCACGCCGATGTGATTGTTGAGGTTGCCGAGCGTCGCATGGGTTTCGCCCAGCGCGCCAAATGCCAGAGTGAGGGCTTCTTTCGTACCGGTTTTGCCGACGGAACCCGTTACCCCGATCACGGATGCGGCAGCACGATCCCGTGCCGCGCGCCCAAGTGCCTCAAGCGCATCCATGGCATCATCGACCTGAACGAGAGGCGCATCGTCTCCCAGCCCGTCAGGGCGGCGAGTGACGATTGCAGCGCAGGCGCCAGATTCAAGCGCGCCGGCCACGAAGTCATGGCCATCGAACTGGTCGCCGGAAATCGACACGTACAGGTCTCCTGGCTGGCAGGTCCGGCTATCGATGGATACGCCGGTCGCGGTCCATGCGTCCGTTCCGCCAGTCGCGCTTCCGAGCGTGGCCGCAATGACTTCTTCCGAGTTCCAGAGTGGTGCGGGCGTCATCATTCGACCACCTCGCCACCGCGGCCAAGAATGACTTTGCGTGCCACTTCGGCATCATCGAAGGGGCGAGTTTCGCTGCCAATAATTTGACCGGTTTCGTGGCCTTTGCCTGCAATCATCAAAATGTCGCCGGCTTCGAGGTTTGCGACAGCCGCCGCGATGGCTTCCTCCCGATTGCCGATGTCATCGGCCTTCGGACATCCGTTCAGCACCTGCCGCCGGATGGTGTTGGGGTCTTCGTGACGTGGATTGTCATCGGTGACGATGACCCGGTCCGCATGTGTGGCTGCGATCTGGCCCATCATCGGACGTTTGCCTGAATCTCTGTCGCCACCCGCACCGAACACGACATGGAGCAGATTGCTCACATGCGGCCGGATTGCGGTGAGTGCGGTTTTCAGGGCGTCGGGTGTGTGTGCGTAGTCCACATAGACCTGAGCGCCATTGTCGAGCCCGCCCACGCGTTCCATGCGACCGCGGACACCACGCAGATGGGCCAGAGTGCCAAACGCATCCGTCATATCCGAGCCGGTCTCGACCGCAAGGGCG
>Ga0181601_10003608_pt1 | contig 13061 bp, 11 predicted proteins | sample 041ome_8_FD_133020 | JGI IMG/M metagenome (GOLD analysis project Ga0181601, IMG submission 133020) | Coastal salt marsh microbial communities from the Groves Creek Marsh, Skidaway Island, Georgia - 041407BS metaG (megahit assembly) | ecosystem: Environmental > Aquatic > Marine > Intertidal zone...
CTCCGATAACGCGTTTCAGAACTGCCTGTCGTTCGCGACGCTCAATGCCGCTGCATTGGCCGAAATCGGTTACTTCTCTGCTGAAGACAGTTGGTCTGCGCTCGAGTCTCTGCTCGACAGCGCGTGGGTAACGGCATTGCAACCCGAGGGGCGTCGTCGACTGGAGTCCTTTCTGCCGCTCCTCTGTGAGACGGCAGCTTCGGAACGACATCCGGATCGGGCTTTGACGCGCGCTCTACCTTTTGTGCGATCTGTAGGCCGACGAAGTGCTTACCTAGTTTTGTTGCAGGAAAATCCGCGTGCGCTCAAACATCTGCTCTCGCTGGTGGGATCCAGTGCTTGGATTGCTGAACGGCTCGCCGCAAGGCCCGAGCTTGTTGATGAGTTGTTGCATGAGGCAACGCTTTACAGCGCACCGAGTCGGGCCGAGCTACGTTCATTGGTTCGGCAGCAATTACTGCGGATACCCGAAGAGGACTTAGAAGCGCAAATGGCCGCGCTGAGTCGCATCAGAGATGCGGTGATTCTGCGCGTGGCGGCCAGTGAGCTCAGCGGCACCCTGCCGGTAATGAAGGTCAGCGACAATCTCACCTACCTCGCGGAGGTCATAATTGAGCAGGCTGTGGCGGTCGCGCGGGCAGAACTAGTAAAGCGGCATGGTGAACCGCAGGCCGACAATGCGGGTTTTGCTGTGATGGGCTATGGAAAACTCGGCGGCTTGGAACTGAGCTACGCCTCGGATCTTGATCTGGTTTTCGTTTTCCATGGTGCAGACGGAGAGACGGCGGGTCCGCGTGTCATTGATAACACACGTTTTTACACTCGCCTTGCCCAGCGGGTTGTCCATGTCTTATCCGCACAGACTTACGCGGGCCGCTTGTACGAGGTCGATCTGCGCTTGCGACCAGATGGGGCATCTGGTCTGGTTGCCACCACTTTGCCTGCGTTGCGGCGCTATCAGCTGGAGTCTGCCTGGGTGTGGGAGCATCAGGCTTTGGTTCGCACGCGGGTTGTCGCGGGCGATGCCGCGTTGAAGTCTTCACTAGAGGCATTGCGTTCAGAGGTGCTCGGCCTGCCGCGAGACACGGCGGCGCTGGCTTCGGCGGTGTGTGAGATGCGTGAGAAGATGCGCGGAGAACATGTTGTCGCCTCCGCTCAGGCGGCGGGCTTTGATCTCAAGCGGGATCCCGGCGGTATTGTCGATATAGAATTCTTGGTGCAATACCTTGTCTTGGCAAACGCCAGCAAGAATGATGCACTGAGTCAGTGGTCTGATGTCGTGCGATTGCTCGAGGTGTTGGCCGCCGCGAATTTAATCTCAAGTGACGACGCCATCACACTGACCGATGCCTACCTGATGTATCGAAGCCGTATCCATGAGCTTGCCTTACAAGGTGGTTCAGCCATCGACTGTTCCAGCAGCTTTGAAGCGGTGCGCGAGCGCGTCAAGCGCGTCACAGAGACCTTATTGCCCGGGCTGCAGACAGGGTAGAATTCCAGTGCTACTGATCGGCGTGACCCATCGAAGCCATTACAACAAGATAAAGGAAAGAATATGGACCTCTCACAACTCACCGGCCATATCTGGCTTGACGGCGAAATGGTGCCCTGGCAAGAGGCGCGGGTTCATGTGCTGACCCATACCTTTCATTACGGGCTCGGTGTGTTTGAGGGTGTGCGCGCCTACAAAACCCCCACGGGCCCCTCGATCTTCCGGCTGAAAGAGCACACTGATCGACTGTTTCGTTCCGCGCATATTCTGCGTATGGATATGCCCTTTGATAAAGAGACCCTAAATGCCGCACAGCGTGAGGTGGTCAGAGCGAATGGCCTCGAAGAGGCTTATATTCGACCCATGTGTTTCCTCGGATCAGAGGGGATGGGTCTGCGGGCTGACAATCTTCAAACCCACGTGATGGTGGCTGCCTGGGCGTGGCCGTCTTACATGGATCCTGAAGCGAGAGACCGTGGCATTCGCGTTGCCACTTCCAGCTATACCCGCCACCACGTCAACATCACGATGTGCAAAGCCAAAGCGAATGGTAACTACATTAACTCTATCCTCGCACTCAGAGAGGCTATGGATGCGGGGTTCGAGGAGGCGTTGTTGCTCGACAACGAAGGGTACGTTGCAGAGGGCAGTGGCGAAAACTTTTTCTTCGTTCGCGATGATGTGTTGTATACGCCAGAGCTCACGTCGTGTCTCGAGGGCATCACGCGGGAGAGTATTTTCCGCATTGCGGCTGATCAAGGCCTGACGGTCAGAGAGAAACGCATCACGCGCGATGAAGTGTATGTTGCCGACGAGGCGTTTTTTACCGGCACCGCAGCAGAGGTCGTGCCGATCCGCGAGCTCGACAATCGTGCTACTGGCAACGGCATGCGGGGTCCGATCACTGAGAAGTTACAAAGCATTTATCTTGAAGCTGTTCGGGGTGGCCAGCCGGCCTACACAGATTGGCTGGCGCCGGTCGCTGAATAGACGGATCAGCGAGCATGGAGAGTCTCCCCGGCGGTATACAATATCGACACTGGCCAGTTGAAAATGCGCGCGCCTGTGTACTGTTGGCGCATGGCCTTGCAGAGCACGGCGGCCGCTACGAGCACGTGGCGGCGCGCTTTAACGAACGAGGCGTTGCGGTCGTGGCGCCGGACCACATTGGGCATGGTGCTTCGCCCGGCGTGCGGGTGTATCTGAAAGCGTTCTCAGAGTTCCTCGCGCCCCTGCAAACCTTGCGCGATCAGATAAGTAACTGGTACCCCGATACTCCTGTGTTTTTGCTCGGCCACAGTATGGGCGGGCTTATCTCGGCGCATTTATTGCTGAAATCCGAGGCAGATTTCCGGGGCGCCATGTTCTCCGGCCCGGCTTTCCACGCCGTCGATCCGCCATCTGGCCCTGTGCTTTGGATCGGTAGACTACTGCGGCGCTTCGTACCCAAGCTAGGGATGCTATCCCTCGACGCCAACGGTGTCAGTCGTGATCCGGCGGTGGTGGCGGACTACCTTGCAGATCCATTGGTCTATAACGGCAAGATTACGGCGGGTTTGGGTATTGAAATGCTGGATGCTATGGACGAGGCGATTGCCAAGGCAAATGACATTACTTTGCCGGTTTACATCGCCCACGGTCAGGCCGACAGGATGGCTGGGCCCGAGGGCTCGCAGGCCTTTTTTGACGCACTGGGCACGCGCGACAAAACCCTCGATTTTTGGCCGGGTCTGTACCACGAGATTTTTAATGAGCCCGAATCAAATGAAGTGATAGGCCGTTTTGTGGATTGGCTTGAGGGGCAATTGTGAGCGCTAGGCAGGCCTTGGTGCTCGGCGCCACCGGACAACTTGGCCGCGCCTGTTTGAGCGGCGCACCTGACACGGTGAGCGTGCAGGGCCTGAGCCGTGTGCAATGTGATGTGACCGACGACGCTGCCCTCGCGCGCGCCATCAAAGAAGCAGACCCCCACATGGTGATCAACGCTGCCGCTTACACTGCAGTGGATGCCGCTGAGGATGAGCCCCAGCAGGCAGAGGCCACCAATGCCGAAGCGCCCGCGTTGTTGTCGGCGCTTTGTGCACAGCGCGGAGTCCGCTTAGTGCATGTTTCGACCGATTTTGTTTTTGGCGGTCAGGCACATGCGCCCTATGCCCCCGACGCCAACCCGGAGCCATTGGGGGTATACGGCGCGAGTAAGTGGCGAGGTGAACAAGCCGTCAGCGCCAGTGGCGCAAGCCACGCGATCGTGCGCACCAGCTGGGTTTATGGGCCAGACGGGCGCAATTTTGTGTTGACCATGCTGCGGCTAATGCGTGAGCAGGGCGCTGTCCGGGTGGTGAATGATCAGATTGGTTCTCCCACCTCGACGCAGGGTTTAGCGGCGGTCTGCTGGGCGCTTGCGCTACGAGATGATGTTGACGGCATCTTTCATTGGTCTGATGCCGGTGCGATTAGCTGGTATGACTTCGCCTGCGGCATCCGCGATGAGGCAGTAGCAATCGGACTGCTCAACACACCCGCAACCGTTGAGCCTATTGCCACGCAAGATTTTCCGACCAAAGCCCGGCGCCCGGCGTTCAGCGTGCTGGACTCCCGCGCTACCTGTGCGACTTTGGGCGTCGAACAGCGCCCTTGGCGCGATGCACTGCGGGATATGTTGCGTTCAAGACGTTTAACAGAGGCGGCGGCGTAGTGGCGCGGTCCTTGTTGGTAACGGGTGGGGCAGGGTTTATTGGCGTGAACTTTGTTTATCACTGGGTTGTCCAGCATCCGCACGATACGCTGGTGGTGCTGGATGCGCTGACCTACGCCGGTAACCGCAACAGTCTTCAGCCCTTGGAAGCAGCAGGCACCATCCACTTTGTTGAGGGCGATATCTGTGATGCCGCCCTAGTCGCGCAAGTGATGGCCGAGTACACCATCGACACCATCGTGCATTTCGCAGCAGAGAGCCACGTGGATCGCTCAATTACCGGACCGGATGCTTTTATTCGCACCAACCTGGTCGGCACGCATACGTTGCTCGAGGCGGCGCGCGCATCGTGGCTGGGCGGCACCGGGCAGAGCCACCGTTTTCACCATGTCTCGACCGATGAAGTCTACGGATCGTTGTCGGCGGATGACCCGGCATTTGTCGAGACCACCCGTTACGAGCCCAATTCTCCGTATTCAGCGAGCAAAGCGGGTAGCGATCATTTGGTTCGTGCCTATGAGCACACCTATGGCTTGCAGGTCACCACCAGTAATTGCTCAAACAACTACGGGCCCTATCACTTTCCTGAGAAGTTGATACCGCTGTGCCTGACCCGCATTCTGAATGGAGAGTCGATTCCAGTTTACGGCGACGGCACCAATATCCGCGATTGGCTGTATGTCGAGGACCATGCCCGAGGTATTGCGGCGATTCTAGACTCCGGCAAACCGGGCGAGGTGTACAACATTGGCGGCCACAACGAATGGGCTAATCTGGACATCGTCAGGCTACTTTGCCGCGTCATGGATGAGCGATTCGCCAACGAGAGTCAGCTGGCGAGCCGGTTCCCGAATGCGCCTCAGGTGCGCGGTGAGAGGAGCGATTCACTGATAGCGTTCGTTACCGATCGCGCAGGGCACGACTGGCGATATGCCATTGACGCCTCAAAAATCGAGACCGAGCTGGGTTTCGTACCTAACGAGACCTTTGAGACCGGTTTGGCCAAGACCGTCGACTGGTACCTGGACCATGAGGACTGGTGGCGGCCGTTGCTCGCGCGCGCATCGACCGCCCGCTAGGCCCGATCAACCCCCACTTCAAACGGCACGAGCTGTCAGATCAAGCCCTCGTGGAGGGGGCAATCCGCCCATGCCAGCCCGGCGAGATCCTTTTGCGATAGTTGCGGCGAACTGCCTTCTGGAATGGGCCACTGCACGTTAATCGTGGGGTCGTCCCAGGCCAGTGACACCTCGCTCTCTGGATGATAGTAGTCGGTGCACTTGTAGACAAAATCGGCAGATTCAGACACGACGTAAAAGCCGTGCGCGCAGCCCGGTGGCACCCAAAGCTGCTCGTGGCCCTCGGCTGTGAGGGTTACACCATGCCACTGGCCACAGCTTGGCGATTCAGCGCGGCAATCTACCACTACGTCAAAGACCGCACCGGATGTCACCCTTACGAGCTTACCCTGCGGCTTTTGGGTTTGAAGGTGCAGTCCTCGGAGCGTGCCTTGGCAAGAGCGACTGTGGTTGTCTTGGACAAATGGCAGCGTAATGCCCAGCTCAGCGTAGCGGTCAGCGCGCCATGTCTCGAGGAAAAATCCGCGAGTGTCACCGTGTATTTCGGGGGTGATCAACGTCACGCCAGAGAGACGGGTCGACTCAGTCCTCATCAAAAACAGGCCCTTTCTCGCTCACCATCGTCTGCAGGTAAGCACCATATCCGCTCTTTAATAGCGGTGCCGCAAGAGCTAGGACCTTCTCTGCGTCGATATATCCCAAGCGGAAGGCCACCTCCTCTAGGCAGGCCACTTTGAGGCCCTGCCGCTCTTCGATCACCCGAATAAAATTGCCAGCGTCGAGAAGAGACTGATGTGTGCCCGTATCGAGCCACGCGGTGCCCTGACCCATAAGCTCCACTTGCAGTGTTCCTTGCTCCAGATAGCGGCGATTGACATCGGTAATTTCCAGCTCACCCCTCGGCGAAGGCTTGATGTCCTTGGCGATGGTGACAACATCGTTGTCATAAAAATAGAGTCCGGTCACGGCGTAGTGGGAGCGGGGCTGTGCCGGCTTCTCCTCAATGCCGATTGCTCGTCCCTCGGCATCAAACTCCACAACGCCGTAGCGTTCGGGGTCTTGCACGTAATAGGCGAAGACCGATGCGCCTGTGGTTCGCTGTGCAGCGCGTCTGAGCTTGGTGGTGAAGCCCGCACCATGAAAAATGTTATCGCCTAGCACCAGGCATACTGGGCCCTGGCCAATAAAGTCCTCACCCAACAAAAAGGCTTGGGCGAGACCGTCGGGGCTGGCTTGTACCGTATACTGAATGTTGATGCCCCACTGACTACCGTCACCCAGCAAGTCGGCGTAGGCCAACTGGTCCCGGGGAGTCGTGATGACCAAAATGTCCCGGATGCCCGACTGCATCAGCGTGGCCAAGGGGTAATAAATCATCGGTTTGTCATACACCGGCATCAGCTGCTTGCTGACGGTCGTGGTCAGGGGGTGCAGTCGTGTCCCCGAGCCACCGGCGAGAATGATGCCTTTATGTGTAGTGTGCTCAGCCATGGTGTCAGGATCTGCTCACAGGGCGACGGAGTGTACAGGCCGATGGCAGACTTGGCGAGCCGCCGCTAGACTGGTGTCGCTATACTTTGATGCGGCCGGCCGATAATATGGCACGGCAACTGCCAATACTGGCTACCTGCCCGGAGTTTCCCGATTAACGCACCGTTATTTTCGCCAAATGCTGCTGAAGCCGAAGCAGTCGTGCCCGAAGGTGGGCGGCTGCGCATCGCGCTGTTGGGGTACCGCTCCGCCCCTTTTTCGGGGGGGCAGGGGGTCTACATCCGCTACCTCAGTCAGGCACTGATGATGCTGGGCCACGATGTGACGGTGATTTCCGGGCCGCCGTACCCCAACCTGGTAGGCGGCATTAGGCTCGTGAAATTACCCAGCCTAGATCTGTACGCTCGGGATCTGTGGAGCGTGACGCGCGCAGAGCTTAGGGACCCTCTGGGTCGCCGTGAATGGCTGAGCAAACTCACTGGTGGCTTCGCCGAACCGGCAACGTTCGGTGAGCGGGTGTGCGATTGGCTATTGGATCATGCAGCTGATTTTGACGTGGTACACGATAACCAAACCCTGGCTAACGGGATTGTGGATGTGCAACGTGCCGGGCTGCCTGTGGTCACAACAATCCACCACCCGATTACCCGGGACCTCCGAGTCGCGCTGGATGGTGAATCCCGCTGGTGGAGGCGGGTCATGATTCGCCGTTGGCACAGCTTTTTGAAAATGCAGGCAAACGTAGCCTCGCGACTGAACCATGTTGTGACGGTATCGCGCTTGTCGGCCAACGATATCGCCACCGACTTCGGTGTGCTACCGAGTGCGCTCAACGTAGTCCCCAACGGTGTCGACACGGGCCTGTTTACCCCACTAAGCGATGTCCAAAGGCGCCCCGGACAGCTGATTGCCACCGCGTCTGCCGATGCGCCACTAAAAGGGCTCCCCGTACTGTTACGTGCGTTTAAAAACCTCCATGCGGCGGATGACTCACGCCGACTGGTGTTGATTGCGCGCCCCAAACCGGGTGGTGATACCGAAGCTCTGATTAATCGCCTTGGCTTAAATGATGCTATTCAGTTTGTTGGAGACGCCAGTCACGAGGATATCAATCGGTTGTATGCCGAGAGTGCCGTGGCGGTCGTGCCCTCTCTCTATGAAGGGTTCGGTCTGCCGGCTGTCGAGGCGATGGCAGCCGGTATTCCACTGGTGTCCAGTGACGGCGGCGCTCTTGCTGAGGTGGTGGCCGACGGCGGTTTATTGGTACCTGCGGGCGACAGCGCCGCATTGGAGGCGGCGTTAGACCGGGTATTGTCAGATCAGCCTTTGGCGGCGTCGCTGTCGGTGCGCGGACGGCAGCGCGTGGAAGAACATTACTGTTGGTCTGTGTGTGCAAAACAGATGCTGACGCATTATAGGGCTTGCATTGCCGCATGCTGACGGTCGATCTGGATAAATTGGCGCTGGCGCCCGGTCAGATTTGCCTCGATGTGGGGTGTGGCGAGGGAAGGCATACTCTGGCGACCTATTTGCTCGACGGGGTGCAAGCGCTGGGGGTAGACCTGTCAGAGCGGGATCTGGGCACTGCGTCCGGTCGTATTGAAGACATGCAGGTTCATGCTCCTGGCGGGGTAGTCGGATTCGCCGCGGGTGATGCCACCGCCTTGCCGCTGGCTGACGCCAGCGTCGATGCTGTGATCGCCAGCGAGATTCTGGAGCACATTCCCAACTATCTACTGGTGCTTGCGGAGATTAAGCGAGTGCTCAAGCCCGGAGGACGCCTGTGTATTAGCGTGCCCAGACAGTGGCCTGAGTGGATTTGTTGGCAGTTAAGTGAGGGTTATCGCACTACACCCGGCGGCCACATTCGCATTTTTGACGCCACACATCTGCGGCGCGAGGTAGTGAGAGAGGGGTTTCTGTTTAACAGCAAAGGCAGTGCCCACGCGCTCCATGTTCCTTATTGGTGGCTGAAGTGCTTGTTTTGGCGAAAGGAGACCGAGCCCTGGGTGGTGCAGATATATCACAAGCTCCTGGTATGGGATTTGATGAGCCGCCCCCGGTTAACGCGCGCCTTCGACGCATTGCTCAACCCTTTGATGGGTAAGAGCGTCGTTTTGTATTTCACCAAGCCGGTTGAGGTTGCAGCATGAACGCGCCATTGTTGAGTATTGGTGCGTATCCAGCTCAGTGGTTACGACCCAGCGTCGACTTTTTGCTCGCCAGCCAGCGGCCCTCAGGTGAGATACCGTGGTTCGAGGGCGGCCATACCGATCCTTGGGATCACACCGAGGCTGCCATGGGGCTCAGTATTGCCGGCGAGCATGCCGCCGCGCTGCGCGCCTATCACTGGCTTGCCGATACACAGCTGGACGACGGCAGTTGGTGGGCGTGCTATCGATCCGGCGAGCCAGATCGGAGTGTTGATCGCCGCGAGACCAACTATGTGGCCTACGTGGCGACCGGGGTCTGGCATCATTTTTTGATCACTCAGGATGAAACCTTCCTGTCGCGCCTGTTTCCTGTGGTCTCAAAGGCGATCGATTTTGTGCTCCGCTATCAAAACCCCGAGGGCGATATCGATTGGGCGGTAGACCCCGACGGCGCGCCGTTGGGAGATGCGCTGGTCACCGGCTGCAGCTCACTCTACAAATCTTTGGAGTGCGCTATTTTGCTCGCAGAGCACACGGGTCAGTCGGCCCCTCTTTGGCGGGCGGCACGCACGCGGCTCGGTCAAGCGCTCAAGGATCGACCGGAGCGTTTTGATCGCACGTGGGAAAGCAAATCGCGATATGCCATGGATTGGTTCTATCCCATCCTCGCCGGATGGGTTGTGGGAGAGGAGGCCAAGAAGCGCCTCGCGCAGCGTTGGTCTGAATTTGTAGAACCGGGTATCGGTTGCCGTTGCGAGAATCATCAGCCCTGGGCCACGGTGGCAGAATCCTGCGAATTGACGCTGGCGCTCCTTGCAGCGGGGGATCGCGAACAGGCTGCAGAGCTTTTCAGCTGGCTGACGCAGTGGCGTGACACAGATGGCGCCTGGTGGACGGGATATCAGTTTGCCGAGCAGGTGCTGTGGCCAAAAGAGAAGCCGACTTGGACAGCGGGCGCGGTTTTCCTCGCGGTAGATGCTTTGACTCGCCACACTGCCGCCAGCGGGCTATTTTTATCGTCAACCCTAGACGATTGACCCGCAAGCGAGACGAATTGAATTTACGAACGGCTTAACGATCGCGCCGGAGAGCGCTTTTGCCGTTGGTCATGACATGGCGATCGCTCAAGTGTGCTGGCTCTGCTGACGCCAACCACTGGCTCAGGGCTGGAGACGCCTCAGACCGCGAAGCGTATCGGTGGTACCTAGTGGTTCGAAGAGACCGGATTGAGCCGCCAGCTGCCAGATGGTGTAGGGCGCTTGTCCGCCGTCTGCCGGATCGGGAAACACATCGTGGATCGCCAAGATACCCCCCGGCCGGATGCGCGTCGCCCAGGCGCGATAATCGGTCAGTGCCGCGTCAAGGCTGTGCCCGCCGTCAATAAAGACCATGCCCAGATCGCCGCACCAGTGCGCTGCCAATGCGTCACTGCCACAGACGATGGGAATCACCGCCTCGCTAATCCGCGCGGCCTCAATGTTGCTTCTGAACTCATTGAAGGTGTTGAACTGTCCCGAAGCGTCGACCAAATCTTGGTCGTGGTGGCTTTCTCCCGGCTGATGTTCTTCCGAGCCTCGGTGATGGTCGACGGCGAGGACCACCGTGTTCCTCGCCCGTGCCGCCTGCCCCAGCCAAATAGTGGATCGCCCGCAATAACTGCCGATCTCCAACAGGGGTCCCAGCAGGGCCGCTTCCAGCGCCCAGTCGTACAGTTGTTGGCCCTCGTGATCAGGGAGAAATCCGCGCACTGACGGGGCAGGGGGCTGGGGAGGGCTCAAAGTCATAGACCTGTCCGTGATACGCTCGGCGCGTGAAGACTGTGAGTATACGATTGTCTTGAGCGCGCGAAACTGTCGAACGCAGCTGAGTCGCCGACTGTACTCCGCAGCCATGCGCTTGCTCGTGCCAGTGGTAGTGCTTCGCTTGTTGTGGCGGAGTCGCGACCATGCAGGCTACCGCTCTCATATCCGGCGGCGTTTTGGTTGGTATGGCCATGATCGGCCAGAACACGCAGGGCAGCGCATCTGGATTCATGCGGTGTCTGTGGGCGAGACACTGGCGGTCATTCCCCTGATCGAGCGCCTGTTGGCGGAACGCCCTGACTTACGCGTTTTGATCACCTCCACCACACCCACAGGCGCTGACCAAGTGCAACAAAAACTGGGAAACAGCGTTGATTGGGACTGGGCGCCCTTCGATACACCCGGCGCAGTAAAACGTTTTTTTGACCATTGGCACCCGGCGCTTAGCGCGTTCGTCGAAACTGAAATTTGGCCGAACATCCTGACCCAAGCCGCGGCAAGGGGCGTTCCGACTGTTCTTCTGAATGCGCGCATGTCTGCGCGCTCGGCGCGGGGGTATGCGCGATTGGCATCGCTTACGCGGCACACACTTGCCCAGTTCTCAGCGGTGGCAGCGCAGCACCCTGCTGATGCGCGCAGGCTCAAGGTATTGGGTGTGAAACCCGAGGCGTTGACGGTCACTGGCAGTCTGAAGTTTGCGCTCGACGTTGATGCGTTGCGACGGGCCGGTCTGAGCGAGCGGGCGCTCCTAGGTCCCGGCGGTGCTGGCCGTCCTACCTGGCTCGCAGCCAGCACACATCCGGGTGAGGAAGCGATAGTGCTGGAAGCCTTTTCTAAATTGAAAACCGTGCTGCCGGCCGCGTTGTTAATCCTCGCGCCGCGACACCCCGAGCGAGTTGCCAGCGTGCTGACGTTGCCAGAAATCGCCCCATATCGGGTGGTGCGCCACAGTGCGTTGCAGGCAGCGCAAGCCGATGACGGCTCGGCGCTGGTCGCTGAGGATGACATCGTCGTGGTCGACTCTTTGGGGCATTTGGGCGCCATAACCGGTTGCGCCGATGTTGTGTTGATTGGCGGGAGCCTGGTGCCGCATGGGGGGCATAACCCGCTGGAGGCTGCCGCGTGGCAGCTGCCGATCATGACTGGGCCCCATACGTTTAACTTCGCCCGTATCTACCGCGATTTATTTAAGCAAGCGGCGGCGATTCGGGTTGACGCCGATTCACTGACAGCGGCAGTCGTCAGTCTGTTGGCTGATCAAGCAGGCATCACAAAGGCGGCGGAGATGGGCCGCCGGGCCCAGGCATATCAATTGAGTCAGGGAGACGTGCTGGGCCGGCAATGGGCCGTTTTATCGGCCCACTTGCCCTGAATTACTCGCTACTGGTTGCGGTCGGAGCCGGGGGCGGTAGGAGAAAGCCTTCGAGCCGTGCAATATCCTCTGGCGACAGTGTGCCGGCCACCTCTTTCAGCCGCAGCGAGTTAATAATGAAGTCATAGCGGCTATTGGCATAGTCGCGCTGCGACCGGAACAGTGTGTTCTGCGCATTGAGCACGTCAACGATGTTACGCGTCCCGACCTCGTACCCGGCCTGCGTGGCATCCAGCGCGCTTTGGCTGGAGACAATCGACTGTTTTTGGGCCTTAACGCGCGACACATCCGACATCACGGTCATGTGAAGTGATCGCGCTTGCGTCACCGTATTGCGGGTCAGATTTATCCGAGATTCTCGGGCCGCATTGAACTGCTCGGCAGCCCGTCGGCGGCTCGCACTGATCGCACCGCCCGTCGACAATGGCAAGTCAAATCGGATTTGCCAGGCTTCATTGGTCTGCTCCGAATCCGGCGGGAAGTTGAACTGGCTCTCAGGATTTTGCCTGATGCTGCCGGTCGTCTCCCTGTCCTGATAGCTGTAGCTCGCCGTCACGGTTGGCGCGTGCCCCATGCGTGAAGAGGTGGCGCTCTGTCTGGCAGCCTCTTCGGCGAAGCGCGCGGCAGCGAGGCGGTAGTTGTTCGACATGGAAAAGTCGACCCAGGCGGCGCGGTCGGCAGGCTCGGGTGGACGCGGGTCAAATTCTTCACCCAGTATATATAGCGCGCCAGGTGTTTGGCCGGTGAGTACCGACAGGTTCTCCTTGGCAACGGCCACATTGTTCTCGTCCACAATGCGGTTCACCTGAGCCAGATCACGTGCGGCCTCGGCTTCATACACATCGGTAATGGCAATCAAGCCGACTTCAAACCGCTGGCGGGTCTGCTCCAATTGACGTTCAAAAGCGCGTTCCTGTGCTTGAGAGGCCCGCAGATTGTCCTGAGCGCGGAGCACGCCAAAGTAGGCTTGCACCACC
>Ga0181601_10003617_pt1 | contig 13048 bp, 9 predicted proteins | sample 041ome_8_FD_133020 | JGI IMG/M metagenome (GOLD analysis project Ga0181601, IMG submission 133020) | Coastal salt marsh microbial communities from the Groves Creek Marsh, Skidaway Island, Georgia - 041407BS metaG (megahit assembly) | ecosystem: Environmental > Aquatic > Marine > Intertidal zone...
AAATAAGCCGATTGAATGGTGCTTATTTACACCATTAAGGTATGTTTAAGCATATAAAGATGGGCTTATCCATCAAATTATAAGCGCACACATATAAAAGTAGGCGCAAACCTTTAACACCAACGAGAAATGACAATTACCCACGATGACGAACCAAAATGGGTTCAAACGGCAACAGTAAAAAAAGATGATTTTACTAATTATTTTAACTGCAAAACACTAAACTATGAAACAGTTTCTAAAGAAGATTAAAGGAATTACAGCTAGGCAATTTACTGCTTTTGAAATGATGATTATATTTGCTGGATGCTTTTTTATTCTAGCAACGGTATTAGATAAATCCGCTCAAAGGGAAATTGCATTTATGGCGGGTCTTGCTTCTTATAAAATTCTTAGCATATTGCTTGAGAAGTATAACAAGGAATAATGCCTCATATAAATGATAACGAACGCATCCTGTACGAGACACTGAAAAAAAAGATTCTACCAAATCTAAATAAAACAGAAGACCAATTCAGTAAGTGGGACTGCGTTGACGATATCAATGGGCTAATTGTTGAGTTAAAGTGTCGCGACGATAAGTATAAAAGGGAGTATGGAGACTTTCTCATTGAGCACAATAAGTGGAAGGCGCTTAAAGAAAGCGCCGACAAGCTTGGATACAAGCCACTATATGTGAACGAGCACGAAGGAGATGTTTGGATTTTCAACCTAAACAAATGCCCTGAGCCAAAATGGAAACACTTAACGTGTAATGCCCATACGCAAGTTGGCTCTATGGGCGGAAAAAGAGTTTCTAAGCGTGTTGGCTTTCTCCCTTGGGAACAAGCATCTAGGTTTTATGAAAAGTTTATATAATGCCTTATTTTAGAAACAAAGAAACGGGCGAACTTAAGAAGTACGGCCGCACCCGAACGTATGTTGACTACGACCAAGAGACCGGAGACACAATCAAGCGAGAGTTTGATTTGTCTACCGGTGAGCAGATTAACTTAAATGTTTGGGAATTCGTCGGAAGCGACGGAGATTATTCTTCAGTTGTTGCAAAAAAAGCAACTACTGACGGAAAAGGTACAAGATAATTTAGTATATTTGTACGCACAAATGTCCCGGCCGAATCGCCATTTCGGTCGGGATTTTCTTTCTTTATTAACCTCAAAAACGTATCACTATGGCAATCAATGACTTTGACCTCGGAACAGACTTTGCAGATTTTGTAGACCAACTTGAAGCGCAACCACAACCTAAGGCTTGCTCTATCGATAATCCCGATTGCGAAGGATGCGGTAGTTGATTTTTTATTTTTTTTTTGACAATCACCCTGTGGTAGGGGGCAATGAAAAAGGGGGCTTATGCCCCCTTCTTTATTTCTTGTTTTTTTAAGTCTTTAAAATGATTTTTAATAATCTTCAAGACTTCTTTTTTTTTTACTTTATGCTGTAGCATCAGTATCCGCCCATATTGCCAGACTGTTTTTTAGCAGCCTGTTTTTTTCGAGCTTCTGTAATTGCTTTTTGACGAGCAAGCTCTTCGCGCTTCTTCTTGTCAAACATACTTTCTTTCTTAGGGTCTGGCATCTTGATGTGTTTTTACCATTTAACTTTATCAGCCCAGTAGGCCGCACTCATCTTTCCTTTTGCGATGTTCTTAGAGTGACGAGCCTTGAAGGACTCCCGACGTTTTCGGTAAGATTCAGATTCTCCAGATTTTTTCGGAGACCCAGAAACACCCTGCTGACCAAAGCGAATAACCTTAACCTTATCTCCTACTTTAGCCACAACAACGTGTGACTTCTTAGGATGGTTTGGCGTACGCTTTGGCTTATTGTAGCCAGATACTCCAGTTCGTTCTAATCTAGAATCTTTATCCATAGTGCAAAGATAAGTTATTTAAATAAACGTCCTAATTGAAGCGCGGGCCAAGCCGGGTAATAGCATAGAATCATTGTATTAATATATTTCTCTGCTCTTTCTGAATCAAAAGAAAATAATGGTTCCCCATTGTGTAAAACGGGCTGCCCATCCTCAATAAGTTGAGTGAAACATTTGGATGTCATCCAAGATGCCCAATGGTATATTGCGGCAAATAGGAATGGTATAGATAGTATTGCGTAAATCATTGTTTGGCTCGTCTTTGCTTTCTTTTTTGCATCATTCTTTCAGGGTGACAATCCGAACAATCGCATTCTGATTTTAACTTTGGGTACTTTTCACAATATATGAATTCCTTTGTGTAATTCATTAAGGATGTTTATGTGTTTTAATAATTAAAAATGGTCAAACCACTACTTTAAACTCGGGTCTATGTAGTTGTGATTGTCATCATACTGAGCCTCTTCTGACTCAGGGGCAATCTCTCCAAGAATGCTATTGTTTACGCCATAGAACAGTATCTGCTGTTGGATAGCGTTTTGAATCTCAGACTTTCCGTGAGCGCCATAGTACAGCAACGCTGCCATAGCGAAGTCCTCACCCTCTTTCTGACCCAATGTTTCTCGAACCTGATGAAGGGCAAATGCAACTTCAACATTTCCTTTGAAGCGACGGTCTACATCGCGAATAGTGGCGATATGAGACTTTAGTGCCGGACCTAAGTTTGCATTTGACTTTAGGATGTTCTCCGCAAAGAACTTCTCCATACCCTTGATTCGCGCTGAACCAAAAGCCTCTGCGCCAAGTGGATTAATTTTAATCTCCTCAACAATAGCCTCGTAGAATAAATCCATAGTCAACTCCTGACCTTCTAGTTTGTTCATCAGTCGCTCTGCCATAACTCGGTCCAAGCCGACGTCCTCATTCGTAACCGCTCGCTTTGTCACGCCTCGCTCTGCAGACTTAACTGCTGAGTTAACTTCCTTAAACATTAATCCGGTAGCAAAGCCAAAAGTAAGGTACGTTACCTTAAATGCCTCAATTGCGGTCATTCTGTTAGCCTCGTCCTCGGTGAGGAACTTCTTTGTTCCGCTAGACGTAACGTAGTATGGAACATCCTCCTGAAGTGTCGCTATGTTGCTCATACCGTAAGTGTAATTGCTCACGATACTACCGGCCGGGCCAGTATACGAAAGAACCTTCTGCATAGCGTCTGCATCATCGCGAACTCCTCCAAATGACGGGATTCCCTGAACCTTGAGCCATATGTCATAAGCCTTGCGCTCGTCTCCAGTCTGTGCGACCAATGCCTCGCGCTCGTCGCTCGTGTAGTAGTTAGCCATATTCCACATACCAATCCATCCGTCTTCCATCAGTTTGAATGGCATAACGTATGGGTTTAGGTCAGTAATCATACCGCGCTTCCACATATCTAGGTTGAACTTCTCAGAGAACCAAGAGTCATCTTCATCGTCATCAACTCCAAAGATTGACGCAACCATAGCACCCAACCCGGCATATAGGGGAGATAATACCATCCAGGCCATAGTCTGGAAATGTGCAATCTCCGCAACTGTTCCGGCAGTAGAACGAATAGCGTCTCCTTTAATTTTTGCGCTACCGAAGGCTAACTTTTGAGCGTCAATCATCATATTCATCTTCTTGTTCATCAAGAAGTCAACGAAAGGAATCATAAATGACTTAACCAAACCGATACTAATACCTCCAGTAGAGCGGTTGAACTTAGATGCGTCACGACCGGTAGAAATGTTCTGGTCTTTAGATACCATCAAAGATGCGTATTCAGCGGCCTCAGAGTTTGGGCTCTTTGCGGCTTCTTGCCAAGACCACTCAGATGGCTTCATTCCATTCTGGTAATGCCAATCCTTATAGTATGCAAACCAAGACGCACCCGCTACAATCTTATCGGTCACAACAAGTGACTTTGTAGAAAGGTCTACGCCTTTCTCAAAACTAGTCTTATCTCCAGTAGCCGGACGGTCGCCAGTAAATGATATAACAGCGTCACGAACGTTACGGTTTCCAATGTCAAAACTATTTGACAACTGCTGTTTGGCGTCCATATCTCCAGAAAGGACTCCTCGAATCTCTGAGTTAAACTGACCAACCAAAGAGCCTAGGAATTCCATCTTGGAATCAAAGTTCTTAGTCTCTGCAAGCGTATTCCACATAGGCGCGGACTGCTTTGCAATCTGGTCAACAACGGCACCGAAGTAGTAAAGAACCATAGCACTTCGACCTTGAGTAATCCACTTCTTTGCAGTTGGGCTAAGGGCCTCGTCACCAAACGTCTTACGTTGGTCAATTAAGTGGTCGTATACTTTCTGACGTATATCAGAACGAACTGCCTCTGAAGGGACGCTCTTTGTGAATGCATCATTTCTCTCAGAAGTCATTTCAGAAATATATGACACATCAACGGAAGTTGCAATCTTGACCTCGTTCTCCTTGTGAGTGCGGTCAATGGTTCCGAAGAAGTTGAGGTCGATGTAACGGCCCGACGTCTTAATGGCGTCCGGATTACGCTCAAATGTAGCACTTGCTCTCTTGCCCATCTTTGATTGACTGTAAGAGTCTAACATTGTGCGGATGGTCTTGGCGTTGTCGACTTGGTTTTGCAAGGTCTCAATGTCTCCACCGCGGCGGAATGAGAATGGGATGTAGTTTTCTTCCGACACAAAACGCTGCCCCAAGAAGGCCTCAGCGTAGTCAGCCAGCAGGTGCTCACGCACTTGGAATGAGTTTCCAATAAAGGACCAGGCGGCAGTAAGATTATCAACAGCCTCAAGTTTAGCCTGAATTTGCTCAAGCTGTAGCGCGCCAGTTGGCCCAAAGAAGAAGTCATTAATTGCTTTCTTCTTCTGCTCCATTACCTTTGCGTTGTATCGGTTGTCCTTTTCTGCAGCCATTTCAAACTGCTTACGCAATGCCAAAGCCCACTCGGCGGGAGCCATTCCCGCAGGCTTCTGCATAACCATAGCGTAGATTTGCAGTGCGGTCTCACTGTAGGCGTTGTTCAACTTATAGCCTTGTAGCATTTCGTTGATAGACCCCATAACCGTAGCGTGTCGAACGTCAGCCTTGGCGGCGTTAGAGCGCAGCGAAGAGAATCCAAGGGCGTTCATATACTTAGCAACCTGTGTCTCGCTGTTGAGCAAGAAGATACGGCGAAAGAACGTAGGGGTAGTCTCTAGGTTTGAGAAAATCCAGTTGCGAATTGCTCCGCCCTTTTTTTCACGGGTGTCGCTGGCAGTCATATTCAATGCGGCCATTTCGTCGCGACCCTCATTTCTAGCCATCACCTCTTCTCCAAGAGCCCTTGTTCCGAGGGCTCGTCCGTTTACAATGTAGTCAAACATAGCAAACTCAACGCGGCGCAGCTGACCAAAGGACAAGCGGTCCATACGGGCCTCAATGTGTTGAGCAAGGTCGTCTGCACTCAGTCCACCCTGCCATCCCAGGAACATCCAAGGAGACGTAGAGACCTTAGTGGATGAAGTTGGAGCACCCAACCCAAAGATGTCTGCAAAGTCTGGTTCGGCGGCCAGCCAGTTTCTCCAGATAACAGCAGTTGGCGTAATAACCTGACTGATAACCTCACGACGGCGTGCGTCCTGCTGTTCGTTTTTCTCCTCAGCCATCGCCTCAAGGGCCAGCTCTAATTCTTGTACGTTTGTTATATCCAATCCGAGGTCGTCTGCAATTTGCTTAAGAGCCTTCTCGTATTGCTTCATATTCTTTTCAGCCTTAGCCTGCATAATAGCGGCTGATGCAGATGCAAAATCAGCACCAGTAGCATCCATATAATTCTGAATGTCTGCCGCGATTAGGGCCTGCTCGTAGGCGTTAGCCTCAATGGTAAGTGGTGCAACCAACTCGTTAAAGTAAACCTTTGCACGGCGGAAGTCAATCTGCTTTCCATTGATTAAAACGTATGGATTGCGTATAACAACTTGTCCAGACTTATTAGTCGTTGCACTTACCTGCTTAGTGGTTTCCTTAAGTGCATCCAAGCCTCCATCAAGAGCCTTCAAAGAAGCCATTGATAAGTGCCCCGCCTCAACGCTAGTTAACTCATTAACTTCATCAAAGTAGGAAATCAAAGGAGAGCGAGAAGTCTTAGGCAACTTAGCCAACTGATTCTTCAATGCCTTTTGCTTGGCTCGCACCTTACGCAATAGGTCGTTCTGTTCAGCAATTTGCTTAGCCGTATGCTGCTTCTCGATGATGTTTGCGAGGCGGTCAACTAGAGCGACAACCGTTAGAGCGAACTTACCATCGTCAGCCATACCCTTCTTGTAGATTTTCTTCTGCGTTGCAGAGATTCCACGAAGGATGGACTTTAATTGTGCGGAAGTGAGTTTTACATTACCATACTTCTCCACCATCTCAACAAGAGCATTTACTAGCTCATCGTTGATTTGGTTCATATTCAACAGACGTCCCTTGGCTTCGTTTCGGAAAGCCTTGGTACTGTCTTTTTCTTTTTCTCGCTGTGCCTTCATACGCTCAGTATGAATCTCCATTGCGGACTTGTGTCCAGCGCGGCGGCCAGCATTCATACCAATCTTGTAGCCCTTAGCTTTAGCAACAAGGAGTTTTGCATCATTCACGGAGAATCCGTCAGCAATAAGTTGAGCGCGCACCTGAGCCTCGGTTTTACCACCAGCCAACATATTGGCGATGTCAATATAGAGACCAGACTGGAACAACAGGCCTTCGCCTGTTTGTGAGTGACCATACTGAGGGTACCCGGCCTTACCTACGTCGCCCATCTCGTCGCGGAGGTCTCCATAGAACTCATCTAGGAAGGTGGAGATGTCGGCGGCTTTGTATCCAGCATCCTTGAACCTAGCAACTTGTTTATTCATTGCATCTACCTTCTGCTCCCAGGTCATACCAGCGGCCATCGTGGCCAACATAGCGTTGGCTTGGACAATAGTCGCTTGAGAGTTCATAACTCGCATACGCTGCAAGTCGGCAGCAACATCAGTGCTTACGCGTCCAGACTTTCCGCTGTAGAAGAATTCGTATTGGTCTCGCGTTAACTCGCCACTTTCAAATTTAGCCTTAGCAGCTCTAGCGATGCGCTTAACAATTGATTCTGCCTCCTTGTCTGAAAGTTCATCTACATTTACATCAGGCTCAACTATGGTAAGTTCGATGCGGCGGACAATTTTACCGTCCTTCGTAATCTTTCCTCCCGCGTCAGTAAGCCCCTGCTCTTGAGCAGCCTTAATTCGGGCGCGGCCAGTTGTTTTCAACTCACGCAAATGGTAGAAGGCTGGGACCATATCAAATACGTTCTGACGCTCAGAGGCTACAGCAACCATCTCTCCCATTATGTCGGTCTGATATGTGCTGTGATTTCCCGGCTGAGTCACAACCCTGCCATTTTCACGCTTTGGCATATAGTATCCGTAGATGTCTCCCTCTTGGAATTCATTTTCAAGCAAGTACCCATCACGTAGTTGGTCAGTAATCTGCTCCTCGGTAGGCATCCCCAATGCAGCAAGTGCCTCTTGGGTTGATTTAGTAGCCTCGAATGAGCCAAGGACGTTTGCAATAAGAGAGGTTCGTCGCTCGTTGTTTACTAAGTCCTCAAGATTCTCAATCTCAGAAAGGTTGATATACTGAACAGTTCCAACCTTCTTCCCTTGGGTTAAAATGTTTTCAAATTGAGCCGGCGCAGCCTTACCGTCGTTACGGTAGGCTTCGATGACTAACGTCATATATGACTTGATTGCGTCTACCTCATTAGAGCCTTTAGGCATCTTTGGTACAACAACTTCATACTTTCCGTGCTTAATAGTTTTTCCAGCACTTTTCTTCCAGGCAATAGCAAACTCACGCGCCATAACCTCGGTAGTTTTTTTGTAGAAACGCGAAGACTTGACGGGGTGTCCAGAAACTTCTGCAACAATGTCAGCGTTCTGGAGAACTCCCTGAACTCCGCCATCAGACTTGTTGGTGGCCCACGCAACACCCTTAGCCATATTATCCTTGTTGATAAGGTGGCCTAAGCCGCCCTCAAGGTTCGTAGTGCTTCCATCAGTAAGCGTATACACTCCGTATCCAGACTGGTCTCCCATCCAAAGGGCGATAACAGGGTCCTTTCCGTACTGAGCTCGGAAGTCGGCAACAACCTGCTGGAAGTTCTTCATAGGAATTCCTGCACGCATAACCGAAGAGCCGTACTTACCCTTCTTTAGTTTGATAGTCTCGCCAGCGGGAATTGCCGCTGGGTCAATCTGGAACATCAAGTTGTCAGACTTAACATCTTGAGTTTCAATAACTTTATCATTAGCGACGTCGTAGATGGAGCGCTCTGAATTAGTGATAGCGATATCCATACCGCGCTCAACGGAGGCGACCTGATGTGAGCGGTCGATAGTAACCATATCGCCCTCTACAAAGACCCCTAGGTGAGGCTTACCTTCCATTTCCGCAAACCCATCCCCCTGATATTGTTCTACTATAGAAGAAATCTTTTCAGACAACTGCTGTGGAGTCATCTCTGTAATCTCGGACTTTGAGATTTGAATCTCATTCCGTCCGTCTCCAACCATATATCCATCAACGGGGTTTGCTGGGCCCTCGTTGGTTAGGTTGATAGATGAACCCTCAGATAATCCCTTGGCGGCTTGGCGAACGGCCGTGGAAGCGGTTTCAGTAACAACAGCAGGGTCTGCTGGCTTGTTTGGCTCCTGAGTCGCCTGTTGTGCGTTCTGTGAGTTAATAGTGAATAAGAACGTTTGTGGGTCGATAGAGCCATCGACACCGCTTTTCTCCATTTGAGACAGAACATCTCTATTTGTAGTAGGAGCGTCAAATCGCTCTTCCTGGAAGCGACCAACCTGAGTACCTTTCTTTAGGCTCTCAGTAGTTGCATCCATAAAGTCGGAAAAGTCCTTGAAGGACTGATATTTGTTGATTTTAAGACCAAGTCCACGTAGGGCGGCGTTCATAGCGCCAGCAATTCCGTGAGACAAGGCAGAACCACTATTCTCCACAGTAATCTTGCCTGTGGCAATGTCTGCTCGCATCTCAGCCCAAATCTCCTCAGCGAGTAGACGCTTACCCTGCTCAGACTTGTCATTACCATACTTCTCGAAGTATGCGGCATACTTGTTTTGCAGTTCGGTGGGCAACTCCATTAGGGCAGGCATAGATGCCGCCAACCAGTTCTTTAAGTATTTGGGGTCTACGTTGCGGGCAATTGCGTGATAAGCCTCGTGGAATGCAGTATTGCTCTGCGCTGCCGGTAGAACGATGTGAATACTTCCGTCATCAGCCTTGTAGAAACCGCGGCTGCCGAGTAGGTCTTCCTTATTCTTTCCCGCGGATGCCGCAGCGGCATCATAATCTTTGTGCAGCAATACCTTGTTTCCTCCAAGTGCGGTGGCAATTTTAGACAATTCTGCAACAAACGAACTTCCTTGCGCGTCCGTCTTATCGGAAACCTCAATAGTTCCTTCAGTCCCGAAGTCAAAGTTAGCAACTGCTTCACGCTCTCTCTCTGCAACTAGTCCAGCGGGAGCGGTCTGCTCTTTTAGGGCCTTTAGTTCAGCATTAGCCTTTTTGCCATCTAGGATAGCAGCCTGCTTCTCCTCTTCGGTAGCCTTCTCGTTGTTTGCAACGAAGGCGGCGTTACGAATTCGGTGGTATAAAGTAGTAGCAGTACCCAACTGCTCGTCTGTCATATTTTCTAAGATGGCAATCTCTTCGCCGCGAGTCTGCGCTTCGACAGCAGCTAAGGCTTGTGCACGACCCTGAAGACGACTTGCTTCTGCTTCGTCACGAGCGTTACGAACAGCCTCTTCCGCTGCTACGCGCTCTGCGCGAATGTTTACGTAGTTGCTACTTAGAACGCCAACAGAGGCAAAAGAAGCCTTTAAAAAGTTTCCTCTCTTAGCAGCTCCGACCGAGCCAGCTGCACCACCAGCGGCAGCGCCAATCAAGAACTGGTCAGCAAGTTCAGCGTAATTGATTTGCATTGGCTTTCCGGTAACAAAACCTTCAATCCAAGCAGAACCCAATCCAGCAACAAATTCCTCAAGTCCCTCTTCTCCAGCGTTTTTTAGGAATTGCTTTCCACTTTTTTTTGCTAAGTCTGCGGATAGGGCACGCATCTCGCTAGAAAAAAGACCAGTTCCGAAAACTCTTTGACGAATCTCACGTCGAGTAAGGCCTTTTAGTTCAGTGCCAAGCACAGCCTTAATGTCTCCAACGAACAGTCGCTCAGACAACGTTTCGACAACGGCGTTTCCTACAGCCATCTGGTAACGCTGACTGTCCTCCATCGTCCCGTAAGTGCTAATGAGTGTATTTCCAGCGGTGGTAGACCCCATAAAGCCAGCGCCTGCCCAGTAGGACATATTGCGGGCGAATGTAGACGTCGCTAGGCTGCGAGCCGTTCCGGTCATACCAAATCGAGCAGCAGTCCCTGCAGCGCCACGTAGGGCAAGGCTTCCAAAGCCGCCAGTACCATATGTAATGGCAGCCTGAGCCGCAAGTTGCGGCATAGTCTGAGCCAAATCGGTTGTAAGGATAGAAAATCCAGCGTCGAAGTTTCCCTCCAAAATATTTTCAACAACACCTTTCTCAATCTCTTCATTGGAAAGTCCGTCTAATTGCAAAGAAGCCGTTCGGCGGAAACCCTGTAGATACTGCTCATATTGTAAACTCTCCATTTCGGAATCAGTTCCAACAATCTCAGTATACATACCCTCCAGGTCCATACTTATGTTCTTCACTCCAGTCATCATATCATAACCGAACTGCCATAAGTCACCGTGTCCCTCGAGCGTTTTGCGCTCTTGAGCAAGTCTTTCGTCTTGTTCCTTCTGGAATGCATCCATAGTTACAGCAAGGTTGTTGTAGGCATCTTCATTGATGCTTACGCCATTCTCATCCACTGTAACAATTTCATTAGCACCCGCCCCAGCAAATGCGGAATTTGCTTCATTCGTATATGAAACAATGCTTGGTGTATATTGATTAAGGGCCTGCTGAAGCGACATACTTCCGTCGAAGCCAGCCCGCGCCATATTTTCTTTAAAGCCTTGGTCTTGTTCTTTTTCATCAACAAGCGCACTCACCTTTACATTAAGGCTCTCTAAAGCCTGATAAGAGCCAAGCATATAGTCCTGAAAAGGCTTCTCCTGTCTAAATGTAGCGGAAGACGAAAGGGCGTTCTGGGCCTTTTGCTCTTCAGTTAGGCCAGATACGTAGTCCGTCGTCAAGTTCGGGAACGCATCTTCAAAAGACTTACCTTCGGCGCGTGCTTGGGCACCGCGCTCAAACATAGCTTGCATATCACCAAGCGTGGTCTGTAAAGTGTTTAAGTTGTAAGCAAGGTCACCGGCAGCCTCCATAGTCTGCAAGCGGCTTCCAGATTGGAATTTGTCCGCGCGCTTTGCCCGCACTTCCTCTTCGGTATACAGGCCACCCTCTGTTGGGTCAGTGATTTGTGTTTGTTGTGGCTTATAGGCGCTCAAGAAAGAGCCGCCTCCATTATTCGACGTGGAACCCGTAGTAGCCGCGCTCGCCCCAGACCCAGCGGACGCGGCGTTTGCTTTTCCCGACTGTCCGTAGTTTGGGTCATAGTAAGATTCCCATCCGCCGATGTTTTTTGACTTGAACCATCCCGTGATGGTTTCTTTATCGACTCCAGCGGCCTGAAATCTTTCTACTTTTCCTTTAATTTCTTCGGGTTCCATAATGTCGTGCTTGAAGTTTGAGCACAACAAATATACGAAAAAATGTTATATTATGTAACGATTAGATGGCGTCTAGATACTCATCTTCTGCGATTTTCTTCATAAGAATTAAGTCTTCAGAAGGAATCGCCCCCTGAATAACGCTCAATCCAGTAATCGTCTGCTCGTACTTGGTTGGGTCGAACATATCGTTAGCGATATCTCCAGGCTGTGCAGTTCCAGCAATGATTTGATTAATCCAAGATTGCTTGGGAACATACGTAATTGCCTTGTACCCCGTACCGTCGTAGATAATGCCGTCAAACGCCTTAGATTGGGCACCAGAACCAAACTTCTTAGCGGTGCCATTCTTGTTTCCAGCGAATCCAAACTTTTGGTCGCTCTTATATCCAGCAGAGGTGAGTGTGTTAGTTGAAAGGTTGATTTGATTGGCCTCTCCTTTTGAGCGAGGGAAATCTCCAATATTTGGTCCACCTTGGCTGCCCTGACTTGTGCGTCGTTGGTCATTGAAACGAACAGATTCAACTAACTGAAAAACGTGGTCCTCCTGAACATTGTCTCGTTCGCTAACCCACTTAAGCGTAGCCTTTAGCTGACGCTTCTCGGAAGCGGTGATGGACAAAGCATCAATCTCAGCGGCGGTCTTTACCCCCATTTCTGACAATTGGTCTTCGAAACCACCCGGGGCAGTCATCTGATTTCCTATCTCCATTAATGCCTCTGGGTCGTTGGCCAAGTCTGGATTAAGACGCAAAGAAGTTTGATAGTTTAAATCATTGAAGGTTCTGTTTCCGGGGCCAGCGTTATACTGGTCGGCAGTAAACTGCCTAGCGTTTTCCGTTGCCCTTGCCTCATCAAACGTAGTAGTAACCGTCAAACCAGTTTGCTTTACTACCTGATACATATTAGGGTTGAAATCCCTTTGATATAATGGGATGTTTTTCTGTACAATATCAGCGTCTGGCTGCAAAACAGGTGGCTGGAAAAAATCAAGTTGAGAGGCTCCTTCTAGCCCAGACTCTGCCGCTACGGCAATGGTTTCTGAAGCGCTATTGTACCAGGTGTCGTATGCCAATTTATTTTTAGAATACTCTTCACTTTGACGAATTCGCTGATACTTGTCAACTAGGTCCTTATTTACCTGCCCAATCTTTGCCGCGGTCATAGCAAGCTCTTGAAATTCCTGACCAGATTGACCAGTTGCAATAGATGAGCCCCCCATAATTGCCTTGGAGCGCTCAGTCATAACTTTTTCCAGATGTTGAGACATAACTCCCGCAGCTTCTGGTGGAAGCATAAGCATAGCCTGATTTGCCGCGGAGCGTTGCTGCTCTGTAGCCGCATAAGCTGCCTTGAGTTCGTTCTGCTGTTTTTCAGCGCGCATTGATGCCTGCTGAGAAATTTGGAATCCCTGTTGGCCTATTTTGCTGTAAT
>Ga0181601_10003620_pt1 | contig 13043 bp, 17 predicted proteins | sample 041ome_8_FD_133020 | JGI IMG/M metagenome (GOLD analysis project Ga0181601, IMG submission 133020) | Coastal salt marsh microbial communities from the Groves Creek Marsh, Skidaway Island, Georgia - 041407BS metaG (megahit assembly) | ecosystem: Environmental > Aquatic > Marine > Intertidal zone...
GGCGATATAGGCGATGCGGCTGTCAAAGAACGGGTCTTCACCCGACAGGCGCGAATAGACAAGGTCAGCGCATTTGTGCGCCGCGCGGCGCCATTCCGCAGGGGCAAAAACCCATCCGGCACGGACCAGTTCTTCCTCAAGGATCACGTCATAGAGATAGCAGCCCACTGTCAGCCGGCCGTCGATGTTGGCGCGAACATAGCCATGCACCAGCATTTCCGCGCTGCGCCCACGCCACGTGCCCCAGGCGGGCGAAGTGATCTGGGCATAGGTGGGACGCGGCAGCGCGTCGGGTCCTACGGGGCGGAACAGGCCATTGTTGCGCAGGTCATTATGGACCAAGCGGGACAGCTCCAGCCCCAGCGCCTGCGTACCTTGCGCATTGGCGGGCGTGGGGACGTTCTCGTTGGTGGCAAAACCGGCGATGGCGATGCCAAGGTCCTGCCAGCTGTCAGCGGTGGTCGTGCCGGTCAGCGGGCCGGAACTGGCTGCCTCTTGCTCCAGCACTTCCACCTCGTCCCCGGGCAAGGTCAATGTGTCTTGCGCCTCTGCTGGCAAGGCCAGGGCAACCAGGCAGGCAGCGATCCATGTGGAAGAGAGTATGCGTATGTTCATTGGGCCAGCCTGTTGTCGAGATTCCATTCGATGTCCTGCCAGACGGAGTAATAGCGTTCGGGCAGATTGAAAGGCGCAGCAAGGCGCACCGCGCGGACTGCCTGCTCCTGGTGGCGTGCGACCTGCGTACGGTTGTTGTCGTTCTGCCCGGTGGTGCGTACCACGCGCGGCGCGCCGTTGAGGCTGCCATCGCGGTTGAGCTTGAAGCTGACCACCGTCACCAACTGGTCAACACCAAGACCTGAAGGCGGATTCCAGTGCGGCTTGAGCTGGCGATCGATCGCCATGCGGATCGAGCTGGTCACCTGCGGCGAGATCGCTTCTGCCGCTTCTCCCTGCGAACCAGTGGAATCGCTCACACCTTCAAGGAAGTTGTCGTTCAGGCGCGAACCAGTGGCAGCCTGAGAGCGCGTGGACTGCGGGCGCGGGGCCTGCGTCTGCGTGGCGCGCGGGGTGGGTGTTGGCGTGGGTACAGCCGTTCGTTGCGGGCGCGGAGTGACAGCACGTTGGGTTGGCGCGGGCACGGGCGGCGCGGTGTCAGGTACTGTGCTTTCCAGCGGCTCCACGGTCTCGGGCGTGGACTGGTCAGACAGGGTCGGCGCCAATGAGGCGGCAGGCTCGTCCGACGGATCAGGCGCTGTCGATTGCAGGCTGACGTCGCTGGCAAGGCTCACCGTGATGCGCTGGGGTGGCGTGTAATCCCGCTCAAGTCCGGCCTGAATCAGCAAAGCGACAGCCAGCGCGACATGCGCCGTACCTGCCACCAGCAGGCCGATCTTTTCCTCACGAGAGATGGTGGAGATGTCTGCCATTATGGCCATGGGCTATGGGGCCTCGGATGAACCTCTCGTGACCAGCGAGATGGTGTTGAAACCGGCGCGGTTCAATTCGCCCATCACCGCCATCACGCGGCCATAATCAAGGCCGGTATCAGCGCGCAGCACCACATCGGGCGGGGTACCGCCGCCGCTGGCTGCGACAGAATCGAGCGCGATCGCGAGCCCGCCTTCCTCCACCGTCACATCATTCAGGTAGATGAAGCCCGCACGGTCGATGGAGATGGTGATCTGGTCCCGGTCCTGATCCAGCGGATTGGCGCGGCTTTCGGGCAGTTCCACCGGCACGCCGCTGGCGAGCAGCGGCGCAGTGACCATGAAGATGATCAGCAGCACCAGCATCACGTCCACGAATGGCGTGACATTGATTTCCGCCATCGGCGCACGGCGGCGAGACCGCCCGCGACCGCGCGATGAGGCATGAAGGCCCATCGCCATCAGGCGTTCTCCAGCTCGCGGCTGACCTGTGCGTGTACGCGGTCAGCAAAGCGTTGCAGGCGGGCATCGAAGCGGTCCACACTGTTGGAAAAGCGGTTGTAGGCGATCACCGCGGGGATGGCTGCAAACAGGCCGATGGCAGTGGCGAACAGTGCCTCGGAAATGCCGGGAGCAACCACGGCGAGCGAGCTGTTGGCCTGCATGCCGATCTGGAAGAAGCTGTTCATGATGCCCCACACCGTGCCGAACAGGCCCACGAAAGGCGCGACGGAGCCGGTGGTGGCAAGGAAGTTCAGCCGTTCGGCCAGCTTGTCTGCCTCCACTGCGACCTGCCCTTCCATCGCCTGCGCGATGCGGCCCGAAGTGGCGAGGCGATCCTTCACGCCAGCCTTGGTCGAACGGCGGAATTCGGAAAGACCAGCTGCAGCCACGCGGCCGCTGGGATTGTCGGACTTGCCGCGCGAGATCAGCGTTTCAGGGTCATTATGCTGCCAGAACTCCTGCTCGAAGGCAGCGCAGCGGCGTCCGACGGAGCCCATCTTCATCGAGAAGGAGACAATGATCGTCCACACCCAGATGGACGCCAGCAGCAAGCCCACGATCACGGCCTGCACAACGATATCGGCATCCATGAAAAGCTGCAGCGGATCGAACCGTGTGGGGGCCGAAAATCCGGTGGCGGCACCGGCGGCTGCAGTCAGGTCAAGCAGTGTCATTCGCTCTCTTTCACAACAAGATCGGAAAATGCCGCGCGCCAGGCATCGGGCTGGCGGCGCGGGCGACCATTGGGGGCGATGAATCCCACGCGCAAGCTCAATTCGACAAGCAAGTCACCCCCCCTGAAAACCTTTTGCGCCAAACGAACGCTGGCGGCCTTCAGTTCCACACATTCAGTTTGAACGGTGAGTGAATCATCGAGCTTCGCCGGCAACAAAAAACGCATGTTGGCATCGGCCACGGCATAGTTGCCCTGACCCGCCTCATGCGCGGCGCGCTGGTCTATGCCGAGCATCCGCAATAGGCTGGAGCGGGCGCGTTCGCAATATTTCAGGTAGTTGGCATGGTAGACGAGGCCGGACAGGTCCGTATCCTCGTAATAGATGCGCACCGGGAAGAAGTGCTTGCGCCCTTCCAAGGTGCCATCATCGGTGTTCAGCTGCTTGCCCATCCCGACACAGCCATAGCGGGGGGCGGACTCGCACGGCAAGCGCGATTTGTTCAGCTTGCCGCCAGCGCGATTCGCCTCAGCCCGCGATCATGCGGCCCAATGGCTTCCCGCCGAACAGGTGGACATGCAGGTGCGGCACTTCCTGCCCGCCATCGTGGCCGACATTCGCCATCATGCGATAGCCCGGCTCGACCAGCCCCAGCTCACGCGTGACATGGCCCACTGCGCGCACGAAACCGGCGATTTCCTCGGCCGATGCGTTGGCGGTGAAATCGTCCCAGCTGACATAGGCCCCCTTGGGGATCACCAGCACATGCACCGGCGCCTGCGGGGCAATGTCATGGAAGGCAAGCACGTGCTCGTCTTCGTAAACCGTATTGTTCGGAATCTCCCCGCGCAGGATCTTCGCGAAGATATTGTCGGGATCGTAAGTGCCCTTGGGGTCGATGGTCATTATTCAGGCCTCGATGCCTTCTCGACAAGTCCGGACACGCCTTCGCGCTTTTCCAGCTCGGCCTTCACGTCTGCGAGTGACAATCCGCGCACCTGCAGCGCCACCAGCAGGTGGAAGATGATGTCTGCCGCCTCGCCCACCAGCTCTTCATCGTCGCCTGAGATGGCGGCGATGGCCGCTTCCACGCCTTCTTCGCCCAGCTTGCGGGCGATCACCGGCATGCCGCGCGCATTCAGCTTGGCGACGTAGCTTTCATCAGGAGAGGCACCGGCCCGCTGGGCGATGACATGTTCGAGGTGGTCGAGGATATCCATGGGCAGGTGACATGCGCAGGCTGCGCGTGGCAGTCAAGCGCCCATACGAGCGAGGGGATCAGTCCTCGGCGTTCTTGTCTTCGCGCTTGCGGCTGGAAAAACGCCGACCGATCATCACCCCGGCAAGGCCCAGGGCAAACAGCGTGAGGCTGGAACCTTCGGGGACCTGCGCCATGCCGTCTGCCGCGCTGGCAGGTGCAGCGAAGAGCACGAGGGCAAATGACAGGACGAGGAGGATGCGTGCGACCATGCATTCGCCAGACGCTTCCGAGCCGATTCTCGCAATCGGGCAGAGATTAACGTCCCTTTTTGGGACCGTTCGCGGATAAACCCTAAGCCTGTTTTTACTGGTAGTTCAAGATCTTGCCGGAAGCCCGGCAGCCCGCAGCGCGGCGTGCGCTTCGGCGATGGAATAGGTGCCGAAATGGAAGATGCTGGCGGCCAGCACGGCGCTCGCATGGCCCTCGGTCACGCCTTCCAGAAGGTGGTCCAGCGTGCCCACGCCGCCGCTGGCGATCACCGGCACGGATACCGCATCGGCGATGGTTCGGGTGAGCTTGAGGTCGTAACCCTTCTTGGTCCCGTCCCCGTCCATGCTGGTGACAAGCAATTCGCCCGCGCCCATTTCAGCGAGCCTCACCGCGTGTTCGATGGCATCGATGCCGGTCGCCCGCCTGCCGCCGTGGGTGAAGATTTCCCAATGGTCATGCACCCAGCGCGCATCGACGGATGCGACGATACACTGGCTGCCCATCTTCTCGGCAATTTCGGTGACGACTTCGGGGCGCGATACGGCAGCGGAATTCACCGCCACCTTGTCTGCCCCCGCCAGCAACAGCGCGCGCGCATCCTCGACGCTGCGCACACCGCCACCCACGGTAACGGGCATAAAGCATACTTCCGCCGTGCGCCGAACGATATCGAGCAGCGTGCCGCGCCCTTCGTGGCTGGCGGAAATGTCGAGGAAGCACAGCTCGTCGGCGCCTGCCGCATCATAGGCCTGTGCCTGCTCCACCGGATCGCCGGCGTCTTTCAGGTCTACGAAGTTCACACCCTTGACCACGCGGCCATCAGCCACGTCGAGACAGGGGATGACGCGGATACGGACAGTCATGCCCGGTTCGCCAACGCAATCGCGGTCGCAAGGTCCAGCTGCCCCTCGTAGAGCGCACGGCCTGTGATCACGCCTTCGATGCCCTGGTCTGCCTGCAGCGCGAGCATGTGGATGTCGTCCAGCCCCTTCACGCCTCCGCTGGCGATCACGGGAATGTCCACCGCACGGGCGAGGTCCACCGTCGCCTGCACGTTGCAGCCTTTCAGCAAGCCATCGCGGCCAATATCGGTGAACAGCAGGCTGGCAACGCCGGCATCCTCGAAGCGGCGGGCAAGATCGACCACGGGCACGTCGGACACTTCGGCCCAGCCCTCAGTCGCCACCATGCCATCGCGCGCGTCCACGGCGACGACGATGCCGCCTTCCCATTCGCGGGCCATTTCTTTCACGAATTCCGGGTCCTTCAGCGCGGCTGAGCCCATCACCACGCGCGCCACGCCGAGGTTGAACCAGCCTTCCACCGTGGCCGCATCGCGGATGCCGCCGCCCAGCTGCACATAGCCGGGGAAAGCCTCGATAATGGCTTCCACCGCCTCGCGGTTCTCGGTGCGACCGGCAAAGCTGCCGTCAAGGTCCACCACGTGCAGGTGCTGCGCGCCCGCTTCGGCGAAGATCAGCGCCTGCGCGGCGGGATTGTCACCATAAACGGTGGCGCGGTCCATATCCCCTTCGGCAAGGCGCACGACTTCGCCAGCCTTGAGGTCGATTGCGGCGAAAACGATCATTTCGAGTCCCATTCAAGGAAGCGGGCGAGCAGTTCCAGCCCGTAGCGCTGGCTCTTTTCCGGGTGGAATTGTACGCCGAGGATATTGTCCCGCGCGACAGCCGCGACCAGCCCGCCGCCGTGGTCGGTCATAGCGGCCACGTGATGGCCGTTGTCCGGCTGGAAGTGGTAGGAGTGGAGGAAATAGGCCTCGCCTTCCTCCAGCAGTTCCGAGCCATCTCCGTGGTGCGCGTGGGTGACATCGTTCCAGCCCATGTGCGGCACCTTGATCCGGAGATCGGTCCGCTCGATCAGCTTCACATCACCGGGAATCCAGCCAAGGCCGGGCGTCTCGCCATGCTCCAGCCCGCGCGTGGCGAGCAATTGCATCCCCACGCAAATGCCAAGGAATGGCACACCGTCCTTCAGCACGCGCTGCTCCAGCGCCTCGACCATGCCGGGGATGGAGAACAGCCCCTCGCGGCAGGCTCCGAATGCGCCGACGCCGGGCAAGACGATACGCCGAGCACCCAACACCAGATCTGGATCGGCAGTCACCGCGACATGCTCCGCCCCGGCGGCACCAAGCGCGTTATGAACCGAGTGGAGGTTGCCCGCGCCGTAGTCGATCAGCGCAATGGCCTCAGCCATTTTTGCTTTCCGCACGCCCATCCGGGCGCGCACTCCTCGCTATGCGGGCAGGCAAGCTGCCCCCGCGTAGTCCATCCTGAGCGGCTGCTGCAAGCAGCCAGCCGAAGGGGATGGCCGGTCGGCCTTGCGGCTGTCGCCGTTTACCCACCCAACTGCCCCTTCGTGCTCGGCACTGCCCCGCCCTTGCGCGCGTCCAGCTCAACCGCCTGCCGCATGGCGCGGGCGAAACCCTTGTAGAGAGCTTCGCAGATGTGGTGGTTGTTGGTGCCGTAGAGCACCTGGCAATGCAGCGTCAGGCCAGCGGACTGGGAGACCGAGTGGAACCAGTGCTCGATCAGCTCGGTATCCCATTCGCCCAGCTTTTCCTGCGTGAAGCGGGCCTTCCACACGAGGTAGGGGCGACCGGAAATGTCCAGCGTGACGCGGGCCAGCGTCTCGTCCATCGGCGAGTGTGCCTCGCCGTAACGGCCAATGCCGGCCTTGTCGCCCAGCGCATCCGACAGCGCCTGACCCAGCGCGATCGCGCTGTCTTCGGTGGTGTGGTGCTGGTCCACGTGAAGGTCACCCTTCACCTTCAGCGTGACATCGATCAGCGAATGGCGGCTGAACTGCTCCACCATATGGTCAAGGAAACCGATACCTGTGGAAACGTCATAAGCGCCCGTCCCGTCGAGATTCAGCTCGACGAGGATATCCGTTTCTGCGGTCTTTCGCTCTGTGCGGCCTGTTCTCATGGGCAATGCCTATAGGCGTGAATTGTGACCGCGCAAGGATTCGCATGTGGAGGAGAACCTGCTTACCGCTTGACCAAAACCCTCCGAATAGCCACCTAGCGTGCAATATGAGCGACCAAACGCCCGATAGCCTCATCCCCTATGACGAGATCGTGCAGGAGGCCCTGCGCGCCGTTGTCGGCCGTGTATTGGGCGAAGTGGAGGCGGCAGGCGGCGCATTGCCCGGCGAACATCACTTCTACATCACTTTCAAGACCGGCGCGCCCGCCGTGCATATTCGCAAGGATCTGCGCGAGCGTTTCCCGGACGAGATGACCATCGTCCTGCAGAACAAGTTCTGGGACCTGAAGGTGGAGGAAGACCTGTTTTCGGTCGGCCTGTCGTTCAACCAGCGCCCTGCCGAATTGATCATTCCCTTCGCCGCAATCACCGCTTTCGTGGATCCGGCTGTCGATTTCGGTCTGCAGTTCCAGGCCGCCGAAGTGGACGTGACGCCCAACCTTTCGGCAGTCTCCGACAGCGAGGAAACCGATGGCGGCGCTGCGGTTGCGACAAGCGAAGATGGATCGAATGTCGTCACCGTGGATTTCGGTAAGAAGAAGTAATCTTTATCGAAGGGGCAAAGGCATGACGCAGCGATCATCGGACACTGGCACGGACAACCAGCCAGCGATTGATCGCGGCGAGGATGTGCCTGGCCCCACCTACAACCCCTCTGCCAATCTGCTGATGGCCGATATCGTGATGCGCACCGGCTCCTACGCCCTGCGCACCTTTGTCGAAGGTGGCCTGCTGAAAGGCCGTTATGACCCCAAGACCGCGCGCGATATCGTGAAGAACCGGCCAGCCAGCCAGAAGCTGGCATCTTTCGCGATTGCCAAGCTGGCATCCAAGTCTCTGCCCGGTGCGGCGCTGGTGGGCACTGGCCTTCTTGCCCGCTCGCTTTATTCGCGCGGCAAGGCAATTCGCAAGGCACGCCGCGCAGGCGACGCCAAGCTGCTGGAACAGGTAGAGGATTGATCCGCCAACAGGCTTGAAAACACCGCGCCGCTTGGGCCAAGAGCGGTCATGGCCGATTCCGCTTCTTCCCTTTCCCAAGACCTGCCTCGCCGCGGGCTGATGTTCATCCTCTCGTCGCCATCGGGCGCAGGCAAGACGACGATCGCGAAGAAGCTGCTGGCAGCAGAAAGCGATGCGCTGGCAATGTCGGTATCGGTCACCACCCGCCCCATGCGCCCCGGCGAGGTGGACGGGCGTGATTATCACTTCACGAATGAAGCCGAATTCCGCACCCGTGTGGCTGACGAGGCCTTCCTCGAATGGGCCGAAGTGTTCAGCAATCTCTACGGCACGCCGCGCGCTGCAGTGGTGCAAGGGCTGGAAGCCGGACAGGATTTCTTGTTCGATGTTGACTGGCAGGGCGCTCAGCAATTGTCGCAGCGCGCCGGTGCTGACGTGGTCTCTGTCTTCCTGCTGCCGCCCAGCGTGGCCGAGTTGGAGCATCGCCTGCGGTCACGCGGGACGGACAGCGAAGAGGTGATCCGCGGCAGGATGGACCGCGCCAAGGCGGAAATGAGCCATTGGAGCGAGTATGACTATGTCGTGGTGAACGACGATGTCGAAGCCTGCTTCGAGAAGGTCCACACGCTGCTGAAGGCCGAGCGCCTCAAGCGCACACGGCAGACCGGCCTTGTCGATTTCGCGCGCGGGTTGACCACCTAGAAAGCGCGGCTCCAGCGCACCGCCACGCCGCCATCGTTGGGCGCATCGGCCACGTGGCCCGGCTCCTTGCGCCAGAACAGACTTGCCGCGGCATTGCCACCCATGAACGGGCCACGCCAAGCCAGCTCGGCATCCAGTTCCCGCCCTTCGGGCACCAGCGACAGGCGTTGCAGCGAATATTGCGCAGAAAGGGTCTCGTAATCCCAGCTGGAGGGCAGCAGCAGGCCCAGCTGCCCGCCTTCCACCCGCAATGGCTGACTGACCCTGAGAGCAAGCGCATCGCCGCTGGAGAAGAGGTTGCGCCGCTGCAGGTCCAACGCAAAGGCCCGCGCGTTCAGCCTTGAGCCTTCGTTCACGAAGCCGCTGTGCCGCGCCCGCGTCCAGCCCTGGCGAAGGCTGCCGCCAACGCGCCAGTCATCCGCAAAGTTCCATCCGGCCGACATATCCGCAAACAGGCTGTCTGCCCCGGAAATGCCGAGGCCGGGCTGGAAATGCGCGCCCAGCATGGTGGCGTCTTCGGCCATCCAGCTGAGGCCCATCGCAGTATCGAGATTGCCAAAGCGCCGGTCGAAAGAAAGGCCGATTGTGGCCAGATCCTGCTGCGCCCGCACGCCGCGCAGTTCCGCTGCGCGCTGTTCCACAGCGCTGGCCCAGGTCTTCCCGCTTGATGCGCTGACCGTAACGCCCCACGGACCCAGCTTCTGCCGCAACGCAAAGCTGGCATCGCTGCCCTGGAACATGCCGGCATCACCGGCAGGTGAAGCGGCAACCATAAATGCTGGCTGTTCCTGCCCCTGCAATTGCGCCACCAGCCCGTCCGCCTCTTGCGAATAGGCAAAGCCGAGCTGCGTTTGCGGCGCGAGTTGCAGCGCGACCCGCGCGGCGAGCACGCGGGCCTGCTCTGCCTCACCGCGCTGCAGGCGCAGGCTTTCCACCCGGCCCTGATCGCTGATCGAGAATGCGACCGAAGCACGCTCATTGCCGCCGGTCACATGACGCTGCTGGCCTGCCAGCGCACCGTGCAGCGGATTGGCTTGCTGTGCCGCGCGCAGGCCGGGACCGAGTTCCACATCGAAAGCGCGGCCGAATTCGTCCGTGATGACGGACTGCAGGCTCTGGCTTGCCAGCGCATCGCCCATCGCAGGCGAGGCGCTGCCGGTCATGCCCGCGAGGGAAAGCTGGATGGCAGACCCGGCGATGCTTGTGGAACCCAGCGGCTGAAATGCAGCGTTGATATCAAGGATGCCCCGGCCATAGACCGCGTCATCACCCGTTGCGCCCGCATCGAAGGCGGTGCGCAGGAGGATCTCGGCGATCTCCTGCCCGGTCAGGTTGGGGAAGGCCTGCGCCAGCAGCGCGGCGGCGCCTGCAACCTGCGGCGCAGCAAAGCTGGTTCCGGAAAAGAGGTAGATGAATCCTTCGCTATCGACGAAGAGCTCGCCATCCTCATAGGTGCAGCAAATCGTCTCGCCCCGCGCGGCGATGAAGTAATCGGTTTCGGTGCCCGGCTTGTTGGTGAAGTCGGAAATGACGTAATTCTCGTCTACCGATCCCACCACCAGCACTGCGCCATCGCCGGCGTTGATCAGTTCGGCCCCGAAGTCCTCCATCTGGGAAAACCCGTCATTGCCAGACGCGATGACCACCAACACGCCTGCCGCAGTGGCATCAGCCACCGCCTGTTCAAGCCGGGCATTGGCCCCGTCCGCGCCGGCCAGCGAGATGTTGATCACCTTCGCGCCATTGGCAACGGCGTGGTCCACCCCGCGCGCGATGTCATCGTCCAGGAAGCCGCAATCGGTTGTGGGATCGGCGGGATTGTCTGTGGCGCAGGTGCCCGGCTCGTCTGCCCGGATCGCCATGATCGATGCGCCCCAGGCCATGCCCAGCACGCCGGTGTTGTCGCGCGCGGCAGCAGCCACCATTGCCACATTGGTACCGTGGTCATCGCTGGCGTTGAGCTGGTCGCGGCTTGAATAGAGATCGACCGAGGAAGCGGACAGGCGGCCAGCAAATTCAGGGCTGTCGATATCGATCCCGGTGTCGATCACCGCGATGGTGACGCCAGTGCCCGAAAATCCGCCATCCCAGGCGACATGGGCGTTGTGCTGGCGCGGCCCGTCAGACCGGCGGAATTCGGCCGTGTTGAATGTTGTGGGCACGGCCACCTGGTTGAAGCCCGGTATGGGGCTCAGGGTCGGGGTCGGGGTCGGTGTGGGAGTTGGCGTCGGAGTGGGCGTGGGCGTAGGCGTTGGCGCTGGCGGCGGCGTAACCACAGGTCCGCTGCTTCCGCCGCACGATGCCAGCAGCGCGCTTGCCAGCGCAATCGTGGCTACCTTTGCCTTCAGGTAACGTCCTTCTGCAACAAGCATTGGCTTTCCTTGTGAATTTACGACCCAGCAGCACGGCATTGTCACCGCTGAAACCGGATTTGTCCAATCCGCATTTGCACGACAAGGCTGAACATTCGATTGCGCCTTGCCCGCAGCCACCATGCAAGCTAGCGGCTTGGCCGAAAAGAATTACCGCAGGGGAATGGGCTATGAGCACCGATCTGGAAAATGCCATCGAAGCCGCGTGGGAAGCGCGCGATACAGTTACGCCTGCCAGCAGCGATGTTCGCGAAGTGGTGGAAGCCGCGCTGGACATGCTCGACAATGGCAGCGCCCGCGTGGCCCAGCCCGATGGCAACGGCGGCTGGCACGTGAACCAGTGGCTGAAGAAGGCGGTGCTGCTGTCCTTCCGCCTCAACGACAATGTCGTGGTGCCCGGCGGCGCAGCCGGTGCCCCCGCTTTCGACAAAGTGCCCAGCAAGTTTGATGGCTGGGATGAGAACCGCTTCCGCGAAGCAGGCTTCCGCGTGGTGCCCGGCGCCGTGGCGCGCAAGGGCAGCTTCATCGGCAAGAACGTGGTGCTGATGCCCAGCTTCGTGAACATCGGCGCTTACGTCGATGAAGGCACGATGGTGGACACATGGGCAACCGTGGGCTCGTGCGCGCAGATTGGCAAGAACGTGCACATCTCCGGCGGCACAGGCATTGGCGGCGTGCTGGAACCCATGCAGGCAGGCCCGGTAGTTATCGGCGATGGCGCCTTCATCGGCGCGCGTTCGGAAGTGGCCGAAGGCGTGATCGTGGGTGAAGGCGCAGTGCTCTCCATGGGCGTGTACCTCGGTGCATCAACCAAGATCGTCGACCGTGCGACCGGCGAAGTGCACATGGGCAAGGTTCCGCCCTATGCGGTAGTCGTTCCCGGCGCGATGCCCGGCAAACCGCTGCCTGACGGCACGCCCGGACCAAGCCTTTACTGCGCGGTGATCGTGAAGACGGTGGACGCGCAAACCCGCTCCAAGACCGGCATCAACGACCTGCTGCGCGACTGATCCTGCACCTATGGGCCAAAGCACGTAGGGCGGATTCCGGAACATTGGCGGCTCCCAACCGTATTTTCTGCACTCCAAGACAGAAAATACGGAAGGGATCATTTATGAACCGCCAAGGTGATGAAGTTCACATCGAGACCAACGAAGCCCGTGGTGGCAGCACGCCCAACATCATGCGCTGGGTGCTCGCGATCAGCCTGGCGCTAGCAGTGATCGCCATGTCCGCCGTGTGGATCATCCCCGCGATCACCGGGTAGGACCAGTGGCGGCCGCGAAATCAAAGGCCAAGCAAAAGGCAGCCGGTGCGGCGCTTTCCGCAAAGCGCGGGGAAACCAGTGTTGGTGACCTTTTAGGGCGCTTCAAAGGAGATGTATGACACCATGTCCGAAGCCGAGCTGGAGGATCTTGCATCGACGGACAGGAAGGACCTGCCCGACCACAAGGCAGATTGATACCTAGCTCACCGGGCTTTCAATGGGAGCCATGTCACCTTGGCTCGCCGCATAGGCTTCCGCTTCGCGCATGACGCGCATCATGTTGCGGCTGGCGATCTTTTCGAGATCCTGCTGGCTGTAGCCACGGCGCGCCAGTTCCACGAACAGCGCCGGATAGCCCGAGACATCCTCCATCCCGACAGGGCCAGTGGCCATGCCGTCGTAATCCCCGCCAAGGCCGATATAGTCGATCCCCGCGACAGCACGGATGTGATCGACATGATCGGCCATGTCGGAAACCGTCGCAAGCGGCGTGGGGTTGGCGGCTTCCCAATCAGCGAGCGCGGCAGCAACGAGCGAAGGCTGCCCCTGCAGCAGGGAAACGAGACGGGCGCGTTCGGCCTGCCGCGCGGAAGCCCAGACACGCTGGTCCTCGCTTAGATATCCGGGCAGCCCCACAACCATCACGATCCCACCC
>Ga0181601_10003622_pt1 | contig 13041 bp, 13 predicted proteins | sample 041ome_8_FD_133020 | JGI IMG/M metagenome (GOLD analysis project Ga0181601, IMG submission 133020) | Coastal salt marsh microbial communities from the Groves Creek Marsh, Skidaway Island, Georgia - 041407BS metaG (megahit assembly) | ecosystem: Environmental > Aquatic > Marine > Intertidal zone...
CCGGCCCGACACAACGCGCGGCTGGCCAGTGGGTAACAGTTTTTGCAAATAATCGGTACGGGCGTGGAAAAACACCAGTTGAAAGCTGGTTTGGCTGTCTTCCACCTGCACCCGATAGGCACCGCCGCGGCTGCGGGGCGGGCGATGCTGACCCACCACAACCTTGACCGTCACCGTAGAGGGAAACTCGGCCCCCAAGACCGTGTCGCGCAACTGCCGGTCAATGCCCGAATGGGGCAGGTTTAGCAGCACATCGCGGGGGCGTGAAATGGCCAATTGGCCCATGTTTTGGGCGGTTTTCGGGCCAATGCCGGGCAAGGTTTCCAGCCCCGCAAACAGCGGGAATAACACCTCGGGTCGGCCTTGGCCCGCCGCGCTCATAGGCCCTGAACAAGACGCAGCCAGGCGTCTTCGTCGATGGTTTCAATGCCCAATTCCGCCGCTTTCTTAGCCTTCGAGCCGGCCCCGGGCCCGGCCACCAGCAGATCGGTTTTCGCGCTGACACTGCCCGCCACCTTGGCGCCCAAGCTTTCCGCGCGCGCCTTGGCCTCGGCCCGGGACATTTTTTCCAACGTGCCGGTGAACACCACGGTTTTACCCGCAACCGGGCTACCATCGGTTTTGGGGCGTGGCGCCTGTGCCACCTGCAAATGGGCCACAAGCCGCGCGATGCTGGCCCTTTCGGTGGGTTGCGCAAACGCCATCACCAAAGAGCGCGCCATCACCGCCCCCACCCCATCGATCGACAATAGATCTTGCCATGCGGGGCAGTCTTCGGGGGTATCCAGCGCCGCGGCGGCCTGATCCATGGCCGCGACAAACACATCCCATGTGCCGTAATGGCGCGCGATCAAAGCGCTGGCAGCCTCGCCGACATGGCGGATACCAAGCGAAAACAGCAGGCGATGAAATGGGATGTTTCTTTTTTCATCAATCGCTTGAAACAGGTTGCTGGCGCTTTTTTCGCCCCATCCCTCGCGGTTTTTCAGCTGTTGCAGCCCTTGGCCAAAACGCGCCTTCAGGGTGAAAATATCTGCAGGTTCGCCAAGCCAGCCATCGCGGTAAAACTGCTCGACCTGCTTGGCGCCCAGCCCCTCGATATCGAACGCCGCGCGGCTGACAAAATGCTTTAGCTTTTCAACTGCTTGCGCAGGGCAGATCATTCCACCGCTGCACCGGCGCACGGCGTCACCTTCTTCGCGCACCGCCGCCGAGCCACATTCTGGGCACTGGCGTGGAAAGGCATAGGCCTGCGCGCCTTCGGGGCGTTTGGACAAATCGACATCGGCGATTTTGGGAATCACATCCCCCGCGCGATAGACCTGCACCCAATCCCCGGGGCGAATATCTTTGCCATCGCGAATGGTTTCGCCCCGCGCATCGCGCCCGGCAATGTAATCTTCGTTGTGCAAGGTGGCATTGCTGACCACCACCCCGCCAACCGTCACCGGCACCAACCGCGCCACGGGCGACAGCGCCCCGGTGCGGCCAACTTGAATATCGATAGCCTCTAGGCGCGTCCACGCCAGTTCGGCGGGGAATTTATGCGCAATCGCCCACCGCGGCGTGCTAGAGCGAAACCCAAGCCGCGCCTGCAACGCCAGATCATCCACTTTGTAAACCACACCATCGATATCATAGCCCAAAGTGGCGCGGCGTTGTTCGATCTGCTGATAATTGGCAACCAGCGCGGCCGGGGTCAGGCAGCGCTGCGTCAAAGGGTTGATGGCAAAGCCCATCGCGCCCAACCGCTGCAAGGCCGCGCTTTGCGTATCGGCCAAGGGCGCCGAAAGGGCGCCCCAGCCATAGGCAAAAAATCGCAACGGTCGGGCGCGGGTGATTTCGGCATCCAATTGGCGCAACGACCCGGCGGCGGCATTGCGCGGGTTGGCAAAGGTTTTTCCGCCCTGCTCTTCTTGGCGCGCGTTCAGCGCGGCAAAATCGGCATGGGCCATATAGACCTCGCCGCGCACCTCTAAAATTTCGGGGGCGTTTTGCAGCTGTTGGGGAATATCTGCAATGGTGCGGGCGTTTTCGGTTACATTTTCACCCACCTCTCCATCGCCACGGGTGGCGGCCTGCACCAGCAGCCCGTTTTCGTAGCGCAACGACAGGCTCAGCCCATCGATCTTGGGCTCGGCGGTGTAGGCCAAGGGCGTTGCCGCGTCAAAGCCCAGATATTTGCGAATAGAGGTGTCAAAATCCTCGACATCTTCGGTGCTAAACGCGTTTCCAAGGCTCAGCATACGCAGCGCATGGGTGATCTTGCCAAACCCATCCGCCACCGGCGCGCCCACCATGTCGCTGGGGCTATCGGCACGTTTCAGGGCAGGAAACCGTGCCTCGATTGCAGCATTGCGCAGCTTCAATGCGTCAAACGCCGCATCGGTGATCTGCGGGTTGTCTTGCCCGTGATAATCGGCGTTTGCCTTGGCTATGTCCCTTGCCAAACGCGCCAATTCTACGCGGGCTTCCCCTTCGGTTAATGCATCAACTGGAATCGTTTCGGTCATTTTTGCGCCCCTTAACCCCTGGCTTTCAGGTTTAGGGGCGCATGCCCGCCGCGTCCAGCCTGCCCGGTGGCTTAGGCGCCTATTGCCAATTTCTGGTTAGGCCGGTCATGCACCTCGGGGTCGCGCAGCACATATCCACGGCCCCAGACCGTTTCAATATGGCTTTCCCCGCCCGTGGCCTGCGCCAGTTTCTTGCGCAACTTGCAAATGAACACGTCGATAATTTTCAATTCTGGCTCGTCCATACCGCCATAGAGATGGTTCAAAAACATTTCCTTGGTCAGCGTGGTGCCTTTGCGCAGCGACAAAAGTTCAAGCATTTGATATTCTTTGCCGGTCAAATGCACCGCCTGCCCGCCCACATCTACGGTTTTGGCATCGAGATTAACGTTGATTTCGCCCGTGCGGATCACCGATTGCGCATGGCCCTTCGAGCGGCGGATGATGGCATGAATACGCGCCACCAATTCTTCGCGGTGGAAGGGTTTTGTAAGGTAATCATCGGCCCCAAATCCAAAGCCTTTGATCTTGCTATCGGTGTCCCCATCGCCGCTGAGGATCAAGATCGGCGTTTCAATCTTGGCAAGGCGCAATTGGCGCAGCACATCATGGCCCGTCATATCGGGCAGATCCAGATCCAACAAAATCAGGTCGTAGTCATAAAGCTTTGCCAAATCCACCCCTTCTTCGCCCAAGTCGGTGGCGTAGACGTTCAGGTTGGCATGGGTCAGCATCATTTCAATCGACTTCGAGGTGGTGGGGTCGTCCTCTATCAACAGCACGCGCATCAGCAGTCTCCGTTCTATGGCAGCTGGGCTATAACGTGAACAAAATTGGTTACCCGGCAGTTAATTCCTAACCAGCCTACGCTACTCTTCTTTAGGTTGTCTTTTTTTCGCGTAGGTTGTTTTCAGCCCCTGCAGCCCCGCCACGGCGATGGCGGCCAGCCATTCATCGAACTCATCATCGCTTAGCCCATACCACTCGATCGCTTGGGCACGGGTGATCAACCCCCCCAGCACACCGCGCACAACGGCGGCTTTGCGGCTGGCCACCCAGCGGGTTGTGCCCATGGCGGGCAAATCGGCGCGTGTCATCACGCTGCCATCGGGCATGGTCACGGCCCGCGGGCCATCTTGTTTGCGCAAGAACATGGCGCAGCTCCTTTCTGATAAGGCAGCCTTGCGCCTTGGGGCTTAACGGGCCATGAAGGCAGGGGTTGAGAGTATTTCCAATTTTCTTATATTCTGCCGCATCTTCCGCCTTTGCAAAGGAGCCTTCCATGGCCCTCGACAGTGATACGCCGTTGAACTCGCTTGGCTTTGCCAAACCCGCCTCGGAAACGCGGGTGGTGGTGGCCATGTCGGGGGGGGTTGATTCCTCGGTTGTGGCGGCGCAACTGGCCGAAGAGGGCTATGATGTGGTGGGCGTCACGCTGCAGCTGTACGACCACGGTGCCGCCTTGGCCAAAAAAGGCGCCTGCTGCGCGGGGCTAGACATTCACGATGCCCGCCGCGTGGCCGAGGAAATGGGCTTTCCCCATTACGTGCTGGATTACGAGAACATCTTCAAAGACGCCGTGATTGACGAATTCGCAGACAGTTATCTGGCCGGTGCCACGCCCGTGCCCTGCATTCGCTGCAACGAGCGGGTAAAATTCAAAGACCTGCTGGAAACCGCCCGCGACCTAGAGGCCGATTGCATGGCGACGGGCCATTATATCCAGCGCAAAATGGGCGCCCATGGCCCAGAATTGCACTGCGCCACAGATGCCGCCCGCGACCAAAGCTATTTTTTGTTCTCCACCACGCCCGAACAACTGGCGTTCTTGCGCTTTCCTTTGGGGCATCTGGCCTCGAAGGCGGAAACCCGGGCCTTGGCCGCGCGCTATGGGCTGGCGGTGGCCGATAAGCCCGACAGCCAAGATATTTGCTTTGTGCCCAACGGCGATTATGCCAGCGTGATCGAAAAACTGCGCCCCGGCGCGGCCGAGCCGGGCGAAATTGTGCATGCCGATGGCCGGGTTTTGGGCCAACACAATGGGGTGATCCATTACACAATCGGCCAACGCCGCGGCCTTGGCATTGGCGGGCTGGCCGAGCCGCTTTATGTGGTAAAGCTGGATGTTGATGGCCGGCGCGTTGTGGTGGGGCCAAAAGAGATGCTGGCCACGCGCATCGTGCCGGTGAACCAGATCAACTGGCTGGGCGATGGCGGCTTTGCCGATATGGCCGAACGCCATGTCTCGGTCAAAGTGCGCTCTACCCGCCCCCCGCGCGAGGCCATTTTGCGCCCGCTCTCCCCCACCGAAGCCGAGGTGGAATTGCTGACCCCGGAAGAGGGGGTAAGCCCAGGGCAGGCTTGCGTTTTTTATGAAACTGGCGGCACGCGCATCTTGGGCGGTGGGTGGATATGGCAGGGGCGCAGCCCGGCCTAAGCTGCGCGGCCAGCCCGCGCGCGGCGATTGATCAACACCAGCCCAATGGCCACCATCACCAGCGCCACCACCGTGGCCCAGCCCACCTGTTCGCCCAGAACCATCCAGCCCAAAAACACGCTTAAGACCGGCGACAAAAAGCTGAAACTGGCCACACCCGAGGCCGGATACCGCGCCATCAGGAAAAACCAAAACAAATAGCCCGCGCTGGCCACCACCACGATTTGATAGGCCAAAGCGGCGAAATGCACCAACTCGGGCGCGCGCAGGAACGGGCCAAAAAACGGCGCCGCGCAAAGCAACATGATGGTCGAGACGGATAATTGCCAAAACAGCTGCATTTCTGGTTTTTGCTCGGACACAGGCGTTAACCGCACCGTCAGCGCGATACCGGCCCAGCCTGCCGCTGCGGCCAAAGCCGCGATATCGCCCATCACGCTGGCCTCGCCCACTTGGCGGCGCGACAGCACCAACGCCACCCCGCACATTGCCATTCCCAAGCCCAACGCGCGGCGCAGCGTCAGCCGCTCGGCGGGCAGCACGAAATGCGCCACCGCCGCCAACATCATGGGCATGGTGTAAAACAAGATCGACGCGCGCGACACGGTCGTATGATCAAGCGCCCAGAAAAGGCACACGAATTCAAACCCAAACAGCGCCCCCAGCAACAGCCCCGAGGCCCGATAGCGGCGCGAAAAATCTAAGGAAATACCGCGAAAGCGCATCCATGCCAGCAGCACAAACAGCGCCCCGAACGAGCGGATACCGGCCATGAACACCGGCTGAAAGCCCGTATTGCCAACTTTGATCACAACCTGATTAAAGGCCAAAACGGTGGCAAACCCCACCAGCGAGACAACGCCAATGGCGTCAATATGATCCTTACGTTCCATGGCGCCAGCAATGCCAGAAAAATGGGCCGGGTCAATGGCGCAGTTTTACGGCCCTTGGCAAGCCACCCTGCTTGGGTCTATGGCTGCGCCATGGCACGCCTTGTTTTGTTCAACAAACCCTTCGACACGCTGTCGCAATTCACCGATCGGGGCACCGAGGGCGGGCCGCGGCGCACTTTGTCAGATTACATTCCTATCAAAGGTGTCTACCCCGCCGGCCGGCTGGACCGCGACAGCGAGGGGCTGTTGCTGCTGACCGATGATGGCCGCCTGCAGGCGCGCATCGCCGACCCGCGCCATAAGATGGCCAAAACCTACTGGGCGCAGGTCGAGGGCATTCCCGATCAGGCCGCTTTGGCACAATTGCGCCAAGGTGTGGCGTTAAACGATGGCCCAACCCGCCCTGCCGAGGTGGCGCTGATCGACGAGCCCGCGGGCCTGTGGCCCCGCACGCCCCCCATTCGGGTGCGCAAATCTGTGCCAGACAGCTGGATCGCGCTGACCATCCGCGAAGGGCGCAACCGGCAGGTGCGCCGCATGACCGCAGCGGTGGGTCACCCCACGCTGCGCCTGATCCGCGCCAGTATTGGCGCATGGGAATTGGGCGCGTTAAGGCCGGGCGAACATCACCTGATAACCCTATGAAAAAGGGCGGCTTTCGCCGCCCTGATTGGCTGTGCAGGGGGATGGCAATTTATGCGCAAGCCGCCACAACGATGATTTCAACACGGTATTTCGGCGCGGCCAGCTTGGCCTCGCCAGTGGCGCGCGCCGGGGCGTGGCCTGCCGGCACCCAAGCATCCCATACCGCGTTCATTTCGGCAAAATCAGCCATATCCGCCATCCAGATGGTGGTGGACAAAATCTGCTCTTTGCTGCTGCCATTGGCCGCCAGCAAGCGTTCAACGCTGGCAAGGCAATCTGCGGTTTGTGCAGCAACGGTTTCGCCCTCGCCCACCTGGCCTGCCAGATACAGCGTGCCGTTATATTTCACGGCTTGGCTCATGCGGGTGCCAGTTTCAAAACGTTCGATCATGAATGGTCCTTTCCCAAGCGGCCCATGCCGCGTTCCACGCCCCGGTTAGCGCGCAAATCGCACAGGTGCAAGACAGCACAAACATGGTGGGAAATGGTGGGTGATGAGAGACTCGAACTCCCGACATCTTCGGTGTAAACGAAGCGCTCTACCAACTGAGCTAATCACCCGATGGCGCACAAATAGCGGCGGCAAGCGGGATGCGCAAGACGCTTTTGCAGCCATTTTTACATCTTTGTAAAACTTTTCTCATCACCGCAGCACCCTGCCCCCAAATGCAAAACGCGCCCCCAAAAGATTGGGCGCGCGCAGCTATTCTGGTGGGTGATAAGAGATTCGAACTCCTGACATCTTCGATGTGAACGAAGCGCTCTACCACTGAGCTAATCACCCGGTAGCGGGGGTATTAACCTCAGTCTTCAACCTCTGCAAGGGGGGCAGCTTTAGGTTTTTCATCTATTGATGCAGGTTTTTTATCACCCTCATCGCCCGCCAGACGTATGCGGCAGGTCACAACCTGCGCCCCTTGGGTATCTTTGGCCCGGGTCAGTTTGACCTTGCCCAAAGGCGGCAGCGTCATATCGCGCCCGTCCAGCAGCGCCAGCCGCAGCGCCGCAAGCACCGCATCCATTACGGGTTTGGCATGCTTTTTCTTAAAATCGCCCTGCTCCAATACCATCTCTAGCAGCTCTTTTTTCTTAAGCTCTGGCATTTTGGGTTCTGGCAAGGTGGGATCGCTCATATCGGGCGTCACGATGACATCAACAGGCGCTGGGACCGGTGAAAGTTTGGCCTTTGCAGCCACGGGTTTTGGCGCAGATTTGCGCGATGTGGTGGACATAACGTACCCCTTTACCACTGAACAACACAGCCCAGCCTAGCGCAGGCCCATCCGCCCCGCCAGCATTCTATACAAATTGGAAACAAAAAGGCGCCCGAAGGCGCCTTTTCTTTCGGTTTGGGTGGCTTAATGCGCAATTGCACCGCTGGCCCCATGGGCCATTTTTTCGGCAGCGGCCATGGCCGCCGCCTCTTCTGCGGCTTCATCCCAATCAATGGCTTCGGGCTGACGTACCAGCGCTTGTTCCAACACTTGGCTTACATGGGTGACAGGAATAATCGTCATCCCCTGTTTCACATTGTCGGGAATATCCACCAAATCCTTTTCGTTTTCTTGCGGGATCAGCACGGTTTTCACCCCACCCCGCAAGGCGGCCAGCAGTTTTTCTTTCAGCCCGCCAATCGCCAGCGCATTCCCCCGCAGCGTCACCTCGCCCGTCATGGCAATGTCTTTGCGTACCGGGATTTGCGTTAACACCGAAACGATCGATGTCACCATCGCCAAGCCGGCGCTTGGGCCATCCTTTGGCGTGGCCCCTTCGGGCACGTGCACGTGAATGTCCCAATGGTCCAAACGCGGCGGCTTTACCCCGATTTGTGGCGCGATCGAACGCACATAGCTGGCTGCGGCATCGATGGATTCTTTCATCACATCCCCCAGCTTGCCGGTGGTTTTCATCCGCCCCTTCCCGGGCAGGCGCAGCGCCTCGATCGACAACAGATCGCCGCCAACACTGGTATAGGCAAGCCCCGTCACCACGCCCACCTGATCCTCTTTTTCGGCCAAACCATAGCGGAATTTCTTCACGCCAAGATAGTCGTCCAGCGTGTCGGCCGTGACATTCACCGCCTTGGTTTCGCCTTTGATAATCTTGGTCACCGCTTTGCGCGTCAGCTTGGCCAGTTCGCGTTCAAGGTTACGCACCCCCGCCTCGCGGGTGTAGTGGCGGATCATCTCGTCAAGCGCATCATCGCTGACGCTGAATTCGCCTTTGCGCAGGCCGTGGTTTTTGATCTGCTTTTGCACCAAATGCTGCTTTGCGATTTCGCGCTTTTCATCCTCGGTATAGCCCGCAAGGCTGATAATCTCCATGCGGTCCAGCAATGGGCCGGGCATGTTATAGCTGTTGGCCGTGGTCAAGAACATCACGTTCGAAAGGTCGTATTCCACCTCTAGATAGTGATCGACGAAGGTGTTGTTTTGTTCGGGGTCCAACACCTCGAGCATGGCACTGGCTGGATCGCCACGAAAATCTTGGCCCATCTTGTCGATTTCATCCAACAAAATCAGCGGGTTCGTGGTTTTCGCCTTTTTGAGCGCCTGAATGATTTTGCCCGGCATCGAGCCGATATAGGTGCGCCGGTGGCCACGAATTTCCGATTCGTCACGCACCCCACCCAAACTGATGCGAATAAATTCACGCCCCGTCGCCTTGGCGACAGATTTGCCCAAGCTGGTTTTGCCCACACCGGGGGGGCCCACAAGGCACAAGATGGGGCCTTTCAGCTTTTGGCTGCGGCTTTGCACCGCCAGATATTCAACGATGCGCTCTTTCACCTTTTCCAGACCATAGTGATCTGCATCCAAAATCTCTTGGGCTTTGTGCAGGTCTTTCTTGGTGCGGCTTTTCACGCCCCACGGAATGGACAACATCCAATCCAGATAGTTGCGCACCACCGTTGCCTCGGCGCTCATTGGGCTCATGGATTTCAGCTTTTTCAGCTCGGCGGTGGCTTTTTCCTGCGCTTCTTTCGACAGCTTTGTGCTGTTGATACGCTCTTCCAGTTCCGCAAGCTCGCTGGCGCCCTCTTCGCCCTCGCCCAGCTCTTTCTGAATGGCCTTCATCTGCTCGTTCAGATAATATTCGCGCTGGGTGCGCTCCATCTGGCTTTTGACGCGGGTTTTGATTTTCTTTTCGACCTGCAGCACAGACATTTCGCCCTGCATCAAGCCATAAATCTTTTCCAGCCGCTCGCTCAGGGTCAGGGTTTCCAACAGATTCTGCTTTTGGGCCACATCAATACCCAAATGACCGGCGATAAGATCGGCCAGCTTGGCGGGGTCGGTGGTTTCGGCCACCGTCGCCAAGGCCTCTTCGGGGATGTTTTTCTTCACCTTGGCATAGCGTTCGAATTCGTCGCCACAGGTGCGCAACAGCGCTTCGACCACTTCTAGATCGCCCTGAGTTTCGGCAACGGCCGCAACGGTTGCCTCGAAAAACCGCTCGTTTTCAAGAAAACTATCGATGGCGACACGGGTTTGCCCCTCGACCAGCACCTTGACGGTGCCATCGGGCAATTTCAGCAATTGCAAAACATTGGCCAACACGCCCACGCGGTAGATGCCATCTGTTGCCGGGTCGTCAACCGAGGGGTCGATCTGGCTGGACAGCAGAATCTGCTTGTCGTCCTGCATCACCTCTTCCAGCGCGCGCACCGATTTTTCGCGCCCCACGAAAAGCGGCACGATCATATGCGGAAACACCACGATGTCGCGCAGCGGAAGTACAGGGTAGGAGGAATTAAACTCTTGCATGCTCGGTCCTTTTTTTGCGGCAAACGGTCTGGCCCCAGCTATGGCAACCCCACCGCTTCCTTGGTCAAAGAGGGTGCCTGCCGTGCAGGATCGCCCCCTCGTTCAGTCTGGTTACTTGGGGGTTTTGCCCCGCAGTTTCAACCATATCTTTACCCGCACTCTGCCCGCAGGGCGCGCCCGGGGCAACCGCCAATTCACAGCAGGCTGAATGCCCGGTTAATGCGCCCTTCGGCTGCAAAAGCAATGCCATCGGCCTACAGCGGTTCGATATCGCCTTCGGCGCGCAGGGCATGAAAATCGCGCTCCCATTGTGCAAATTGGCCCTGTTCGATGGCGTCGCGCATGCCTTGCATGATGTGCTGGAAATAATGCAGGTTATGCCACGTCAGCAGCATGCCCGAGATCATTTCTTGGGCGCGGAACACATGATGCAGATAGGCCCGGCTGTAATTGCGGCAGGCGGGGCATGTGCAATCTGCGTCCAAGGGGCGCGGGTCATCGGCGTGGCGGGCGTTTTTGATGTTCACCTGCCCCCGCCGTGTCCAAGCCTGCCCCGTACGCCCCGAGCGCGAGGGCAGAACGCAATCCATCATATCAACGCCGCGCTTGACCGCGCCCACGATATCATCGGGTTTACCCACCCCCATCAAATAGCGCGGCTTGTCTTGCGGCAACATTCCGGGGGCGGTGTCGAGGCATCCAAACATGGCCTCTTGCCCCTCGCCCACCGCCAGCCCGCCAATCGCATAGCCCTCGAAGCCGATTTCTTGCAGCGCCTCGGCGCTTTCGCGGCGCAGGTCTTCTTCCAAGCCCCCTTGCTGGATGCCAAAAAGCGCATGCCCCGGCCGTGTGCCAAACGCCTCGCGCGACCGTTTGGCCCACCGCATGGACAGCTGCATGGAACTGGCAATGCGGTCGCGATCGGCGGGCAAGGCGGGGCATTCGTCGAAACACATCACGATATCCGAGCCGAGAAGGCGCTGAATTTCCATGCTGCGTTCGGGGCTTAGCATGTGCTTCGAGCCATCGATATGGCTGCGAAATGTCACGCCTTCTTCGGTCAGCTTGCGCAGGTCAGACAAGCTCATCACCTGAAACCCGCCGCTATCTGTCAAAATCGGCTTTTGCCAATTCATGAACTGGTGCAAGCCCCCCAGCCGCGCCACGCGTTCGGCGCCCGGGCGCAGCATCAAGTGATAGGTGTTGCCCAGCAAAATATCGGCCCCCGTTGCCGCCACGCTTTCGGGCATCATGGCTTTTACCGTGGCAGCCGTGCCCACTGGCATGAAAGCGGGCGTGCGAATATCGCCGCGCGGCGTGTGGATCACCCCGCGACGGGCCTGCCCATCTTGGGCCAACAGCTGAAACGAGAAATCTGCACTCATTGGCGGCACCTTTTCTTGGGCCTGCATCGGCAGGCTGTGGCGCGCTCTTAACTGCAAATGGGGGCCCAAGCCAAGCCCCCGGCCCCGATCATCGCTTGCCCCGGCGCCAATCAGCGGCCAAACTGGCAAAAACGAAAGGGCCAAGCATGACCACACAACACCCGCTCGTGGCAGCCGATCTTGACGATGGCGTGCTAACGCTGACCTTGGGGCGCGCACCCGCGCACCCGCTGTCTTTGGCACTGATCGAGGCGCTGCATGGCGCGCTAGACGCCGCCGCAGAAAACCCCCAAGCGCGGGTGGTGGTCTTGTCGGGGCCGGGCCACATTTTCTGTGCAGGCCACGACCTGAAAGAAATTGCCGCTCACCGCCAAGACCCAGATCAGGGCCACGCGTTTTTAACCCAGTTGTTTGATGCCTGCGCGCAGATGATGCAACGGCTGGCCAGCCTGCCCCAACCCACCATCGCCATGGTCGATGGCATCGCCACGGCAGCCGGGCTGCAAATGGCGGCATCGTGCGATTTGGTCTTTGCATCCGATCGGGCCAGCTTTTGCCTGCCGGGGGTGAATAATGGCGGGTTCTGCACCACGCCAATCGTGGGCGTATCGCGCGCCATTTCGCGCCGCCATGTGATGGAACTGGCCCTATCGGGCCAAGCGATGGATGCGCAATGGGCTTTGCAGGCTGGGTTGATCAACCGGATCTTCACCTCGAATGCCTTGGGCAAGGAAACGATAGAATTTGCCAAAACACTGGCCAGCCGCAACCCCGGCCCAATTGCTGCGGGCAAGGCCGCGCTGGATGCGCATTTGGGCCTGCCCTTGGATCAGGCCTATGCCATGGCCACCCCGGTCATGATTGGCCATTTCATGGACGAAGGCCGCCTTGCGGCCGAGCGTGACAGCAAATTTGGCTAGGTCTGCGCCTATGACACAGGGCGTTTTGAAGAATGATGCGCGCGCTATGGACCTTGGGCGCGCTATTCCCTATATCTTCACTCAGGAAATGCAGAACCCATAGGGATTGAAATGACCGATACCGCAGAACCGCTTGAAGGGGCGCCGCTGATCCAGCCCTCCAGCACCGATCACCCGCTTTATGACAGCGTGGTAGATGCCTGTCGCACGGTCTTTGACCCGGAAATTCCCGTCAATATCTATGACCTTGGCCTGATCTACACCATCGACATCGACGCCGAGAATGCCGTGCGCATCATCATGACGCTTACGGCACCGGGCTGCCCTGTGGCCGGCGATATGCCCGGCTGGGTGGCCGACGCGGTCGAGCCGGTGGATGGGGTGAAACAGGTCGATGTCGAACTGACATGGGAGCCGCAATGGGGCATGGATATGATGTCTGACGAGGCGCGGCTGGAACTGGGCTTTATGTAAAACCCAA
>Ga0181601_10003639_pt1 | contig 13011 bp, 8 predicted proteins | sample 041ome_8_FD_133020 | JGI IMG/M metagenome (GOLD analysis project Ga0181601, IMG submission 133020) | Coastal salt marsh microbial communities from the Groves Creek Marsh, Skidaway Island, Georgia - 041407BS metaG (megahit assembly) | ecosystem: Environmental > Aquatic > Marine > Intertidal zone...
GGAACTGCGGTAGCTTTACCTGCAGGTCAAATCGTAGGCGCAACTGACCAGACAGACGGTTTAACAATTGCAAAACTTTTAGATGCAAAACTTATCTTAGATAATGCAGATGTTGACCCATCTTTAAAAAGATACATCGTGTGTGGTCCACAACAAATCCAAGACTTGTTGAATACAACAGAAGTTAAAAATTCTGACTTCAACACAGTTAAGGCTTTGGCACAAGGTTCAATCAACTCATTTATGGGATTTGATTTTATCATGTCTACAAGACTTGTTAAGGATGCAACTCACACAACAGATAGAGAAATCTATGCGTTCACAGAAGATGCTGTTAAACTTGCAATCGGTTCTGACGTAAAAGCTAGAATTGATGAAAGAAACGACAAATCTTATGCTACTCAAGTTTACTATTCTATGGCAATTGGTGCTACTAGAATGGAAGAAGAAAAAGTAGTACAAATTAAGTGTAACGAGTAATAATTAGCTTGGTGAGGGGAGAAATCCCCTCATCAGTTTTATGAAGACAATAAAAGATTTAAAACCTGTACTTCATTTTAAAAAAGGAGATTATGTTTACAGGTATGTTTTAGTGGATAGATTTAAAAATACTGCTAAAATACACTATGGTTTTGATGCAAAACTTGAAAAAACTGAAAAAGAAATTTTTGCATTAGAAAATGATAGAAAAATTAGAAGAAAGTATATAATTAAGGAGAATAAAAAAGATGGCTAGTGTAGTAGAAATTTGTAACTCAGCGCTAAATCAATTAGGTGCTTCAACTATTTTATCTCTTACAGAAAATTCTAAAAATGGCAGACTATGCAATGCAAGATATGAAACAGTTAAAGATAGTGTTTTGCGTGCGCATCCATGGAATTCAGCAATCAAAAGACAAACTTTAGCAGCAGATACTACTAATCCAGATTGGGGTTTTTCTAAACAATATACTTTACCATCAGATTGTTTAAGAGTTTTAACCATACAAAATTATGAGTCTAATTATAAAATAGAAGGACGTAAAATTTTAACTAACGATGATAACGTTAAATTAGTTTACGTTGCTAGAATTACTGACCCTAATGAGATGGATGTTTTATTAAGAGAAACTATTTCAGCTGCTCTTGCATCTGATATTGCTTATGCTGTTACTGCTAATGCAACATTACAACAAAGAATGGCAGAGAAATATCAATTGAAATTATCTGAAGCAAGACATGCTGATGCAGCAGAAGGATACAATACAGACCCAACATTAGGTGAAGTAGATAACATATTAAGTGAAGACTTTATAAACAGTAGGTTATAAAATGGCTAAGACACTTGTATCTGTACCTAGTTTTACAGCTGGTCAACTATCACCCAGAATGGAAGGTCGTACAGACTTTCAAAAATATTTTTCAGCAGGTACAATCATTAATAATTTTATTGTTCAACCTCATGGTCCTGTTAGCAGACGACCTGGTAGTTATTTTGTATCAGAAGTAAAAGACAGTTCAAAAAAAACTAGATTAATTCCATTTTCATTTTCAACAACACAAACTTATATTTTAGAATTTGGCGATCAATATATTAGATTTTATAAAGATAGTGGTCAAATTACATCGGGTGGTTCTGCATATGAAATATCTACACCATATTTAGAAGCAGAATTGTTTGATATTAAATTTGCTCAATCTGCTGACGTTATGTATCTTTGCCATCCTAATCATGCGGTTAGAAAATTATCTAGAACTGGACACACGTCCTGGACACTTACAACAGTTGATTTTAAAAAGGGACCTTTTCAAGATCACAATTTAACATCAACAACAATGACAAGTTCTCATACTTCAGAAGGTGCTACAACTACTTTAACATTATCTTCAACTACAGGAGTTAATGGAGATCAAGGTTGGTTATCAACTGATGTAGGAAGATTGGTTCATATTAAAGATGGTCATGTAAAAATAACAAGCATAACTAGCACAACTGTTGCAGTAGGCACAGTAGAAGCTGTTATATCTTCTGGTTCAGCAACTGATGACTGGGCGCTTGGTTCTTTTTCTGACACAACTGGTCATCCAAAGTGTGTATCATTTTTTGAACAACGTTTAGTATTTGCTGGTACAAACGAACAACCTCAAACATTATTTTTTTCAGTTTCTGGTGATTATGAAAATATGGATGATGATTACCATGGAACTACAACAGATAGCTCAGCTATGGTTTACACAATTGCATCTAACCAAGTTAATGCCATCCAGGCAATCAAAGCTACAAGAACTTTAATTGTTATGACAACTGGAGGAGAGTTTACTGTAACGTCTGGAGCAACTGAAGACCCAATAACCCCTACAAATTTAAATATTAGAAAACAATCTTCTTATGGTTCTGCAGGAGTAGATGCTTTATCAATTGGTAACACAACAATATTTTTACAAAGAGCTAAAAGAAAAATTAGAGAACTTGCATATAACTTTGATACAGACGGTTACATAGCGCCAGACCTTACCATACTTTCAGAAAATATTAGTCAAAGTGGAATAATACAAATTGATTATCAACAAGAACCTTATTCAGTTGTATGGGGTGTAAGAGTTGATGGAAAATTAATTGGTATGACTTACAATAGACTACAAGATGTAGTTGCCTGGCATGAACATGAATTTGGTGGAACTAATGCTAAATGTACTTCTGTTGCTGTTATTGATGTTGATACTAATGAAGACCAAGTTTGGGTTATTGTTGAACGAACAATTAATGGTGCAACTAAAAAATATGTAGAATATTTAACACCATCTGATTTTAATTCTGATTTAGAGCAATTTCATTATGTTGATAGTGGATTATCTTACAATGGAGCTTCTACAACTACATTAAGTGGATTAGATCATTTAGAAGGTGAAACAGTAAAAATTGTACTCAATGGTGCAACTCACCCTGATAAAGTTGTTTCTAGTGGTTCAGTTACTTTAGAAAGAGCTGCTACAAAAGCTAAAGTTGGTTTAGGCTATACATCAACATTACAAACTATGAGATTAGATGAAGGTACTGGTGGTACTGACCAAACTAAAACAAAAAGAATTTATGATGTAACTGTTAGATTTTTTGAAACCGTTGGTGCTAAAGTAGGACCCGATGAAAATAATTTAGATGAAATACCATTTAGAGATAGCTCAGCATCTATGACCGCACCCGTGCCTTTATTTACAGGTGATAAAGAAACAGAATTTCCAAGTGATTATGGAACAGATGGATTTGTATTAATTAAACAAGACCAGGCTTTACCAATGACGGTTCTTGCAATTTATGCAAGATTGGAATTGTATGAAACATAATGGATATAATACCGTTTAAACAAGAACATGCTCAATATATATTAAGCCAACAGCTTAATGCTAAAGAATTATATTTAAGACCAGAGCATAGAAAATATGCTCTATACTTAGAACAAGTTGGGTTGTCGTTTACAGCGCTTATAAATAATAAGCCAATAGCGGCAGGCGGCATATTCGTGCTGTGGGACGGTGTAGCCGAAGGGTGGGTCATGGCTACAAATGATATATGGAAACATAGTGTAATTATGGCTAAACATTTTAAGAAAAAAACTGATATACTTATTGAAACAACAAATATAAAAAGATTACAAACAACTGTAAAAGCAGATTTTAAACTAGGTCAAAGATTTGCTCAATGGTTAGGATTTGAAAAAGAAGGATTAATGAAGTATTACGGTCCAGACGGTTCAGATTACATAAGATATGCGAGGATTATAAAATGAGTTTTTTTGGTGATTTAATTGCAGGACAAGGTGCAGCAAGAGCTGCTAATTATAATGCTGGATTATTAGAAAGAGATGCAAAAGTAAAAGAACAAAATGCTCAACAAGCATATAAAGTTTTTGAACAATACGATTTACCTAGATTTAATTATTACGCAGAAAAACAACAAGATGCTTTAAGAACTTCTATCCTTGGTTCGGGTGTAGAGTTTCGTGGTTCAGCATTAGCTATTGCATTAGAAAATCAAATTATGATTGATACTGATAGAGACATGATGCAGTACAATGCTGAGATTGCTAGAGAAGCAGGATTAAATGATGCAATTATGACAAGAGCTGAAGCAAACGTTGAAAGATTTAGAGGACGTGTTGCTAAAAGAGCAAGTTATTTTCAAGCTGCTGGAAGTTTATTAGGAGATTACAAAACATTAACAGGATAATACAATGGCTATAAAAATTTACGAAACACAAATTAGACCTACTGCAGAAACAGGACAAGTAACTACCACACCTGGAATGAGAGTTAGCCAGGCGACAGGTGCAGCAATTGGTCAAGCAATTAAAGGTACAGCAAAGTCTGCATTAAATTTATATGCAGAAATTGAAACTCGTAAATCAGAAAATGAAGTTTTAGAAAAATCTGAAGAATTATTAAAAGGCAATGATAAGTTTGAAGGCTTAGTCATGGCTACTCAAAAAGCAGGTATGATGGATGACCCAGATGCTGCAATCAAATATTACAATGATGCTTTTGAAATTGCTAAAAATAATGTTGGTTTAGAATTTAATCATAGATATTCAAAAAAATTATTTGACCAATATTTAATAAAACAAAAAATTAAAGATGGTTTAGTAGTTAGAAAAAACTCTAATGCAGCATTTATTAAAAAATCTCAAAGCTTAGATTTAAATAAAATTGAATTACTTAAAAAAGATATTGTGTATGGAGAAACAGAAGAAATTAAAAAATTAGCTGAAACAGAATTAAATAATTATTTTAATTCAGATAAGTTTAATAATTTATTTGGTGCAGATAGTGTAACAACAAAAAATTCTGCATTACAAGATATAGAGTTTTATAAAGCTAAAAGACAAATAGATATTAATGCAACTAATGGATTAGCTGCTGCTAAAAAAAATAAATTAATTACTGTTGAAAATTACGAAAAATTAAAAACTTATGCAAAAACAGGAAACTCAAAATTAAAAAGTACCAACACAACTAATTTAAATAATATTGATAGTGGTTTAGATAATTATGTTGTTCCAGATTTAAATGCAGTTTTAGAAGCAGAAAAAGTTGCTATTCAAATAGGAGATGAAACACAAATTAATAAAGTAAATTTAATAAAGAAAAAAGCAGAACTTCTATTAAATTTAAAAAATATGGATATGCAAGAAATAAATCAAGCAGCAACTACAGCAAATAGATTAGCTAATAAAAAAGGTGCTGACCAAGATTTACTTTTTAGGCTTGATTATATTAATAAATATAAAAATAATTTACAAACCGATTTAAATAAGGACCCAATTGAAACTGCAAACAAAGTTGGAACCTTTGAAACTAATCCATTAAACATTTCAGACTTTTTAAACAATCCTTATAATATTGAAGAATTTTCACAAAACGTTGCAATAAGAGTACAAAATGCAAAAGGAATATCAGACTTTTATGGAACACCTTTACAGTTTTTTACTAAATCAGAAAAACTAGCAATTAAAGATGCAATAGACCAAACCAATGACCCTAAAATTTTAATTAACATTGCTAATGGAATGGCAACAGCTTTTAAAACTGACTCTGATAAAGTGTTTAAAGAAATTTCTAAAGAGAGTAAATTTTTAGGTTACTTAGGTGGTTTAAGTGTAGTCAATGGTGTAAATGATGAAGCAGTTAATTTAGCTGCTTTTGGTTATACTTTATCAAAAACTGATAAATTAAAAAAAACTTTTTCACCATCTGATAAAAATTATCTAACTACAGTTAAAAAATTTAGAGAGGCTTTTCCTTTAACGGGTCAACAAGAAACTTACGATAGTATTATTGAAGCAGCTACTCATATTTACAATGCTACAATGTATAAATCTAATAAAGATTTATCAGTATTTAATAGCAATGTATTTAAAAAATCATTACAACTTGCTGCTGGACAACAAGGTGAATATGGTGGAATGGAAAACTATCAAGGTAAATTTATTCCAATTCCTAACTTTGTTAAAAACGGTAATTTTTCTGATGTAGTAGATTTGTTAAGAAATCCAGAAATATTTTTAAAAGCAACTGGAGGTGATGAACCTAAACATGTTGACTTAATGCAAGGCAAATTAAAAAAAGCAAATATCTTTAAAGAAGGAGACCCAACATTTATTGGTATTGGTTATGGTAAATATGTTTTAGCTATGGGAGATCATCCATTTGAAAAAAATGCTAATCCTCAATTTGTTGCATCAAGCAAACCGAATATAAAAACTGGTATAAGCTATTTAATTGTTGATCTAAATAGAATAAAAACTGAGATACAAGGTATAAACTAATGTCTTTTTTTTTAAATGAAGATGAAAGTGTAACAGCTGCAAATTTAGAAAATAACTGGAGTACAGGAGATAAAACAGATTTTACTGAAAATTTAAAAGCTGCTTATAACTATATGGTTAAAGCAGAACTTTCTTCTTCTGAAAGAAAAAATGTATTAAATAAGTATGGTGAAGTTATTGATACTGCCAGAGAACTAGGTCATGTAGATATAGTTAATCCTTTTATTGAAGACCCTTATGAAAGTGAAATGGGTGCAAGTTTAATAGATGGAACGGGACCTGTTCCAGAAGAAGATCGTATATCTGCTTTTCATACAAAGTTAGATACATTAATTCAATCTGACCCAAACTTAGCATTAGCATTAAGAGAAAAAGGAATTGATAGTAGAGAAAATATTGAAAAACAAATTAAGATTGATGTTCAAGATAGTTACAATAAATTTATTGATGTAAAGTCTAGGTCTACTGGTTATGGAACTGCTGGTTCTTTTATAGGTATGGGGGGTGCTTTTTTTACAGACCCTATTATTGCTGCAACTTTACCTGTTAGTGCAATGTATTCTATTCCAAGAAATTTTATAGCAGCTGCTGGAAAGATTGCTCTTATGGAAGCAATTATTGCTGGAACAGCAGAAACAGCTATTCAATATGGTGCAGGAGTTTCTGAGTATAGACAAGAATTAGGTTTAGAAGGTGAAGCAGCTAAAAGAGTTGCTTATGCAACTTTAGCTGGAGGTTTAGGTGGACCCGTCTTATTTAGTTTTTTTAAAGGTTTAGGTAAAACTATTGATGTATCAAAACAAGGTTTAGGAGTTATTAGAAGTAAATTAGAAGATTTACCACTTCAAAAATTAAAAGCCATGTATAAAGAAATGGCAGAAAAAAATCCTCAATTTGCAAAAAAAGATTTAGATACTTTTAATCCAGAACAATTTACTGAAGAAACACCTTTTGTTAAAACACTTGCTAGTGATAAAGAACATGTAGTTAGATCAAATGAAGTAGCTGATTATGTTAATGGTACAGGTAAAATAGATAATGTTGCTCAACCACCATCTTCTATTGTAAAGCCAAAAGATTTATCTGAATATAAAGGACCCATAAAAGAATACGACCCAGACGATTTAATTTTTGACCCACAAACTTTTCAATATAAATTAGGTGGAGATTTACAAGGTGTATCTAGAAAATTAAAAGATGTTACTGAGTGGGACCAACCTTCAGCTGGTGTGGTTTTAGTTTATGAATATGCGGATGGTAGAAAAGCAATTGTTGATGGACACCAAAGATTAGGTCTTGCAAAACGATTAAAAGCACAAGGTCAAAAACCTAAATTACCTGCATATACTTTTAGAGAGTCTGATGGATTTGTACCAGATCAAGTCATGGTTAAAGGTATGATGATTAATTTAAGAAATAATACTGGTTCAGCTACGGATGCTGCAAGAGTTTTAAGATCAAAATTTAATATTGATTGGGAAAGAGTAAAAACAAGTTTACCTGCTAGATCAAAAATTGTTAGAAATGCAGATGGTTTATCTAAATTGTCTGATGATGCTTGGGGTTTATTTTTAAATAAAAATGTAAATGAAGATTTAGCATCATTAGTTGGAAGTATTTTAGATAATAAAAATATACATAATAAAGTTTTAGCATCATTAATGACTAGAAGATTTAACAATCTTCAAGAAATGGAATTAGTAATTAATGGTATTAAAAATAGTGCTGTTGTAAAATCTGAACAAGAAACATTATTTGGTAAAGATTTTATTGAAGAAAGTTTATTTTTTGAAAAAGCACAATTAATCAGTTATGTTACCAGCAATAAAAAAAGGTTAAAACAAGCCTTTGAGACAATTGTAAAATCTGATAAAGATTTATCAGCAGCTGGTAATATATTAAAAAAAGAACAAAACATTGAACAAGGAATAGAAAATGCAAAAGTCCTCGAAAAACTTAACATCCTCGCAACAAGAGTTGGAGAACTCTCAGATGACCTCAACGCAGCAGCAAAAATCCTCAAAGAAGGAAACACCACAGAAGCAAGAGAAGCAGCTCAGCAAGCTATCCAGCGAGCAGTTGAACGAGGCGATTTTGATGGGAACTTTGTTAGCGGACCAATCAGAGATGATGCGGTTGAAACTCCGACACGATCAATACCTAAAATCGAAGAACCAGAAGTCATCCAAAGAAATATAGATGAAGCTAAAGGTTTTGATGATATTCAAAACAATACTAAAGGTATAGAAAAACAAGCAGACGATCTTGATAATCAATTGTTTGGTGAACAACCAACAGAAGCTAGAGTTCTTACACAACAAGAAAAAACATTTGTTGATGAAATTAGAGATGCAGACCCTACAGATGTTAATGTAACTAAATATGAAACTTCTGATTTATACATTAATAAATTATTAGAAGCTGAAAAAGTTAAATTAAACACTAATGAAAGACCAGGATTTGCTTTAGATAGTAATGCAGATTTTTGGAAGACTAGAGATTTTGGTAAAAATTTTGGTGTTGGTTTAGAAAATTTTATACAAAAATATTATGGTGCTGGTTCAAGATTAAAAGAAAAAAAAGTTGTAATTATTATGGGACCAACTGCTGCAGGTAAATCTACATTAGAAAAACAATTTGATAATTATGGTGCATTTTTGGCTGACTCAGATGAAGTTAAAAAAGTATTGCCAGAATACAAAGGAGGTTTAAATGCTAACGGTGTTCATGTTGAGTCAAGTTTTATTAATGCTGTAATTATGAAGCGAGCAGCACAAAATGGAGACAATATTATTTATCCAACAACAGGTAGAAACGCAGACCAATTAAATAAAACAATTAAATTTTTTGAAGATGAAGGTTACACAATACAGGTTGCAAATGTAGAAGTTGATGCAAATGTTGCAAAATTAAGGAACATAGCAAGAACAATTAAAGATAATCGTATTATTAGTAATGATCTTTTAAATAATAATACTTTAAATGATATTAAAAATAACTATATTAAGGTTAAAGATGAATACAAAATCAAAACAGCAGATATTGCAGAAGCTAGCGCAAGAGACGCAGGAACTATACAAGAAAGCAGACGAGGCATTTCTCCAAGGACTTTCGACGAAGAACTTGACGAACTCATCCCAAGACTCGACCCCGATACAAAAATCCCAGGAAACAGAATAATTAATCAAGAAACTGGTGAAACCCAGGTTGAAGAATTAACTATTAAAAGTATACTTGATGATGAAGCACAAGATACTGCTTTAATCAATAGAATGAAGGATTGCGTATAATGAGTTACAAACAATGTTTATCTAATGCTTTAAACGAAGGTACCATCAATAAAAAACAATACGATGAACAATTAGAGTTAATAGATAATTTAGAAAGAACTTATAAAGGTCAAGGTTTAAATCCTACTGAAGCAAGTATTGAAGCAGCTAAGAAAGCTTATGATACTGCAAAGATTGCAGCAGCATATAAAAAAAGAAATAATAGATTAAAGATTGCTGCACAACAAAGAATAGAAGTTAATTTAAAAAGTTATCGTAATGCTAAAGGCGAAGAAGATTATGCTGGTGCATTAAAAGCTATTTTTGCTAGAGATGATAGTGCAAACTTTGCAAGTTTAGAAACAGTTATTCAACAAGAATATGCAATTGTTCAAAAATATTTAGATAGTTTTTTACATGAATTTAAATACGGACAGTTTGAAAAAGTTAAAGGTGTAGTTGGAATAGAAACTACTAAAAGAAAAACTTTAACTTCTAATTTTATGAAAGCTTTATTTGGTGAAGAAACAACAGATAAGCTTGCACAACAATTAGCTAAAGCCTGGACAGAAGCTGCGGAGCTTGCAAGACAAAGATTTAATAAATATGGTGGACGTATAGCAAAACTAACTGATTGGAGAATACCACAATCTCACGATTTTATTAAAATTAGAAAAGTAGCAGCAGACACTTGGACTGATTTTATTTTACCTTTATTAAAAGTAGATAAGATGATTGACCAAACTACAGGTTTAGCATTTACTCCTCAATCTATTAGATTAGCTCTTAGAGAAGTTTATGAAACATTAAGTTTAGATGGTACTAATAAATTATTAGCAAAAGATATTGCTAAAAGAAAATCTGCAACTAATCAAAGATTAGATCATCGTTTTTTAATTTTTAAAGACTCTGAGTCTTGGTTAAAATATCAAGATAAATTTGGTAAAGGTGATAATGTTTTAGCAATTACTCAAGATCATTTAATGACTTTAACTAGAGATACTGCATTAAAAAGAGTTTTGGGACCCGATGATGAAGCAGGATATTTATATGCTAAAACTTTGGTTAAACAAAAAGCTGCTAGAGATGCTAGACAAGAAGCTCAAGGTTCTTTTAAAAGAAAGACACTTGCATTTAAAACTGAAGATGAAAGAGCAGAAGCTATTTTAGGTGGTGGTTTATTTGAAAGTGGAGTTGATAATTTATATATGCTTTACAAAGGTCAACTCAATAGACCATCGGATAAACCCTGGGCAAGAGGATTGGCTGGTATTAGACAACTACTAACTTCTGCTTATCTAGGTTCAGCATCTATTGTTGCATTGACAGACTTTAACTGGCAAAGAATAACTAATCAATTTAATGATTTACCTGCGTTTAAATCAGCTAGAAGAACTTTAAGTTTATGGAGAGAAGGATTATTAGCTAATGATAAAACAATTGGTAAAGTTGCTGTACGATCTGGTTTGATTGCAGAAAGCTGGACTACATTTGCTCATCAACAATCTAGATTTTTTATAGAAAATAATGGAATGGAATTAACTCAAAGATTAGCAGATGCAACAATATCTTTATCGGGTTTATCAGGCATGACCCAAGCTGGACGTTGGGGTTTTGGTATGGAGCTTATGGGATTTTTTGCAGACAATGCAAATAAAAGTTTTTCTGAATTAGATAAATTATTTCAAAGAGGATTAAAAAGATACGGTATTAGTGAAGGAGATTGGGAAATTATAAGAAAAACTAAATTATATGATGCTGCAATTGATGACCCTAAGATGGCAGGTAAGAATGTTGTATTTTTAAGACCCGATGACATAAGAGGTAGAACAGATATTCCAGAAGTAGCTGCTGAAGATTTAGCTACAAAATTATATGATTTTATTAAAACTGAAACTGAGTTTGCGGTACCTTCTGTATCTGCAAAAGGTAGAGCTTGGATTTTAGGTAATGCAAAACCTGGAACATTTACAGGTGAATTAATTTTATCTGCTGCAATGTTTAAACAATTTCCAATTACTTTAATGTTTACTCATATTGCTCGTGGTTTAGCACAAACTGGTTTTCCTGGAAAATTTAGATACATGGGTGATCTTATGATTACAGGTGCAATGTATGGTGCATTTACTATGGAAGTAAGAGAGATTACAAAAGGAAGACAACCAACACCATTAGAATATATAAAAGAAAATCCAGGCGAATATTTTTTAAGAGCTTTAATTACAGGTGGTGGATTAGGTTTATTTGGTGATTACTTTGTAGCTGACCACAATAGATATGGTAAAACAATATCAGAAACAATACCTGGTCCATTAATACAATTTATAGCAGACCTTTATGGTTTATCAGTTGGTAACGTTTTTGATTTAATAAGAGGTGAAGAAGCTAATTTTACAGGGGATAGTTTAAAGTTTATAAAACGGAATACTCCTGGAGCCTCAATTTGGTATTTAAGATTACTATGGGAAAGAGTTATTATGGACACAGTAGGTAGAATGGTTGATGTTGATTTTGACTCTAAGAATAGTAGGCAAATAAATAATTATTTAAGAAATACGCAACAAGAATTTTGGTGGCAACCTGGTGAAATAGCTCCATCAGAAGCGCCATATGTACCGTTTTCTAAATAAAATAATGGTTGCTAATAGATACAATTTTTGGCATACAAAAAACTATTATCAGCTAAAAAATAATATATAAGGATAGCATGACAATATCGACTACAATTGTAAAAAACAGTTATTCGGGTGATGGCTCGACTTCTACATTTAGTTACACATTTAAAGTATTAGCTGAAGCTGACTTAACAGTTATTATTAGAGATAGTCTAGGAACTGAAACTACAAAAACATTAACTACTCATTATACAATTACTGGTGTAGGTGATGCGAATGGTGGTTCAATTACATTTACAGCTGGTAATATTCCAAGTGCTACAGATACAGTAGTTTTAATTAGAGATACTGCTCAAATACAATCAATTGATTATATTGCAAATGACCCTTTTCCTGCAGAAACACATGAAGAAGGTTTAGATAGAAGTGTTATCTTAGCTCAAGAATTACAAGAAGAAGTTAATAGAAGTATTAAAATTTCAAGAACAAACACAATGACCAACACAGAATTTACTGTGGGTCCATCAGACAGAGCAGGAAAAATTTTAGGTTTTGATAGTAATGGTGAACTTGTTGTATCTCAAGAATTAGGAAGTTATCGAGGAAATTGGTCAACTGGTACCACTTATGCTGCTAGAGATATTGTAAAAGACACTTCAACTAATAATATATTTTTATGTAATACAGGTCATACATCTTCTGGTTCTGAACCTTTAACTACAAATACAGATAGTGCTAAATGGGATTTATTAGTAGATGCTGCATCAGCAACTACTTCTCAAAATGCTGCCGCTGCAAGTGCTGCAGCAGCTTTAGTTTCAGAAAATA
>Ga0181601_10003640_pt1 | contig 13011 bp, 8 predicted proteins | sample 041ome_8_FD_133020 | JGI IMG/M metagenome (GOLD analysis project Ga0181601, IMG submission 133020) | Coastal salt marsh microbial communities from the Groves Creek Marsh, Skidaway Island, Georgia - 041407BS metaG (megahit assembly) | ecosystem: Environmental > Aquatic > Marine > Intertidal zone...
CACAGTCCTTCGCGTCGCGGTCGCCCGGTTTCGTCGCCGCGTGCGCTTCGTCGGTTCGCGCCGTCGCGAGCTCCGCCAATCGCGATTGGCGAATCGCGTTCGGCGCATTCGCCGCCGAGGCTCCGCCGCGGGACCCGCCGTCGGTGCCCGTCACGACGACCATCGCGTGGAGCACCGCGTCCGGGACGTGGTCGTACCCCTTCAGATCGACCCACGTGGGGGTGACGCACATCTGCTCCGCCAGGCGCCGGACGACGGGCGACCGCAGCGTCGCCGAAAACAAAAGCGTCTGGACCCGGCCGAACGTCGCTTTTACCTTCGCGGAGGCGTTTCTCGACGCGTCCGCGGCGCCGCCGGGAAGACGCGCGCGGATGCGCTCGATCACGCCTCGGTTCCCCGCGTCCAGCAACGCGTCCGCTTCGTCCAGCACGAAGAAGCGCACGTCACGCAGGTCGAGCACGCCGCTCTCGACGAGGTCCAGGACGCGGCCGGGCGTGCCGACGGCGACGTCGCACCCCGCGCCGCGCGTCAACGCCTCCGTCTGCGTCTTCTTCGAGTCCCGGCCGCCGCCGCCGCCCACGAACAGCGCCGCGGCGACGGTCGGACGCACCAGGTGCGTCGCGAACGCGTCGAAGAACGCGTACGTCTGCTCCGCGAGCTCGCGCGTCGGCTCGACGATCAGCGCGCGGGGCGTCCGAGGGGACGAGGCGGAGACGATCGGCGCCGCGGGGAGGATTTCTTCGTCGTCGTCGTCGTCGTCGTCGCCGGCGACCCATTGCCCGACGGCGGCTTTCGCGATCGCCGCGTACCCGCTCGGGGGCGCGTGCGCGAACGCGTCGCCTCGTTTGTTGCCGAACCGCAAAACGCACTCCGCGTTCTTGAGGCACACCGCCGGGAACAACGCGGGCGCTCGGATTTTTTTCTCGTTTTTTTCTCGTCGCCCGAAGACTTTTTCCAAGTCCAACGCGAAAGCGACGCCGTCGCCGCCGTCGACGGCTTCGCCGTTCTTGAAAAACGAGATGCGCCCTTCGTCGCAGTCCAGCGCACATCCCACGACGTCACCTTTGGCGTAAGGCACGCCGCCGTTCGCGCCGAACGCCTCGAACGCGCCGCCGTGCGATTTCTTCCCCGTGCCGCCGTACCCCCACGAAAGCGCATCCGTCCCCAGCGCGTCGAGTCGCGCGGAATCGCGCGCGCTCCACCCGACGCGCACCAGGCCGTCGTCCGTCACCTCCGCCTCGTAGTAGTGCTTGCCGGAGGTCACGCCGACGGAGGCCCTGCCCCCCGCCCACCCGCGCGGGTCCCGCGCCTGCACGCGGAACCCGTCGGGGGACACCGCGAACGCGTCGGACCGATCCGACGCGCTCATGGCGACGTCGGCGGCGGTGGTTTCCGGAAACCTCTCGCCCCCGTCCCCGGAAACCTCGTCCCCGCGTCCCGAGCGCCTCGTCGCGACGCGCGCGACCGCCGCGTTCCGCAGGCTCTCGTGCACGATCTGCAGCACGGGCACGCCGAACGCGCCCGTCTTGCCGCTGCCCGTCTCCGCGGCGACGAGCACGTCGCCGCCGCCCAGGATCAGCGGCGTCGCCTCCGCCTGCACGGCGGTGGGCAGGAGCCAGCCCGCGTCGTCCGCGGCGCGGATGAGCTCGGGGCACACCCCGAGCTCCTCGAACGCGGACATCGCGAGGTCCGCCCCGTGACGAGCACGAGGTGAGCGCGCGCGACGGCGCCGAAGCGGCGGAGCGAGGGCGGAGACTGACGACGAACCCGTTTTCAGATGGGGAAAAGTCGACACTCCACACACAGACACAGACGAAAGGCAAAAACGTGTATAAGTATGACCCGTGACTAACGACGACGACTCCCGCGTGTGATCTTCCCCTCTTTACCCGACGACGCTCAGCAGCTTGAGCTCCCGCAGTAGCGTCGAGTCGACGTCCGCGTCTGGGTTTTTCTCCAGCTCCTCCGCCAGCCGCGCGAAGGTCTTGCGCATGTCGTGCGCGTCTTCACCGTCGGCGTAGTACTTCTTCTCCACGTCTTTCTTGTCGTACCCCAGTACGTCGACGTACAGGTGGATCGCCGCGGCGTTGGACACCCGGACGTGCAGCGAGCAGTATTTCGCGTCGTACACCCCGCGCATCGCGTCGTGCGCCGCGCGCATGAGCTTCGCGGCGATGCCCAGCTTCCTGTGCGTGCGGAGCACCGCCAGGGACGTGATGTGGCCGTGCGCATCCTCGCTCTCCTCGTCCAACTTGGCGAGGACGTAGCCGACGATCTTCTTGCGTCCGCCGCTGTCGGCGCTCTCGGCGACGTGCAGGAGCAGCGGCCAGCTCAGGCTGTGGTACAGGTAGTACTTCATCTGGTAGTTCTCGGGGAGGCACATCAAGTTGCAGTGCTGCACCTCCCAGATGTCCTCCAAGGTGGCGGGGCGGATGCACACCATGCTCGACGCCGACGACGACGGTACCGACGTGGAGACGCGCGGTCGTGGCGATCGCCGGCGGTCGCGTCGACTTCCGCGTCACGCCTCGGGGCTCGCGAGGGCACGGACGACACCCGGCGGCGCGCGGGGGTCCTTTCGGGGCGCGGACTCGGATCTCGGGCCACCGAGGGACGCGCGGGGAGCGGTGAGGCCGGCGGCGGCGAAACGAGCTCTCAGAAGGGCGACGGACGAGGAAACGAAGCCCAAACCCTGCACCTGCCACAACCTGCGCGTCACACGTGATCACTGAGACGTCCGTCGTGTGAAAAAGCGATGAATGAAACGACACGAGCGCGACTCTTTCCTAGCTAGCTACCGCTACGTCGGCAACACGATGGGGTCCCCTGTCCTCCTTTCGTCCGCGCGTGAGGTCTCGTCCGTCTCCAACACGTCCCCGTCCCCGATGAACGCGCGCTCGTCCCCGCCACCCCCCGGGACGTCGCCGCGGAACACCACGCTCTGGCGCTCGCGGCGGCGGCGCGTCTCGATGTGGTGCCGGTGCTGGTGGTGGTACACGACGGGCGCCAGCATGGCGACGAACGCCAGGAGAAGCACGAACCCCAGGGTGGAGCTTCGTTTCCTGCGCCCGCTGTGGCTGTGCAGAGGTGGTAGAGGTGGTAACGCCCGAGACCCGTAGCGGTCGCCTCCCCGGATCGATCCCCCGCGGCTCGCGGGCGGCGACGCGGTCGCGCGCGCCGCGTGACCCTGTTGGTGATTTCGATCGTGAGATCCGCTTCCCACCCCACCGGCGAACCGCTCGCCCCCGCGCAGCGAGCCCTCTCGGGAGACCGAGGGCGAGCCGTGGCGCGAGTCCCCGCGCGTCGTACGCGCGTCTCGAGTGGGGAAACCCGAGTGGGGAAACCCACCCGATTCGTGCGCGCCCGACGGCCCGACCTCGCCGTTCGTCCGGTCCCACGAAAAGAACGTCTCGTGGGGCGGGCGCGGCGGGGACAGGCTGTGCAGCGGCGCGAGCGGACGCGGGGAGGAAGGACGCTCGGGGGAAGCCATGTCTCAGGCTCGAGACGCGGGTGACGCGTGCGCGTGCGGCCTCGCCCCGCCGGCGAGGAGCCGAGACCCGACCGCACGTGCCGCGCGGGGAGGAGTGAAAGGGAATGACAATCCGACTCCGCTCGGCGCTTCCGACGTTCCGACTCGTCGTCCAAACCGTGGTCGGCTGCGCAAATCGCGGGAGCCTCGCGAGGAAAGCTTCTCACCACTCTCGGCGGCGCGCCGGCGCGATGACGCGCCGCGAGACTCGACGCGAGACGCGCGAGGCGGCCCGTGAGGCGCGGGAGGTGGCCTCGGCGCTCGATCCCGCGCCGGCGACGCCGGCCGCGCCTGCCCCCCGGGCGGGACCATCGACGAAACCCAAACCTCTGGATGCCGCCGAACGTTTCGACGGCCCCGGCGTGCCGTACGAGCACAGGTTCTCCCCGGTGTCGCGGGGGGCGGTGGGCGTGGCCACGCTGGACGGCACGGTCGCCGCGGACCTCGTGTGCTGGGAGTACTTCTACGGGAAGCCGTGCGCGAGCGAGGCGGAGCGAGCGTCTGAGCGAACGTCCTCGGAAGACGCCACGCGGCTCGAACCGTGGAAGTCGTGGAAGTCGTGCGCCGCGGGCGTCGACGGCGCGAACGCGAACGACGCGCGTCCGCGACGAACCATCGCGACGACGGTTCCCTCGTCGTCCTGCGACTTGTGCCACGCGATAGGCACCGCGGACGACGTCTGTCGCGGTCGCGTGCGCGAGGCGCTCGGGCAGGTCCGACCGAAGAAGGGCGTCCGAGCCCGGTTGGGGAGCGACGGTGGCCGTCCCGACGGCGACGTCGCGGGTTTCGCGAACGACGCCGACGCCGACGCCGAAGCGAAAACGCGAAAACGCTTCGTCGTGTGTCGGTACGGCCCTCGGTGCGACCGCGCGCACCCGAGCGACGCGGAGGTGCGCGGGAACATCGAGGACTGGTACGTGACGCGCGAGGCGCGCCTAAAAAAAAAAACCGACGAAAAAGACACGGCGGACTCATCCGCTTCGGGAAGTACCATCGTCGCTACACCGAACGCGACGCCGGCGAGGATTTTTTCAAAAAAACCGACGTGGTCGGTTCTCGGTTCCGGCTTGTTCGATTTCCGCGCGCGACACGCCGCGCCGCGCGCCGCGCGGACGAGCGCGGACGAGCAGCCGCGAGTCACAGTGACTAATTACTCATACGAGTCGACGTCGGCGCGCGTGCGTCGCCGTTTGGCGAAGAAAGCCGAGAGTGGTTCGCGCTACGTCTCCGAGTTCGTTAACGAACGTTTCTTCGACGCGATCCTGGACGGCGACCCCGCGTTCGCGCGCGTGCTGTCGCACAAGTCCGCGCACAAAGAAATCACCGAGGCGTACGGCGCGCGGCGCGAGATCGAGCGGACGCTCGCGGGGCTGGGTTGGTTTCCAAACAACGGAAAAGGCGTCACCGTCTTCGACGCGTGCTCCGGCCGAGGCGTGGTGGGCGTGCTCCTGTCGTATTTCTTCCCGGACGCGCGGGTGGTGATGCTGGACGCGAACGGCTCGATGGACCTGTCGCACGTCGCGGGAAGGGAAAACGTGCGGTTTTGGCACTGCGACCTGTTCGGCGACAGCGCCGTGCGCGCGATCCGCGAGACGATCGAGACGGAGAACCGCGAGGATGCCGAAACTTCACTTTTCACTAAAACGCCGCCGCGGAGACGATTCCGCGTTTTGCTCGGGATGCACCTGTGCGGCGCCCTGTCCCCGCGGCTCATCGACCTGGCGTTCGGGCTGGACGACGTGGACGGCCTCGTGCTGTGCCCGTGCTGCGTCAAGGGGGGGCTCGGTGGGGCTTGCCGCCGCGCGGCGAAGGCGCGGAAGGTGTCGCCGTACGTCGTGCTGTGCGAGACCCTCCGCCGGGTGTGCGAGGAGGAAACCGAACGGCGCGCCGTTCTTCGGAACGGGGACGGCTCGCGATTCGGGAACGACGATTCGGGGAATCGTCCTATATCGTCGTCGGCGGAAGAAGAAGACGCGCGCGCGTTCGTCGTCGCCCGCGCGGACGAGAACGTCCTCTCGCCCGTGAACGGCTTCATCTGCGTCGCCAAATCCGGCCCGGGGATGCGTCGGACGGTCGAATAACGCTCGAAGAGATCGAAGAAACGACGACAACCGTTCGCTTGCGGCGAGGGGCGAGGCTCATCAATCAATTCGTGTCGTATCAATTCGTAGTACGTACGCGGGTCTCTACCGAATGCCTTCGTCTCGACGCAAAAAGTCGCGTCGTCACTTCCCGGGAGGCGGCGGAGGCGTCGTCGGGAGCGTCGTCCTCGTCGGCGGCGCGTCCGCCCGCCCCCCCCCCACCGCCGCCGCCGCCAGCGCCGCGTACGCCGACGCCGACGCGGACGCGCCGCCGTCGAGCGTTTTCTGCAGGCTGGCGAGCAGCCGCGACGCCGCGGCGTCGTCGCCGGCGACGGATTCGCGCGGCGAATCGCTCGCGCCCGCCGCGCTCGCGCCCGCCGCGCTCGCGGCGAGCGTCGCCCTCCTCGCCGCCGCCTCGTCGAGCTCGGACAAACGCAGACTTTGCAGACTGCTCGCCGCCTCGTCGATGGCGGCGACGACGATGCGCGCCAGCGCGGCGCGCGTCTCGGCGGTTTCCCCGAACCCGCCCGGAAACGCGAGCGCGCGCGCTAACGCCCACAGCTGCTCGGTGACCACCTTCTCCTGCAGCGCGTAGCGCGCGCCGCCGCCGCGCAGAGCGACGACGAGAACCGCCAGCTCGCGCGCGACGATGGCGTGCGGCCCGAGAAGCACGTACAGCTCCGCGCACCGCGCGGACAGAGCCTGCACGACACCGTCGAGGTGGCGATCCCGCGCCGCCGCCGCCGTCATGAGCGCGTCCGAAGCGCTTTTGGGAGCCGCTGCAGACGCGGCGTGCGTAGACACATCCCCCCAAGCACCCGCGGCGGCGGCGGCGGACGCGCGCGTTTTTTCAGTCGCCGCCGCGTCGAGTTTAGGCTCGTCGACGACGCGCGTTTTTTCGATCTTCGCATCCGACAAATTCTTCTTCGCGCCATCCGCGCCGTTCTCCGTCGATGGTGTCGCGAGAGCGGAGGCCGGCCCGGCTTCGGGAACCACGGTGATGGTGATGTCGCGCGAATTCTCGACATCGACCGCTACGGCCGACGCTGAGGGCTTCGCGCCGCGCGCGCGATCCGCCGCCGCGCCGCCCATGCCGACGGCCGCGTCCAGCAAAAGCCGCAAACCCTCCTCTTCGTCCGAGGACGCCTCGCCTACAGGCGGCGAGGCGGAGTCGGCTCGGTCGCTCGTCGTCGATCGCTTCTTTCCCTTCCGCGTGTCGATGTGCGCGCTCGCGTCGCTCTCGTTCGACCAGCTCGACCCGCGGAGCTTCTCGCGGCGATTTTTCTTCTGATTCTGATGTTTCTCATCGTGTTTCTTCGCAGTCGATTCGCCCCGCCCGCCCGGTTTGAAAAACGGGTCATCCTTCTCGGACGCCACGAGCGGCGCGAGCGCGGGGTCGGAGGACCACTCGCGGAGGCCGAACAGCCCTTCTTTGGGTCTGGCGCGTGTACGTTCACGAGGGAGAGTCACCGGTGGTACGAGGACGCGTCAGAACTCGTAACGCGCGCGCGTTTTTTTCCGCGGAACATCCGTGAAAACGCGACTCAGAACGTTCTGAAAAGTCGAAGTTTTTTAATGTCGGACAGCCTCAACGGACAGTCTCGAGAAAACGTCGTCGGTTCGAACTTCGAAAAAAAAAAAACTTCGAAAGGACCGCAGAAAAGAAAGAAATTATCCTTCCGCGAGCGATACGGTTTGACGACAAACGGGGGGAGATTCGACATTGGCGTTCGACATAGGAGGGGGGGGGGCGCGCGGCGACGGCCGCGGGACGCGCGACGGCCGCGGGACGCGCGACGCACCTGCAGAACACGGAGCCAGGTATACCGGCTTTCCAGCGCTTGATGTCCGTGTACAGCGCCGAGGCCATGGTGGCCTCGGGGGTCTTCCCTGGAAGCGACCCGATGAACCCCATGCGCACCGCGGTCCTGTTTGCCGTTTCAGAAACAGGCGTCAGCGACACGAAGGGTAACGAACTGTCGGACGGCGCGCGCGGGGAGACACGCGTGAATCCCGCGGCGACGCCGCCGCGGCGACGCCGCGAATCGCGCGCGATCTTCCGGAAACATCGCGCGGGAGCGCGGGAGCGCGCCGGGATCGACGCGCGCGCCGCGCGCGTTCGCCGGCCAGCGTAGAGTTGCAGACACCTGCGTCACATCGAGTTCCGCAGGCGCGCCGGATCTCACGCGTGTTCGACGAAAACGCGCGGCGGAGGGGCGCGCGGGCGGCGCGAGCGAGCGCGCGCGAGGCGCGGCGCGGCCGCGGCCGCGTGGAAAGGTCGCGCCAGGAGCCACTCCGGCGTTCGGGGGGATAAAACGGACGCGGTCGCGCACGCACTTGGTGACCTCGCCGGTGGTCATGAGTCGTCGTTCATGCCTCAGCACGCGAACCGCGGCGTTCTTAAACACGCCGCCCGTGGCTGCGGTTCGGGAAGGGGGGGGACAAAAGGTGGGTGAGAGAGGGTCGAAAACGCGCTTCGATGTCACCGCATATCACGGACGTTCGATCGCGCCCATCGCGGAGGCGTTCCACTTCTCGCGCGTCCCGCGTCTCTCCGTATCCGACCGGCATGCCATGTCGGTCGCGGCCGCATGGGATGTGTCTGTGCCACTCCGCGCGTGTTGAACAGTTCCGGAAAAGCAAAGGCGCACCTCCTTTGTACGTGAGCGGGCGCGAGCGCGCCTTGCGCGCGGCGCTCGAGGCCTCGCCGCCTCGGTTGGACTCGCGCGCGGCGCGCTCGGGGGGGCGCCGGTCGTTCCACTCCTCGCGCACGGCGGTAGCCATGGTCGCCGGAATATGACACGACCCGGGTTTCCCTCGGCGGTTTCTAGAAAAACTTCGAAAACGACGGAGTTACAGACAGCTATGGAAGAAAGTTCCGATTATTGTTCCCCGAATACGAAAGGCGAACTACCACTAAAAACCGGAAATTACCCACTAGATAGTCACTGAATGCATAACATTGTGACTAAATATACGTTGATTGACATCTAGCGGATTTAGGTCGACCCAAAACAGCCTTCACGATGGCTCTCCACCGCGTGTGCGGTTTTTGTGTTCCATCTTTCCCTCCGCCGCCCGCCTCCTTTCGCCAAAACCACCGACGCACCGCGCCGAACGTACCTCGAGCGCCAAGATGGCCGACGCCGCCGCGGCGGAGATGCAGCAGATGAAGGTGGAGGAGGAGAAGAAGGAGGTGGTCACCGCGCTCGCGGGCGCGTTCGGGGTCGCACCCCCGGTGGACAACGGGTGCGTCGCGCGCGACCCAACCCTGTTTCGCGATCGCGCGCGCGCGTGTCTTCTCGCGCCGACCCTCCGACGACGATCGCGCAGCCCCGCGGGCGCGGGGACCATCGATCGCCCGGGGTCGAGGCGCACGGCTCGCGCGTGGCGCGCGCGACGCGCACTACGCGCCTCGTCCTTCGCGCCGTTCGACCCTCCCCCGGAGCGTCTGCCTCCGCGGCGCGCGCGGCGCGTCGCCCACGCTCCGACATCTCGCTCGGCCGACTGACCCCTTTTTTCTTTTTCGAACCGCAGGCTGACCCTGGACGAGAAGTACGCGCTGTGTCGTTCCGTGGGCGAGGAGTGCATCCAGGAGGAGGAGCTGCGCATGCTGCTGGACAAGAAGCCCGTTCCCGTGTGCTACGACGGCTTCGAGCCCTCCGGGCGCATGCACATCACGCAGGGGGTGATGAAGTGCCTCAACGTCAACAAGCTGACGCGCGCGGGGTGCCACTTCAAGTTCTGGGTCGCGGATTGGTTCGCGCTGATGAACAACAAGATGGGCGGCGACCTGAAGAAGATCCAGAAGGTGGGCGCGTACATGGTCGAGGTGTGGAAGGCCATCGGGATGGACCTGAGCCGCGTGGAGTTCATCTGGTCCAGCGAGGAGATCAACAAGCGAGGCCACGAGTACTGGCCGCTCGTGCTGGACATCGCGCGGCGAAACAAGCTGGCGCGGGTGCTGCGGTGCACGCAGATCATGGGCCGCAGCGAGACGGACGAGCTCGCGGCGTCGCAGATCTTCTACCCCGTGATGCAGTGCGCTGACATCTTCTTCCTCAAGGCGGACATCTGCCAGCTGGGCGTGGACCAGCGCAAGGTGAACATGCTCGCGCGCGAGTACTGCGACGACATCAAGCGCAAACTCAAGCCCGTGATTCTGTCGCACCACATGCTGATGGGGCTGAAGCAGGGCCAGGAGAAGATGTCCAAGAGCGACCCCGAGAGCGCCATCTTCATGGAGGACTCCGAGGCGGACGTCAACGTGAAGCTCAAGAAGGCGTACTGCCCGCCGGGGGAGGTCGCGGGGAACCCCTGCCTGGAGTACATCAAGTACATCGTCTTGCCGTGGGCGAAGGTGTTCTCGGTGCGGCGCAAGCCGGAGGACGGCGGGGACAAGGAATACGCGACGTATGAGGAGGTGGAGAAGGATTTCGTGAACGGCGACCTGCACCCCGGGGACGTCAAGCCCGCGCTCGCGCGGCACATCAACGTCATCCTCCAGCCTGTGCGTGACCACTTCGTGAACGACCCGGAAGCGAAGAAGCTGCTCGATACGATCAAGAAGTACAAGGTGACCAAGTGAGTGGAAGGAAGCGCGCGCGCGGCAAAAAGTTTTTGTTTTTTTTGCAAAAACGCGAGAGTATATACCACCGCTACGGCTCGCTCGTACTCCTACGCCACGCTCGTGGTACGTATGCGCTCTGTTCCCATTCGCTACACCGGCATCTTCCCCTTCCCCGGCTCGAGGTCGTCCACGTCCAGCGTCACGAGCTCGCAGTTCTCGAACTCGCGCCCGGTGAGCGAGAACCACACGCCCCAGTGCGCGACGATCGCGATGTGCGACTCCGGGCGGTTCTCGAGCCAAGCCTTGAGGTCGCGCATGCGCGCCTCGAAAACCTCGCTCGGCTCGGAGGGCACGCCGGAGCGCAACACGGGACCGTCCCGTGGTTCAGGGATCACGTCGCTCGAACGACCGCCGCGCATCACGTCCGCGTCGGAGGTTTCTTCCTCCGAGGAGGGGACGTACCACCACGCGTTTTCGTCTCCGAACTCGGCGCGCATCTCGTTCACGCACCACTCGGGGAAGTCCCGCTGGACCTCTCCCGCGGGCCTTCCGACGTCCGAAGCGTGGAACACGCGCTCGCGCGCGTGCACGCACGCCACGCGGGGCGTGCTGGCGTACCGCTCCAGCCCGAACGCGAGGTCCGCCGTGCGCATCGCGCGGCGCAGCGGCGACGCGACGAGGAGCTGCGGTTCCGGATGGAGCGCATCTGTGATCGCGCGCAGCGCCACCGCCTGCGCCTCGCCGAGCGCCGTGAGCCGCGTGTCGAACAGCATCGGGTCCGTGAACTGCGCGTCGTCCCACCTGTGTTTCGCCAGGTACTCGTTCATCTCCGTGCGCCCGTGCCGAATCAAGTACAGCGTCTTCCGTCCCTCACACTCGGGAGCGGAGGATGCCGCGCTCGACGCGCGGAGCGACGCGCGCGCCGGGGTCCCGAGCCGGGGCAGGCGGCGCCATGCCACGCGCGACGCGACCGAGCGCGACGCCGCGAGGTGGCGCGCCGTGCACGCCAAAGACGCGCGCATCGCGGAGTGCGCGCGAAACGCTTCGAAGCCCGCGCTCGAGACGTGCCGACCCGGCGTCGATGCGAACGAAAAGGCCCATAGCCGGCTTCGCATTTCGCCTTCAGACTGGGCGCCGTGGGAAACCCGACGACAGGCCAAACTTCCCCTGCGCGCCTCCAGTGCCAGTCTGGAATTGGCTTCGAGCGCTCGGCACCCTCTGGCGCGAGAGAGGCTCAGAATCGTCATTTCTGGGACGCGCGATCGAATCGTATGGCAAACAGTCTGGGATTTTGGATATGGTTTGTTCCACGATGTGGTTTCAGTCTTGAACTTCGCGAAACCAACGCATCGCGATTCGCAATTCGCGAACAATCCAACCGCGAAACCGCTTCTCCGCCTCCCATTTCGTCATCGGCGTGCCATTTGGCACGCTCCGAAGACACACCCTCGGACAGTCCGGGAAAATGGGTGTTTTTCTCGCGTCGGGAATGCGCGAGGAAGGTTCCGCGGGCGGCCCGCGGCGCGCCACTTCCGCACACACCCCACCTTCCACCGGTCATCATGGCTTCTTCTCTCGCCACCCACCAGTTCGCTGGCGTTAACGCTCAGCTCAAGTGCGTGCCGCGCCCGCTCTCCGACGCGAACACCGGTTCGCACATCGCGCGCCGCACGTGTCGCGAAGCGCAAAATCAGCCATGATACGACCGCCGCGGAAACGGCGCGCCCGGGCGCGACGCGACGCGCGCGTCGGTTCCGACGACCCCGGGCTGACATCCAACCCCCCCCCGTTGCCTTTCCAGGTCCGCTGCCGCGCGCAAGAACGTCAAGGCCGCGCGCAACGTCCAGGTGCGTCCCGAGTAGTTGCGCTTTCTTTGAGATATTTGGCGACGCGCGGGGTCACGAAAGAAAACGAGATGCCCGCTCCGCGCCGGATGTCGCGCGCGTTCGAGTCGCGCGCGCGCGCGAGCCGCCGCGCGCGCGGCGGGCCATCGACCCGGGACACGGGCGCACGCGCTCGTCGCGTTTCCGGAGCGTTCCGACGCGCGTTCCCCCTCACCCGCGCCACCGCCGGTTGGTTCGAACGCGCCATCCAGGCCAGGCGTCGACGCGCCACTCGAACAAGTGGCGCCAACGCGGTTTTCGAATCACGAACGCGCCTGGTTGGCGCACTCTGTCACTGCTCCCCCTGCGGTGTTTTTTTGTTTCTTTTCTTTTCTTTTTGAAAACGACGATCGATCCATCGACGACGCGCATTGGACCTCGTCGCTCACCTACACGACCTCCCCCGTTCCCCTCGACCACACCACGTGACACCAAAAGACCCGCGCTGTGGGCGATGCTCCCTACACCGCCAAGGCGGCTAAGCCCATGAAGATTGTCTTCGTCTCCACCGAAGTCGCGCCCTGGTCCAAAACCGGCGGCCTCGGCGACGTCGTCGGCTCTCTCCCCGTGGAGCTCGCCAAGCGCGGGCACAAGGTGATGACGATCTCGCCCCGCTACGACCAGTACAAGGGCGCCTGGGACACCTCCGTGAAGGTGGACGCGCTCGGCAAGCAGGTTGGGTACTTCCACGAGCACAAGAAGGGTGTCGACCGCGTCTTCGTCGATCACCCGCTGTTCCTCGCTAAGGTGTGGGGCAAGACGGGCAGCAAGCTGTACGGCAAGACCAACGGCGCGGATTTCGCGGATAACCAGGAGCGGTTCGCGATGTTCTGCAAAGCCGCGCTCGAGGCGCCCATGGCGCTGCCCTTCGGCTACGGCGAGGACGTGTGCTTCGTCGCCAACGACTGGCACTCCGGCCTCGTGCCCGTCATGATCAACAAGGTGTAC
>Ga0181601_10003646_pt1 | contig 13002 bp, 9 predicted proteins | sample 041ome_8_FD_133020 | JGI IMG/M metagenome (GOLD analysis project Ga0181601, IMG submission 133020) | Coastal salt marsh microbial communities from the Groves Creek Marsh, Skidaway Island, Georgia - 041407BS metaG (megahit assembly) | ecosystem: Environmental > Aquatic > Marine > Intertidal zone...
AGAGTGTGGCAGCGGAGCTTTGATTCGTTTGCCGGACGCCAAGACTACTCCGTAGATACCGGCCACTTGAGTGCAAATTTTGAGTTGCCATGGGATGGCTTGCGATTGAAGAGTTCTTACGGTAGGTATCTTGCTGGAGACACCGGGGTTACAATTGATATGGCACGTGAGTTTCACAATGGATTTATGGTTGGGGTTTGGGCTACCCAAACTGATGTATCTGCGCGTGAGTTTGGCGAAGGCTCCTTTGACAAGGGTGCATATCTTATGATCCCGTTTGATGTGTTTACGACCGAATCAACTCGAGCAATTGGTTCGATCGGATGGCGCCCCATGCAACGGGATGGCGGCCAAAAATTAGGGCGCCGTTTTGATCTATATCAGATGACGCGATCTCGAGGCACATTTGATCGAATAAACGATTGGTCTGGATTTTTAGAGTAGGACAGCATGACTAGATATTTATTAACGATTATCGGCGTTTTAGTGTTCAGTATTGGCCAGACAACCGTATTCGCTCAAACCACGAATAACGGATCACCATTGGGTGTTCTTCAGGGAATGTCGGCTGAACAAAAGAAAAATCTAGCCGCTCGATTTGGTGTCGATCTATCGAGCTCTGGAGGGCTTTCTGACCAAGGCATTGAATCCATCCCCCAGGATGAGCTTTTTCCAAAATCTCGCAGAAGTCAGGATGAGGACGCACCAAAGAGCCCGATAGCGAAACGATTTGAGGATCTGCAGAACTTTGGTTACGAGCTCTTTAAGTCATCGCCAAGTACGTTCGCTCCAGTCGGATCGATCCCTGCCCCTGAGAATTATATCATCGGAGCGGGAGATCGCTTCCACGTGCTTTTCTTCGGTAAGGAATCGAATGATTTTTTGGTGACGGTGGATCGAGATGGTGCGATCACTATTCCTGAAATCGGCCGATTTATTGTTCAAGGTCTGAGTTTTAACGCTTTGCGTGAATTGATATCGACTCGTGTTCGCGAACGAAAAATTGGGGTCGATGTCTCCGTCACACTCGATGAGTTGCGCTCAATCCAAGTGTTTGTACTTGGTGAGGTCAGCCAGCCGGGTTCTTTTGCAGTCAGTAGCTTATCGACAGCGACGAATGCATTGTTCGTGGCAGGCGGTGTGACGGAAAGAGGGTCGTTGCGAACGATCCAAGTAAAACGCGATGGTAAAGTCGTGGCTGACCTTGATCTTTACGATCTGATGCTGAAAGGAGATATCTCTGGAGACCGAAGACTCCGTCAGGGTGATGTTGTGTTTGTTCCGTCCGTGGGATCACAGGTGGCAATTTCCGGCGAAGTGAATCGAGCCGCTATTTTTGAGGTGAGTCCCGGTGAGAGTTTGCAAGACGTGCTTGATTTTGCTTCCGGTTTTTCAGGGTTTGCCTATACAAAAGATGTTCGGTTGAGTCGAACGATTGATGGTGTCAGGCGCGTTTCTAAATCTCTTTCCGAAAATGACCTGAAAAATACGCGACCATTTTCTGGCGATTTTGTTGAGGTATTACCGGTCTCGATTCGACCAGAGGCGTCAATCGAAATTGCGGGGTTGGTAGCGCGGCCTGGGTATTTCGAATGGGATGGCGACACCAGTCTTTATACGATTTTTAAAGATCGGAGCGATCTGCTGTTACCGGCTGAGCAATGCCTTGTGGTTGTCGAGCATTTCTCGGGGGAGCGCCCGATTGAGATTAGTGTCCTTCGTGGCGATGACTTATTCCGTATCGACCGGCTTGTTGAAGTTGACCTCAAACAGGGTGACAAAATTACCGTGGTGCCAGTATCTCAAACGGAAAATGAGCGCAAAGCATATTATTTATCAAAAGAGCGGAAATTACTGGAAAACGCACTCGAAAAAAATCTTGATATCGATTTTGCTGACAACGCTTTTGGTCAAAATTTCCAGCAGCAGCAGCAGCAGCAGCAGCAGCAGTTGAATCAAGTCGATGATCCGTTTATGCAATTGTTGATGGCGAATGCGTCCGGAGATGCCGCAGATGATGAAATATCTGCTGATCCTTTGGTGGCGAGCCGACAAGCTCGAATCAGCAGTCGTCTTGATTTGATTAGTCAAGGCATCATGGAGCCTGTCGACTTAGATCAACCGTTTGTGGATCGGCAAAAATATTTTGATGACTTGGTTTCAACGATCGAAGGGGCTGCAAGTTTCGGCGAACCCGGTGCCACTGTTGTTGTCCGAGGTGAAGTACGAGAGCCTGGTGTATATCCGCTGACCCGTGGTCAAAAGGTTTCAGATCTCATTTTGTTAAGTGGTGGTCTGGGTTCTGAAGCTGACTCGTCTGCTATCGAGCTTGTGCAGCGAACAAAGCAAGGGTTTTCCGTTAACCGTGTGACACCTGGCAATGTTAGCCTTCCCGGTGTGATCAGTGCTGGGTCTGAATTGATCGTGCGAAAAGACCAGGATCAAATTCAACTTCCTGCTGTTACTGTCGCTGGGTTTGTGAAATATCCTGGTACCTATCGTATGCCCAAAGGATCGACGTTGAGCGATCTGGTTGAGAGGGCCGGGGGTGTGACCGATGAAGGTGATCTCAGGGCCGCTATATTTAGTCGTAAGACGTTGCGAGAAAAAGAAAAAGCCGAACTGAAGCGATTAAGAGCTGAGACTGAAAGCGCACTAGCACAGCAAGCGGTCCAGGGATCAGCCCTGGGCAGAGGGGACGCGGCAGGCGCGATACGTTCGAGTGTTGAGTTGTCAAAGCTTCTACAGCAGGCTGAAGACACGCAAGCGGTCGGTCGTTTGGTCATCAACTTACCTGCGGTTTTGGCGGGTCAGCTGGAGCAGGATGTCATCTTGGAAGATGGTGATGCTCTAGCGGTTCCAGGTATTCGGCAGTCAGTCACAGTGCTTGGCGAAGTACTTTACCCGACGTCGCATATTTATGAACTGGGATTGACTCCGGATGAATATCTTAGAAAATCTGGCGGTGTAAACCGACGGGCAGACGAAGGGCGGGCATACATCATTCGGGCCAACGGTGCCGTAGAGCCGCTCTTGGTTGGTAATATATTGACCCGCCAAGTTATGCGTGGTGTGACAGTTCAGCCAGGCGATACTATTGTCATTCCTCGTGACGTGGATGATGTCCCAACCCTCCAGTTGTGGACAGCTATTACCCAAATCGTTTATCAATCGGCTATCGCGCTCGCTGCGATCGGGAACATCTAATGTCTGAAAATGTGACCGAACGACAAACATACGACGACGAGATTGATCTGTTTGAATTATTTCAGACAGTGTGGTCTGGCAAGTGGCTCATCGTGGTGATCACTGCCGTCAGCGCAGGGTTATCAATTGTTGTTTCTCTACAAATACCGAATAGTTATTTAGTTGAAGCTAAAATTGTTCCAGCAGAAAGTGACGACTCCGGTCAACTTGGTGGTTTGATGGCGCAGTATGGTGGTTTGGCGAGCCTTGCTGGTATTCAGTTGCCGTCCGGTTCGGGCGGTGGGCAAACTGAATTGCTGCAAGAAGTCATGCAATCGCGAGTGTTTGTTACAGAGTTTATCGCAAAGCATGATCTGGCTCCCAGATTGATGGCGCTGAAGTCATATGATCCTATCACTCAAACTGAAATGATTGATTCGGAAGTATTCAATGAGAAATCAGGGGTATGGCTGAGAGAAGCTAAGCCACCGCGCGGTGCAGAGCCAAGTAGCCAAGAATTATATGAAGCGTTTACCTCAGCTTTTTCTATCGAACAAGATAAGACGTCGCCATCGATCATCGTCAGTTTTGAGCATCGGTCCCCGATACTTGGTGAAGAGATCGTGCGTTTGATGATCTCAGAAATTGATGACTATGCGCGTGCAAAAGACAAAGGTAAGGCACAGGATTCCATCGAATATCTTGAAGCGAAGCTTCGAGAGACCAAATTGGTGGAAGTTGAAAAAGTGTTGTATCAAATGATCGAATCGCAAACGAAGACGTTGATGTTGGCCGAGGTTAACGAGGATTATGCGTTTCAGGTTATTGACCCACCTATCGTGCCGGAGCTTAAATCAAAACCAAAACGCTCATTAATCGTAGTCCTCGCAACTCTGGTGGGTGGAATGGTTGGTGTGTTGATCGTCTTCATCCGTTCTGCAATTCGAAATCGTGCCCAGCGTGCACCCGCATCGTAACTAAACAGGTGCATACATCGGTTGTCATTACGAGTTACCAACGGATGGATGCACTGTCACTCGTTCTTCGCTCATTAAAACAGCAAACGCAATGCCCAAGTTCGATTGTTGTTGCAGATGATGGTTCTGGTCCGGACTTACGGCATATTTTGGGAGAGTTTTCGGATCTGCCGATCGTGGTTTCATGGCAACCTGATGCGGGGTTTCGTGCGGCACGAACCCGTAATTTGGGGCTGTTAAAAATCAATACGCCCTACGTCATTTTCATCGATGGCGACTGTATCTGCCCTCCGCAATTTGTTCAGAACCATCTTTCACTAGCGTCACCAAAAAAAATTGTAACAGGTGGGCGAGTTTTACTAACGGAAAGTGAAACGGCGCATGTACTCAAGCGGGGTCTCAAGCCACGTGATCGGATATTCTCACACACTAAATTCAAATCGGTGCCACTCGGTTTCTTAAGAGATCTCAATCCGAAATCAACACGCGGTATCAAGACATGTAATTTGGGTCTATTTTTAGCCGATGCACTGTTAGTTGATGGGTTTGATGAGGGTTATACAGGTTGGGGTCTGGAAGATAGTGATTTTGTGGAACGCCTGCTACATAAAGGGCTGACCGTTCGCAATGGCCGATTGAAGGCCTGCGTTGCACATCTATATCATCCGGAAGAGAGCGGTAAGCGCTTGTCACCCAACGCATCACGTCTTGAGCGAGTGATGGGCGATCCCTCGAGCGTGTTACCGTCACAGTCAGTATTTGGTGAAAGGGAATGAAAGTATCAGGCTTTACATTCTTACGAAATGCAGTCATCAATGGATATCCATTTGAAGAAAGCATTCGCTCATTGTTACCTCTCGTCGACGAGTATGTTGTTGCAGTTGGAGTGGGCGAGGATGAAACGCTTCGTCGTGTTCACGCAATAAATGATCGCAAGTTGAAAGTAATTGAAACGTTCTGGAATGAGTCGATGCAGGATCGCGGATTTGTGTACGGACAACAAAAAATGATCGCTCAGTATCAATGTTCGGGGGATTGGGCATTCTATCTAGAGGGTGATGAGGTTCTACACGAAGACGAACTGGATTCGCTCGACGCGTCGATGCAAAAACACGTCAATGATCAACGCGTAGAAGCTTTGTATTTTGATTTTTTCCATTTCTACGGCACCCCGTATCAGACAGGTATTGCGGGTTATCGAAGAGCTCCTCGCATCATACGCAACAGTATCCGAACAATTGCCCCTGATGGATTGTTTTGGGTCGTGATGGATAAAAACAAAAAAGGACGGTATCCAAGAGCCGCATCTGCGAACGCACACATTTATCATTACGGACACTGCAGATCGATTGAGACAATGAATAACAAGCTGAAGCAGGTTGGGAAGTATTGGGGCAGTGAACACCAAGAATTCGCTGGCTATGGTCAGATTGATGTGGCGGAGATCAGACCATTTGATAAAACGCATCCAAAGGTTATGGATTCTTGGATTGCGAATTTCGCTGAACAGAGGTTTAAGCAAGATCCAAATTATTGCCTAACGCGTCGTGACCGGAGAAATCGTTTGCGCTTTTGGATAGAAGAGACCTTCGATATCGAAATCAGTAAAAAACACTATATCGACATTGCATAATTATAGGGACGACTATCAGGACTTGGCAGGCTCTTGATCTGACGATGAATGTGCGTTGAGAGCGAGGATTGTATGCAAACATTGCATTTACAAAGACTAGGATTTGATTCCCACCGCGCCGTTGCCTGGGCGCAGCTTTTGATTTGTCTCGATCTTATCTTTATGACTCGTGCATTTGCTCTGGTGTCCTTAACTGAAGCGATTTTGTGGCTTTCATTTGCGATCAATCGCGAGTTGCGTGAGCGGTTTATTGCGGTTTTGACCGACATCAAGGTGGTTTTATTGGGTGGATTTCTTCTCACGATCGGGGTGGCTATGGTGTGGTCTGAGTATGCACCCTGGTCCGAGCGATTTGAGGAGTGGTGGTCTTGGAGAAAATTGATTCTATTTCCCATGGTTTTGGCTGTGTTTCAGAAGCGCGAGTCGAAGTCTCTGGTGTTATGGTCCGTGATCGCGATTTCTACAGTATTCATGGCATTGTCGTGGCTTGGTGTTGCAGAGTTAATTGAACTTGATCGTCCACCTGATTATTTGCTCGAGAACGATGTCACACAGGGAATTATGTTCAGTGCTGCCGCATTTTTCTTGTGGATGCTCATGCGAGAGATGACATTCCCACTATGGGCTCAAGTAATCGCTTGGATCATTATTAGCGGTTTGGTCTTGAATATTCTGATGTTGTTAACAGGCCGAAGTGGTTATGTATTTCTTCTTGTGGTCAGTGCAGTAGCGATGTGGGTCCATTTCGACCGGTGGCGTTGGGTTGCGTCCGGTATAGGGATGGCGGTTGTTGCAATCGTTTTGATGTTTTCTTCCGTCACTCGGGATGCAATTCTCCAAGGAGTTAACGAAATCCAAACGGTCTCGAATCAAGATGCCGAATTCAGTTCGATGGGAATCCGGATGGTGATGTGGGAAAACTCAATCGAAATGATCAGTCGAAGTCCGTTATTAGGGACGGGAACAGGTGATTTTCGACATGCCTATGCAGATCTTGTTAGTGAGGTTGAAGGGTGGAGGGGCATGGATGTCGAAGACCCTCATCAACAATACCTTCATATTTGGGCTGAACATGGGCTGATCGCGCTGATCCTGTTTTTGATGTTTTTATATGTCGCTGGTCGACAGGCCTGCCAAATACTTACGGGAGAAAAAACGAATTTCGGCTATATCGCGCTCGCGATGTTGCTGGCAACGTGTCTCAATGGCTTTGTAAACGGACACTTCTCTTCTTTTGTAGAGGGCCGTCTTTTTTGGATTATTTTTGCAGCGATGATTGCGAGCCAGCCGAGTTCTGGATCTTTGCGGCATACGACTCCGTAATGGTTGAATCAGGCTACCAGTCAAGCCATTAGTCAGTCCGATGGGTACGTCGATGCCGGCCCATTGAGTGATTGCTGTTATGGGGAGTGTTGAGTTACCAGGTTTGATGATGAATTATTGAGAAAGTTCGTCCGAAAATGGATACACTGCGAGACTGTTCCTTATACGGCCTTTCAGTTTAGATATGTCACTGCCCATTTATGTGATTTCCGTCAAATCGTTCAAAGAGCGGCACGCGCACATCGAATCGATGGCTGCGCAGTTCGGTTTTGAATTTGAGTATGTTTGGCCTTTTGATGCTGATGAGTTGACTGATGACGATTTACGGATGGTCGATCCCGAACTGCAGCCGAAAAGTGCGTCAAATGTTTTGAAACATTTACACGCTCAGAAGATGTTTATGGAAACAGATCACCAGATGGCTCTGATCCTCGAAGATGATGCGGTCTTGTTTGATTCCTTTTTTGAAGAGCTGGCGAATATTGTTGAAATGACTAAGGGTATAGCCCCGGGTTGGTTGATTTTTTTGGGTGGTGCCGATAATAAGATCGATCAACGTTTTTTCGAATCAGATGACATGGCTTTGATTGAAAAGCCATTGACTACTGCCGAGGCTTATTTGGTCGATCGATGCGGATGTCAGAAACGACTCAATTGGCTTATGGTCCATGTGATTGACAGGCAGGCAGATCATCAGTTGAAACTCATGGATCAAGCACTGAACCTGCCTCATTATTGTGTGTCCAAGCCGTTAGCGACTCAAGGATCTATTACCGGAATGTTCGATACGGCACTTGATGCGAGCCGAGCGAAGCATGGTCCACTATTTTTAAAAACGAAGTACCAATACAACCGGTTTCGGAGGCAGTTAGTTCCGCGGTTTTTTGCGAAAGTAAAGAGAGCATTATCCTGACGATGACATTAAAAATTAATTCAAAACGAGTTCTGGTGACAGGTGGGGCTGGGTTTTTAGGGTCGCATTTGTGTGCCAGATTGGTTGCAGAGGGATACGATGTCATTTGCGTGGATAACTTATTCACCGGTTCTAAGCGAAATATCGAGTCATTACTGGATCATCATAACTTTGAATTCATCCGTCATGATGTGACGTTCCCGTTATATTTAGAGGTTGATCAGATATACAACCTCGCCTGTCCGGCAAGCCCGGTGCAGTATCAACATGATCCGGTACAAACAACGAAAACCAGTGTTCATGGCGCCATTAATCTTCTTGGTTTAGCGAAGCGAACCGGTGCCCGGATTTTTCAAGCGTCAACATCTGAGGTGTACGGTGACCCAGAAATTCACCCGCAGACTGAAGACTACTGGGGGCGAGTCAATCCAATTGGAGTTCGGTCTTGCTATGATGAGGGTAAACGGTGTGCGGAAACACTGTTTTTTGATTACCACCGGCAGCACAGTTTAGAAATTAAAGTTGCGCGGATCTTCAATACTTATGGTCCGAACATGCATCCTCACGACGGTCGCGTCGTTAGTAATTTTATCGTTCAGGCGCTGTTGGGCCAGCCCATCACAATCTATGGAACCGGAGAGCAGACTCGCTCATTTTGTTTTGTCGATGACTTGATCGATGGTTTTGTCCGCTTTATGGATTCTGAATCATCGCTAACAGGCCCAATCAACTTCGGAAATCCTTCGGAGTTTTCAATGCTTGAGCTTGCATCGCTTATCATTGAGATGACGAACTCGACGTCGATCATTGAATACAGGCCCTTACCTTTTGATGATCCAGCGAAGCGGCGTCCAGATATCACCAAAGCAAAGTCATTATTGGACTGGGAGCCGCGGATCTCTGTGAGACAAGGACTCGAATCAACCATTGCGTATTTTGAAGACATTGTTTTGACAAAATAGACAACTCACCAATGCAAGATTTCAAGTTCATGATGATCACCAACAATCCGGCTGAGGCCTCTGAGTTAGTCAAAGCCGGAGTTGATCGCTTATTTGTGGATCTTGAATTGACTGGAAAAGAATTGAGACAAGGTCATCGCGATACGGTCATTAGTCATCACTCAATTCAGGATGTTGAAGCATTATCAGCAGTGAAGCAGTCAGCTGAACTACTGGTTCGAATTAATCCGTTTGATGAAAACTCCAAGACAGAGATTGATGCAGTCATCCGAGCTGGTGCTGACATCTTGATGTTACCAATGTTCAGATACCAGGCACAGATTGATGAAGTTGTCCGAATCATCGATGGACGAGCATTATTTTGCCCTCTAATCGAGACGCTGGATGCTTGTGCGTGGTTCTGTTCCGATGAAGCTAGTTTATTTGGTGTTGATGAGGTGTATTTCGGTCTGAATGATCTCCACCTCGAGCTCAATCTCCGCTTTATGTTTGCATCATTGTTAGATTCAAGAGTCGCGTCTGCGCTCGCTCATGCAAATGAAATTGGTATTCCATTTGGCTTTGGTGGAATTGCCCCAGTTGATGCTGGTCAGTTGGATGGCGGTAACGTGGCAGCACTTCATCTCGAACTTGGGTCGCAACGCGTCATTTTATCGCGAATGTTTCGCCCATTATTGTCTGAAAATTCGACGGTGTTTGTCGAAGAAGTTACGCGCTTACGAAGTGTGATGGGAACGCTCGAGGGTGATGCAATCGCAACGAGCCGACTGGCTGGACAGTCACGACAGATGATTCACGCAATCGAGAGTGGTCACTAATGTGCGGAATCGTCGGCGGAGTATTCAAACCTGGTTATGCTCCCAATGCCAAACGAATCGAAAGTTCACTGGATACACTAGCTCATCGAGGCCCCGATGACCGGGGATATTTCTCCGAGCGTGGCTATGTTTTAGGGAACACACGTTTATCAATTCAAGATATAACAGATGGCCATCAACCTTTTTATTCTGATGATGGTGATGTGGTTGTTATTCAAAATGGTGAAATCTTCAATCATCTCGAGTTGCGTGACGAGTTGTTGTCGCTCGGAATTCGTTGTGCGACAAGATGTGATACCGAGGTCATCCTCAAACTGTATGAGCGCGAAGGCCTCGGATTTCTTAATAAACTCAATGGAATGTTTGCTATCGCGATTTACGACCGAAGGAAAGAGTCTGTATTCCTGATTCGTGATCGTATTGGTGTAAAACCCCTTTTCGTCAGTCGTTGTGATTCAGGTATTGTTTTTGGCTCGGAAGTCAAAGCGCTCATCCGGTTAGGTGCAATGTCCATTCATTTGGATCAACAAGCGCTCAGCCATTATTTGTCGCTTAATTATGTACCACCTCCTTTGACGCTATTTCAAGGTGTCAATCATGTTATGCCTGGTACGGTGACGTGCATCCGTTTCAACGAAATAACGAGCTGTCGTTGGTGGCAATTACCGACAGAGAGTTCTGATCTAGATGGGTCTTCCAGCGCCTGGAAAGATGAATGTCTGTCGATATTGGATGATGCTACGCGTCTCAGGTTGCGCTCCGATGCCCCTGTTGGTGCGTTTTTATCTGGTGGTCTTGATTCCAGCACAATCGTTGGCCTTGCGACGCGTTCCCATGATTCAAAGTTGCCGGTATTTTCCATTGGTTTTGATGACCCGCGATTTGATGAGAGTTTGTTTGCCCAAGAGGCTGCCAACCGCTTCGGGGCGCTGATGAAATCCAAAGTTGTCGTTCCTGACATGCTCGATGATTGGTCAAACGCTACCTATTTTTGCGATCAGCCTCATGGTGATGTTTCGTTTTTGCCGACCTGGGAAGTTGCCAAGCTTGCATCGAAGGATGTGAAGGTTGTTTTAACAGGTGATGGTGGTGATGAGTTATTTGCCGGTTACATGAAGTATCTTCACTTCTTTGAGCAATGGCCCGTCAAATCGCCGTCTCAAGATCAGTGGTTTTCTGCTTATTGGCCAACGTTGACCCTTTTTCCAGAGAATGAGAAATCCAGATTATTACTGAATTGGTCTCAAGATGACGTGCAAACGTTTGATTTCGTCCATGAACTAGTCAAACCATTTCATGCTCATGACATCATTAATCAGGCCTTAATTATTGATACGTTATTGCTGTTGCCTGGGAATAATTTAGTTAAACCAGATCGCATGGGAATGGCGGCGTCAGTCGAGGCGCGGACTCCTTTTTTGGATGTTCGGATGGTGGAGTTTGCATTTAAAACACGGGGCGTCGATAAATTAAGTGAAAATCAAACCAAGAAATGCCTTAAATCAGCGGTACGTGACCTGATTGGAGATAATTTGACGTACCGGAAGAAGCAAATGTTCACAGTACCAGTCGGGGATTGGTTTAAAAAAGAACGATACGATTATGTTAATGAGCATCTGAGAAACCTCGATGACCTTGGACTGCTCGACATGACGAGAGTATTTGAGTTACTTCACCAGCATGCATCTAATACTGTCAATAGGACTCGGGAATTGCGCGCGCTGGTTGCTTTGAGTCATTGGAAAGATCGATTCTTATAGTCAAATCATGTCGATTATCATGTTCGATGTGTCACAATAAGCGACCATGACACGTCAAAATTTCACGCTTGCAACAGTCGACGCGACCGTAGCCGTATTCGCTTTGTGGATCGGCGTATCTCTAAAAAATGAAGCGTGGTTTATTGTCCCTCTTTCTGCAGCTCCCTTGTTTGTCATGGCCCCGGTATTGTCGGTAGCGCTGTTTTGGCGCGCGGGACTCTATCGTGCAATAGACCATCATTTGGAATCACAGCAGCTGGTGGTGTTGGGAAAGACTATCGCGTTTTATGGACTGATTTTTTTAACGCTGTGTATTGTGCTCTATCCCACTGGCATTCCGCGATCTGTTGGCGTGTTTCAGCCGGTTCTCATGTTTATCGGAATGATGATGCTTCGAGTAGGACGTGTCTTGTGGTACGACCATATCGAATCGCGTATCGATGATTATAGTGTTCGAACGCCAGTCCTAATTTATGGTGCAGGCTCTGCTGGACGACTATTAGCTGGCTCGTTGAAACGTTCTCATTTTGCAATTAGGGCGTTTCTCGATGATGATCCTAAGAAAGTAGGCCGGACACTCGAGGGTTGTGCTGTAATGAGTGGGAAGTCTGTCGGGCGAACGGATGAGACCGGTGTAGCCACAATTTTGTTGGCCATGCCAACCTTGGGCGGTGCTGAAAAAGAGGCCGTATTTGATCGGTTGACAGGCTTAGGGTATCGCGTCATTACCATCCCACGATTGTCTGATTTAGCATCGGGAAGTTCCATTCAAGATCTTCGGCCACTGGATTTAGAGGATCTTTTGGAACGTGAACCAGTGAAGCCAAACCCAATACTGTTGGAAAAAAATATCAAAGATCAGTGCGTTTTGGTCACCGGAGCTGGCGGAAGTATTGGGTCAGAGCTTTGCCGCCAGATCATCCGGCTCAATCCGTCGTCTTTGGTATTACTTGATCATAGTGAATTTATGTTATTCCAGATCGATCAGGAATTGCGTCAGAGTCTGGAAGAAATTGATTGTGATGGTCCAAAGGTGCGAGTTTTCGCAATTCTTGGGTCGACCTGCGACCGCGAGCAGATGGATGCTGTGTTCTCGAAACATTCGGTGAACACGGTTTTTCATGCTGCTGCCTATAAACATGTCCATTTACTCGAAGAAAATGTAAGTCAGGGAGTGAAAAACAATGTGCTTGGCACATTGGAGCTCATTCGTTGTTGTGAGTCATACCACGTCGACCACGCTGTGTTGGTGTCTACTGATAAAGCAGTCAGACCATCGAGTGTGATGGGTTTATCGAAGCGAGTATCTGAGTTAGCAATTCAAGATGCTGCTGTCAGACCAACACGGACTGTATTTTCGATTGTCAGATTTGGGAATGTATTGGGTAGTAATGGGAGTGTGATCCCGATCTTTCGCCAACAAATCACAG
>Ga0181601_10003648_pt1 | contig 12997 bp, 4 predicted proteins | sample 041ome_8_FD_133020 | JGI IMG/M metagenome (GOLD analysis project Ga0181601, IMG submission 133020) | Coastal salt marsh microbial communities from the Groves Creek Marsh, Skidaway Island, Georgia - 041407BS metaG (megahit assembly) | ecosystem: Environmental > Aquatic > Marine > Intertidal zone...
GCCTTCTCGAAGCGGCTCGCGCCCAGCACGCCGCGCGCGCGCGAGCGGAAGCGCGAGCGCTCCGCGGGCGGCGGGAGTTTGGCCGTCTGTGAGAGTGAGCTTCTTTTTCGCGCGTCGCAGAGATCGGCTTTCGCGTTCGCCTCGGCGGCGGCGGCGGCGAGCGCGGCGTACGCGCGCGTCGGAGAAGGAGAAGGAGAAGTTTTGGAAAGCGTTAACGTCGTCGAAACCGCCGCCGGTTCCGCGTCTCGCGCGTGCGTCTCGGGTTCCGCGGAACCGTCATCGGGCGTAATGAGCGCTTTTGTTTCCGCCTCGACTTCCGCGCCTTCGTCCTCCTCGGATTTCGCGCCTCTGCGCATCGCCGACGACGACACCGACTCGGCGAGCGCGGGAACGCTCAGCGGCGCCGCCGCGTGGATCGCCGCCGCCGTCGCCATCGCTGCCAGCGAGCCCGTCACGTGCGAGTGGTGGTTCGTGCCCTGGGGCGCGTCCACGTCGCCGCCCAGCGCGCGCGCGATGAGCTCCACCGCCAGCCTCGCCTCGTCGAAGCCGTCGCCGCACACAGCCTCCAGCGCCCAGAAGAGGGGCGCGTACTCGCACCGCCCGACCCGCGGCGGCCACGCCGGGAAGAGCGCGCCGGGGCCGGGTCCGCTCGACGCCGCAGAGGCGGAGGCGTCGATGTCTTCTACCAAGCCGTCCGCGCCAGTGCTCCGAAGACTCGACTCGGAGACCGCGTACGCGTGCGAGTCCCGGGTCTCGCCCACCAGCGCGCGCACCTGCTCGCGCGTCACGTCGAAGCCGTACCGCGTCGAGAGCGTCCGCACGAGCTCGTCGACGCGCGCCGCGGAGAGACGCACGCGGAGAGCTCTCTCCGCGTCTTCGCCCGTCTCCGACGCGAAGTACTTGCTCGCGGCTTCCTCGCGGCTTCCGGCGCTCAGCAGCGACGCGCTCGTCTCCGAGTGTGAGAGCTCACCCCGGCTGGACGCGCCGGGCTCCGCGCCGGGGTCCTCGTCTTCGCGGAACGCGTAGGCGGCGTGCGGCGTCGGCAGGTACACCTCCGGGCGCGGCGCGCGCACGTCGCACTTTTCGCGTTCGACGAGTTGGCGCACGAGCGAGAGCACCCCCGGTCGAAACACCTTTCCCTCGCGCAGGGTGTGCAACAGCTCGATCAGCGGCGTGCGCTCGGACCCTTCCGGGAACCGCCCGAGCCCGTCCACGTCCGCGCCCTTTTCCAAAAGGCGCCGGAACAGGTCCACCGACTGAGGGACGTTCCTGCGAATCGCGCGCGTCGCCGCGAAGAGCGGCGACGAGACGAGCGGGAACGCGCAGACGCCGCGCTTCGAGACGTCGGCGCCGCCTTCGTCCATCAGCGCCAACGCGGCGCGGCGCGCGAGCTCGTCCCCGCGCGAGGATTCGGAAAACAGACCGACCGCGATACCCAGCGGGAACGCGTCGTCCGTCTCCAGCGCCGCGGCGTGCTTCGCGACCACCTTCATGGGCGCGTCGCAGTCGGCGCGCGCCGCCACCAACGCCACCGCCAACGCCAAAGCGTCCGCGCGCGCGCGCGCTTCCCGGTTGGACCGGTCCGTTTTTCCTGAGCCTCCGTCCCCGGGGACGTCCCCAATTGGAACGTACGCGCGCAGGTCCGCCACGGACGCGCGCATATAGGAAACCGCCGCGAGCCGCGTTTCGCGGTGCGCGACGGCGATGGCGTTCGCGGACGCGACGGCGTCCGCCTCGGCGCGCGCCGACCAGCGAAACGGCGCGCCGATCGCGCGCGACCAATAGCCGATCCGCGCGTCCGCTCCGACGACCAGGTCGGCGCCGGGTTTAGAAACCGGGCCCGCGTTCCGGTCCGCGTTCGTCTCCAGGAACCGCTCCAGGCCCCGCACGACCTCCGCCTCGAACGCGGCCCGCGCGTGACGCGCCGCGGGCGACACCTCCGGAACGCCCGAGACGCGTCTCGGGTTTAGGGTCTCGGGTTTAGGGTCCCGAAACGACGAAACGGCGGAGGAGGCGGAAGAGGCGTCGACGCGCCTCGACGGAACCTGAACCTTCGCGGCTTCGCCGTCGGTTTCGCTCGCGGGCCACCAGTCGCGGTCGTGCCGCGGAGAGGGGTGGCGCGCGCGCCCGCGGAGCGCGGCCACGCACATAGCCAGCGCGGGCGTCCCGGGCAGGCAGTGTCCGGGCCTCGAGCCGACCGCGTCGGGGTCGGCGCCGAGCTTCAGGAGCTTGCGCGCCGCCGCCACCGCTGGCGCGCCGGCGCCCTCCGCCGCCGCGCACGCCGCGTGCCACAGGGGCGGCCCCGACGCGGGCGCCGCCGCGCCCGTCTCGCCCACCGCCAGGCGCCGCGCGCGGAACTCGCGCCTGGTGGGGACGTGCGCGAACGTGGTCACCGCGCCGACGTCCACGGCGGGCTCCTTCTCGCGCGAACGCGTATCCCCGGTTTCAGAAGAAACGTCGTCGGCGCTCCGCAGACTCGACTCGGAAACCGCGTACGCGTGCGAGTCCCGGGTCTCGCCAACCAGCGCGCGCGCCTGCTCGCGCGTCACGTCGCGGCCGTGCGTGTGTTTCAGAGCGCTCACGAGCGCGTCGAGGCGCCCCGCGGAGAGACGCACGCGGGTCGGATCGGCGTCCGCGCCCGCGTCCGAGCGGGAAGAGCTCTTCCCGGAGGTTTCCGATTCCGCGTAGGATTCCGAATCCGCCGCGGAAACGCGCTCCGCGGCGAGCAACGCCGCCGCCAGCGTCGCGTTGGGGTTGCCGTCGACGTCATCCAGCGCGTACTCGAAGAAGCGCTCGGGAGGATCGTCCCCGTACGCGCCACTCGCCGCGCACGCGTCCTGCTCCATCGCCGCCAAGGCCATCGCCAGCGGCGCGAGGTCCTCGCCGCACCCGTGCCCCGACCCCGGGCGCGTCCCGCGCGCCTCGAGGTCGGCGCCGGAGGCGATGAGGCGCGCCGCGACGTCGACGCACTCGAGACGCGTCTCGAGCGGGGTCGCCGGCGACGTCGCCGCGACGGCGGCTAGGAACAGAGCGTCACCGACGGTTCCGGCGACACCTCGGTACGCGCACACGGCGCGGAACGGACGCGCCAGCATCTCGTGCGGGCCGTTTCGGAACGCGCCGAGTCGGCACCGAGCGTTCACGTCGGCGCCGCCCGCGATGAGCGCGGTGATGGCGTTCTTCACGTCGCGCAGACGCGCGGGGCGGGACGGAGCGACGAGATCCGCCGAGATTTGAAATCCGCCGGTTTCGGTTTCGCTCGTGAAGCTCGTCGCGCCGTCTCGTGTGGCGTCTCGTGTGGCGTCATCGGCTTCGAGACGAACAACACGCTCTGTCTCGATAGCGGGTGGCGAAAGCTCGCGTGTTTTCTCCTCGCGCGCCTCCGTCTCGTCGGCGCCGCTCTCGGACCCCTCGCTCCCGAAGCGCGCCACCGACCGAGGCGTCCCGGGGTCGGGCGTCTTGCGCGCCGTTCCCTCGTTCGCCGAGCCCGCGGAGGACTCCGAACCCTCCGAGGAGGTCTCCCAAGACGCGCCCGCCGAGCTTCCCGAAGCGCTCCGCGCGTCCCCGGGGACGATCCCCAGCCCTCGGAGCAGCGCGTCGGTCCCGAAAAAGCCGCCCGTCCCCGTCCCCGGTTCGGGCTCGGGGTCGCCCGGATCGGCGAACCGCTCGAGGTGCGCCAGCGCCAGACACAGCGGCGCCAGCCGCTCGCCGTGGTTGGGGCGCGAGCCGACGCAGCCCTTAGCTCTCGCGCCTCGGGCCATCAGCTCCTTCAGCAGCGCCACGCCGCGCTCGCCGGCGCCCTCGAGCACGCCGCACGTGAGCAGAAACAAGGGCGGACCGTCGGTGCCGTCGGCGGCGACGCGGGCGTCGTTGAGGTGATCCCGAAACGGGGGGGGCGCGGGAACCGGCCCGAGCGCGGCGACGGCTTCCTCGTACGCCGCGAAAGCCTCCTCGTCTTGTCGACGCGCTTCTTCTCGCGCGTGTTCCCGACTGAGGTCAACGCCATGATGTGCGCCGTGTATGGCGTCTCCCCTCGGCGTCCCGCCCTCCCCGGTCTCCTCCGCGAGAGCCGCCGCCGCCTCGCTTCGCGCTCTCCTCGCCTCCTCGGCTGCGTCCAGAGGCGCTCGCCTCGCGAGGTACGCAGCCTTCTCCACCTCGTACGCGTCCAGCGCCTGCAGGTGCGTCGCGTTCGCCTCCATCGCCTCGCGCACGATGCGCAGCTTATCCCGCGCGGCGCGGCACCGCGCCTCCGCGGCCGCGTCCTCGCCCGCGCGGGACGACCCGCGGGACGTCACCGAGGACGCCACCATCGTCGCGAGAGACGAACGCGACTCTCGGACGTTTCAGAAACGCGCTCGCTGACGATGCGCGCCGAGCGCGCCCGCGCGACTCGACCGAGGCGCGAGACCCGTCACCGACGAGGATCGACCTCGCTCCGCGCGTCCTCTCCGACGCACACGAGGCGCCTCTCCGGGCGCAGAGCGTTGTGTGGGCGCGAGGGGGAGGCTCCACGACGCGAAGGCGAGATGCGCTCGGCATCGTCCAGGAGTGCTACTACGCCATAGCAAACGCTTTTTCGCAGCGTTGATCGGAACACCGATGAAGTCGACCCACATGGGAAATCGCTCGATCGATCTAACCGAGACGAACCGGTCAACGTGAATCCGCGCGTCGTAGAAAACAAAGCTCGGAAATCGAGGTGAGCCACCAGACAAGCAAAACGCGTGAAAGCAAATTCTTGCGGCGCCGAAAAATTCTTTGCGGCGCCTGCCAGCTCAGCAGCATAATTTCGGTATCGTGTTATGGCATTTCAGAGCCGGTTTTTGGAAATTTTGACGTTTGAAAACGAAGCCCAGTGCGCATCGAGTCTCAGATTTACTCAACAAAAATGAGAACTCATTTTGTGTCTTTTTTGCCGTGGGGAAAAAGCAAAAAAAACGGACTTTGGCTATCGGTTTCAATCGATCGTCGAACGCGCATACGCTCCACTACGACAGCACGCACCGCCCCTCGGTCGTGCATTTCGCGTTCGAGGCTTCTCCGAAGGTACGCCGAGCCGGCCGCGCGCTCAAATCCGGCGTTCTCCGCTCGATCGAGCCGCACTGCGCGCGTTTCCGCCGGAAATTGCGCACGCGCGGGTTCTTAATTCACACGTGGAGGCGTTAGGGCCTCGTCGCGAGGGCCGAACGACGCGAACACGCGCCGATACCGGGATCCATCGAGCGTCTCCGCCGGGTTTATCGTTCGTATCGCGCGTTCAGGGGATGCGCGGGACTCGTCGCGCGCGCGTGGCTCGTTTCGACGCTCGAGGCGCACACGCGCGCGCGTTCCCGAGCCCGATCCCGCACCGCGCGCACGCATAACAATTTCTGCACGGGAGCATCGGCGTGGGCGTTTCGGGGGGGGGGGGGAGGAAGCGCGGGGACGGGGCCGTCCTTCGGTTCCCGAGACCGCGCGGCGTGTCCGTCGAGCGTGTTCACGCGCAGATGCCTTCGCGAGCGTCCCGGAGCGGGCACCGGCGGGCGAGAGCGCGCACACCGCGAGGTGTCCGCGTCGGATCTCCCGGGGGAAGCAGACCCCGACACGTTGAGTTGACTGCGTTCCCGCCGGAACTTTTTTGGCAGACGCGTCCCCGGCGTCCCCGGCGAAGCACGTCCTGACATTCGCGTCCCCTTCCCCGCCGCAGCCTTCCTCGCACTCCACGCGGTCGCCCCGGGCGACTGCGTTTCCTGGTCTGAGCACCAGTATTCGCTCCGAGTGACAGAGGCGGCCGCCTGTCACTCCTTCGACGTTCATCGTCCTTTTTCTCTTTCCCCGACACGTTCACGACTTCGACGAGACTTCGCGATGTCGCTCTCTCTCTCCTCCTCCGCGGCGCTCGCGCCCCGGTGTTTCGCGCGCCGCACGCGCGCGTGCGCGTCTCGCGACCGCGTCGCGGCGCGGGTCACCGCGCGCCGCGCGGAGGACCGCCGGAACCCGGGCGCGGCGCCGAAGCCCCGCATCGCGGTTGGCGTTCGGCACAGCATGCGCGTGACGCGGCTCCGCGACCTGGTGGAGATCTCCCCCGACTTGTGGGCGCCCTCCGACCCCGAGCACAGCGAGGAGCCGTCGCACGGTCTGGACGAGCGCACCGCGGAGGAGCTCCGCGCGGACGGCGCCGCGCAGGCGAAGATTTTCAAAGAGCTCCTGCTGGCGTCGCAGCACTTCCGCCTCTACACGCACATCAACCAAACCGCCGGGTGCGGCGTGCGTTTCCTGATGGGCTCGCCGCGCATGGAAGGTCTGGACGACGTCGCGCGCGTCACACGCTCGGTGTGCGAGAGCCTGATCGAAGACGAGGCGCTCGAGGTGAGCCTCGTGCCCGAGAGCGGCATGCTGATGGCGGAGATCGTCTTCCCCCTGCCCAAGGCGGGGTCCAACGAGGGCGCGACGCCCCGCATCCGCGAGACGGAGCGCGTCACCGCGCTCGTGCGTTTTCTGGAGGAGAAGATCGTGCACGAGAGCGTGGTGTGCCTTATGGAGAAGGGCAGCGACGACCGCTCCACGTTCCACGGCGAACAGAGGCTGAACAAGTACTTCACCGGCATGTACGCGCGCGCAGCGGATTTGCTGCACCGCGGGACGTGCACTTCGTCGTCGCCGACGGAGGGCGCGCTCGAAGCGTCGAAGCACATGGTGCGCCGTTTGTGGGACGGCGAAGAACACGCGGACGTGGAGCTGATGGACGAGGTGCGCGACCGCGTCGAACGCCTGTTCTGCGGCGGGAACGGGCGCATGGTGATCCACCCCTCGGGCACCGACGCCGAGACCATGCCGCTGCTGCAAGCCGTGCTGGAGTCGCGCGCCATCGCGCGCGACGCGCCCTCTGCTGATCGCCCGGCGCGATACGCGTCCGAGCCCGAACGCGGCAACGTGGTGAGCCTCGTGGCGTGCGCGGGCGAGGTGGGCTCCGGGACCACCGAGGCGGCGATGGGGCGCTTCTTCAGCAAGTCGGTTCCCCTCGGCGGGAACCGCGTCGCCATGGGCCAGGAGCTCCCGGCGCTGCACGATCTCGCCGACATGGACGCGGTGGAGCTCGTCGCGCGCGGCGGCCCCGACGCCATGGACGGCGGCGCGCGTTCGGATTACGATGAGCTCGTGATGCGTGAGGCGAGAAAGGCGCTCGCGGCGGACCCCGCGTGTGTCGTCGTGCTGCACACGGTTGCTGGGTCGAAAACCGGGCTGCGCCTCCCTTCGCCCTCCGTCGCCGCCGAACTCGTCGACGAATTCGGCGCGCGCGTCGTGTCCGTGCTGGACGCGTGCCAGATGCGCCACCACCCTTCCTTGATCCCGCGCTGGCTGGACGAGCAGGGCCCGGTGCTGATGACTTCCTCGAAGTTCTTCGGTGGGCCCTCGTTCGGGTCCGGCGTCTTCTTCCCGCACGACGCCGTGGACCGCGTGAACGCGCACCTGGAGGAGGAGCAGCCGGAGACGCTCGCCGTGCTCGCCGAGGCGTGCGCGTCGTACCTCACGCACCACGACATCGGGGACGTCTTCCCCAAGCTGCACGACGCGATGCCCCCCGGCTTCTGCAACGTCGGCGTGCTGCTCCGCTGGGCCGCCGGCCTGCACGAGATGGAGACGCTCCAGGAAGCCGCCGAGCGCGCGGGCGGCTTGGAGGTTGCCGAGCAGAAGGTGCGCGACTGGGTCTTGGCGATGCGCGCCGCCGCGCTTGAGTTTGGCCCGCACATGGAGTACGTCCCCGCGACAGACTACGAGGGCGACTGGCAGCTCGGCGGCGTGAACACCATCGTCTCCGTGCGCCTGCGCTCGGAGCCGGACGGGCCGTGCCTCAGCACCGGCGACCTGAAGAAGGTGTACGCGCTCATGACGGCGGACATCTCCGAGTTCCTCGCGCCCGAGAGCACGATGGCGGAGCGCCGCGTGGCGAGCCAGAAGTGCCTCACCGGCCAGCCCGTGGACATCCCCGGCGGGTCCGTGCTGCGCACCGTGCTGGGCGCCGCGCAGCTCAAGGACCTCATCTCGGGCAAGCAGAGCCTCGAGTCCATGCTCGAGGACGACAAGGTGCTCCTCGCCAAGCTCGCGCTCATCGCGCGCCAGTACGACTACCTGCTCAGCCACACGCTGTAATACGCGCGAGGAGAATTGACGACGAACTGCGGTGCTAACCGGAGAGCGAAACCGGGTCGCGAAGACGCGAAGACGACCCGTTCAAATTTTTGATGACCAGGGCTCGACCCACAGAAAGGGACGGTCGACCCAAGGGAGGGGGGAAATTTTCACCCTGAGTGACGCATATTGATACTAAGTCACGTACATAAACCTTACCGACGCTCGCGACGGCGTCGGCGTCGACGCGAAGGCGTCGAATCGGCGCGTTACGCGACGGAAGACGACCGACGCGACGCCGCGTATGTACCATAGTCTACTTACGACATCATAAAAACGTGTCGCGCGTTTTATGCATAATACATAATACAGCGAGAGCGAACGCTTTACGTCTCCATATCGCACGCGTTGTTGTTTACGTCGTCAAAGTACCTTCGTAGCTCCTACTAGCAGCTAGAGTCGGCTCCGGAACGGCGAAGGCTCCGCGAAACCGGAGGCGTCGGCGACGCTCGCGGCGACGCGCGCGTCCCCGAAGTCGCCGCGGAGCGCCACGACGACGCGGCTCCAGTCCCGCGCGTCGCCGCCGCCACCGAACAGAGGCGCGGGAACGAGCGCGCCGTTGAGCGTGGGGGGGTAGACGCGCACCGAAAGCGCGAGCTTCGGCGAGACGAAAACCCCGACGCTATCGGATCTCGATCCGATTCGGTTTTCGGTTTTCTTCTCCGTCGCGACGAGCGTCGCCGCGCACGGCCAGCCGTTGGTCTCGGCGGCGACCCCGACGCAAAGCTCCAGGTCCTCCCCGCGCACGGTGACCAGGAGCGACGGTCGCGACTCGCCGTCCCGCTCGACCGCCGCCGTGGCGGTCGCCGGGCGCGGCTGAGGCGCCGCGCCGAGCGCGTCGACCGCGGGGGGAGGCAAACCGATCGCGGCGGCGACGCCTCCGCGCGCGTCTCCGTTTTCGCGAGACCCGAAACCGAGCCCCGCGCGCCGTAGGAAACCGGCGAGTCCGAACCGCCGCGCGAAACAGACGCCGATTCGGCGTCCGCGCGTTTTCGCGTTTTCGTCATCGTCGTTCCTCGCGTTTTTTTTCGCGAGTGCGTCCGCGCACGTCACCAGCAGACGCGCTCTGTGCGCGCGCATGGTGTGCTCCGCGAGCGCTTCCCGCGCCACGCGCGCGGAGAAGGAAAACGGGCCGAGGGGGGAAAAAACGCCGCCGGGACGCGAAGTGTCGTCGCGGCGCGCGTTTTGCGGATCCGGCGGCGGCCACGCGTCTCGCGCGTCCACGACGGTGACCGCGCCGTCGCGAGCCACCATGTGCACCGGTGAGACGTGCGCGTACGCGGGGCCCCACGAAGCGTAATACTTCGCGCGGTTTCTCGTGACTGCTCGACCGACGGGGTGGGTCCCGTCGGCGGGCGTCTCGCCCGACGCCTCCGCGGGGCTTTTTTCAGACTGAAAAAGCCCTTTTTCGGAAACGGCGCTTCGCGCGGCGCGCGGGGCGAGCATCAGCCTCGGCACGAAATCCTCCCGCGAGCAGACGTTCACGAACGCGCGCGTCCAGCCCCTGGTCTCCGCGTACGCGCGCGTCGCCTCGTCCACGGGGGGAGGCGCGGCGAAACCCACACACGCCAAGACGCCGTCCGCCGCCAGAAGCCGCGCGAGGCTTTTTCGTTTTCGCGTTTTCACGTTTTCGTTTTCGTCGGAAGCGTCGCCCGTCGACGGCGCGCCGTCCGCGTCGTCGTCCGCGCGACCCTCCGCGTTTTCTATGTCGAGCAGCAGGCCGAGCAGCGCGAGCGCGGCCACCGCGCCCCCGAGGGAGTGCCCGCACAGAACCAAGCGCTTGCCGTCGCGCAAAACGGCGTTCCTGAAGAGCGCCCGCACGGGCGCCCTCAGACCGCGCGCGCGCGACGCGAAGCCCCCGTGCGCGGCGAGCGCGCGTCGGCTTCGGTCGCCGGGTCGCCGCGTCCCCGCCTCCGCGGCCAGGTCCAGGTCGGCGCTGCGCACGGAGACGTCCGTCACCAGGTCGCGCGCGTCTCGCGTGCCCGCGCACGCCACGAACACGGCGCCGGGCGCGTCCGCGACCAGGTACCCGTGCCGCGCGGAGGCGTGCGCGACGCTGACGCCGCGGATGCGCACCGCACCGCTCGGGAACGCGTCGCGCACGCGCGTCACGGCGCTCCGCACGTCCGCCTCGCCGGGACCGCGCGCCAGGCTCTCGCACAGGACCGCGGCAGTCAGGACGTCCCGCGCGCGCTCGGGGGTCGCGACGCGGAGCGCGGAGGCGAGCGCGTGGTTCGTGCGAAGCGCGTCGCCGGCGTCGCGCCACTCGCGCGACGCACGCGCCGATGGGCGTTTCTTCCGAGGCATCCATCCACCCGACTCGGGTCCGCGCGCGACAGCGGGGCGCGTCCCCGCGTCCGTCTCGGGCGCGCTGCCCGAGGTCTCCGCGCGCGCGTTCGAGGTCGCGCGCGCGCCCGGCGCGGACCGGCGCCCCATCCCGCGCGGCACGCTGTGAGCGTCGGCTCCTGATGACTCGTCTTCCGCGGATGTTTCTACAAAAAGTACGTACATCGTGAGGGAAAAAATCAAAAAAAAGTTTGACTCTCGTTTTCAACGCGCGCGCCGCGGGTCCGCGCGGCGAGGACGAGGAGCATAGAATCATCGCGTGTATCACATCACGCACCCCCCGCTCGTGCCTCGCGAAGCCGCGAGGCAGACGCCTATGGTAGGTTTCTCGGCGCGGCGGTTTGCGAAGCGCGGCACGCCTCTTTTCTCGCCGCGAGCGCGAACCGCTCCTCTCAAGCCGCCTTCCCGCCCGACGCCAGCGCGGGGGCCGCCTCCTCCTTCGCCGCTTCTCCTTCCTTCTTCGCGGCGTTCTTGACGAACGCCTGGTAGTACAGCGAGGCGAACACGAGCCCGGTGCCGAGCCACTGCAACGCGGTCAGCGGGTGCATGAAGATGATGCACGAGAGCAGGATGGAGAGGAACTGGCGCGTGGTCATGATGGTGGCGAAGAGCAGCGCGCCGAACTCGCGGATGGTGTACAGGATGCAGAGCTGCCCGCAGGTGGACGCGGCGGACAGGATGAGCACGTCGTTGAGCGCCTCCGGGTGGTCCTTGATGAACTGGATCGCCGCGCCCATGGAGGAGTCGGAGAAGAGCCAGAACGACGAGATGACCGCCGAGCAGAAGTTGACCCACAGCATCTGGTTGTACGTCTCCATCTGGTACCCCTTGAACAGCTTGTCCTGGAACGTGGACGTGAACCCGTCGAACCCGAGGTACCCCAGCATCAGCGCGATGCCGTAGACGCCCGTGCTCGGGCCCTCCGCGGACGAGGACGTGGTCTCGCCGTACATCGCGAACAGGGTGCAGCCGGTCATCACGCCGCACGCGACGAGGTAATCCGCGAGTTTGTACGTCTTGCCGTTGATGGCGTAGCCCCAGATCATCACCGGGATCATCTTCGCGCACTTACCGAGCGTCTGCACGGGGAACGAGACGTACTTCAACGCCTCGTACTGGCAGGTGGTCGCGACCACGTTGGAGCCCGAAACCGCGGCGTAGGAGTAGATGGGCGCCACCGGGCTCACGAGCCCGCGCTTGAGCGCGAGCACCAGCGCGGCGACAATCATCGAGACGCAGCGGTTGTTCATCACCAGGAACACGGAGAAGGTGAAGCGCTCGGCGTCGTCGCCCTCGCCGTACGGGCGGGTCATGATGCGCTCCTGCAGAACGCCGTAGATGAGTAGCGCGCCCACAACGCCGGTGACGCACCCCAGCACCTTCAAAATCGTCGCCATGGGGGGACCATTGCTGGCCATGGCGTCCCTTCGCGCGGAAGCGGAGTGAGACGCGAGGAGCGGGCCTGCGTGGGCGCGCGCGGCGGTCGCGACGGCTGGCGAGTCGAGGAGCGCGCGGCGGTTGAGCGTGGTGGGGAAGGCGTGGCGGCCAACCCTCGGGCACTCGGGAGCGGGTCGAGAAGACGCGCGTCGCGGTGTGCGGCGCAGAGGAGGGCGGAGACGCACGAGGCTCGATCTCCGGTCGAACGCACGCGGCTTGAGTGTAGAAAAAAATGCGTTGCTGGGTTTCACGGGAACAGTCTAATTGCCTGTGTGCGTGGGTGTTGGAGACGACGAAACTACAAAAAATACATCCTCGACCGGCACAGCTCACGCTCGAACGTGAACGTTTGATAGGGGAAATCATCATTTGAAAGTAAAAAATGTCGATGTATTCGCATAACCCTAAATTTTGTTTGTTTGTATGGTTTCCAGTCTGTGCAAACAGGAAACACGTCGAAATATATCATATCGTCCTCGAGCTGCTGCTCGAAGCGCTTGCGCGATACGTCTTTTGAAGAGCTGTGCTGCCGAGCGAAGGGGCGGCGCTGCCCGCCGCGCGGTTTCGGTTTCGGTTTCGGCGCGGTCATGTCCACGCGTACGCACGACGCGTGGCTGTGCGGGCAACTGTGCACAGCATTCAATAGGCAGTCAGTCGGACGTTTTTGGCGGAAAAGTTTTGTATGCGTATCCAGTCGGCAAAAATGAGGTCCCACCCGGACTTGAACCGAGGCATCCAGAATCAGAATCTGACATCCTAACCAACTAGATCATGGGACCACCACGTCTGCGGACGTGTTGTTTTCGGTGCTGAAAGGTGAGAAGTGAGGCCTATGAACGCGAGAAAAAATCTTAGTGCGTAGAGATTGACGTAGAGATTGACACGTTGCCTGTGCTTCTAGTGTGAAACTTTGACAAAGTCAGCGAAAGGAAGCGGAGAGGCGTGCGTTTCGATGCGAAGGCGACGCGCGCGCTGGAATAACTTCGATAACACCAGTGCATATTGTCTAGCGCGCGCGCGCGCGACCGCGGTCCCGCGCGGGACC
>Ga0181601_10003649_pt1 | contig 12994 bp, 12 predicted proteins | sample 041ome_8_FD_133020 | JGI IMG/M metagenome (GOLD analysis project Ga0181601, IMG submission 133020) | Coastal salt marsh microbial communities from the Groves Creek Marsh, Skidaway Island, Georgia - 041407BS metaG (megahit assembly) | ecosystem: Environmental > Aquatic > Marine > Intertidal zone...
ATGCGAACCGATTCCTCGCCCTCTTTGATCTCGATTTCGCCGATATTCGACTCTTCCAACAGTTCGATCAGTTTTTTGACTTTGCGAATATCCATGTGGGTTCCTTCAATGGGTCGTGGAATGCGTGTCGAGGGACTGGAGCACTGCCGCCAATGCGCAGTCATAGCCGAAGCTACCCAACCCCGAGATCACCGCCTCAGCGATGTCCGAGATATAACTGTGATGCCGAAAAGGTTCGCGGGCGTATACGTTAGAAATGTGCACCTCGATGCATGGAATATCGACACCCGCCAAGGCGTCGCGCAACGCGACGCTGGTATGAGTAAAAGCCGCTGGATTGATAATGATGAACTGCGTGCCATCGGCACGCGCTTGATGAATCGCCTCGATCATTTCCTGCTCGCTATTACTCTGGAGACAGGTCAGGCTCGCGCCCGCGCGCTCGGCTTCGGATTGCAAACGATGGTTAATTTCGTCCAAAGTCTCCGAACCGTAGATCTCGGGCTCGCGGGTACCCAACAGATTGAGGTTGGGCCCATTTAATACGAGGATTGCCGCCATGGGCTGATCCGCCAATATGAGTAACAGGGGCGCGAGTGTGTCGCAGAAACTAACTGGAGTCCACTTTTTTGGTCATTTGCACTCTTTTTCTCGACGATAGCCGCAAAATAGCCGCATAGTTCGGGTAACAGCCAGCAGCTAGAAGCGCCCCTGAATGCGCTATTGGCTGTTGAAGGCGCCGTGTGCTCCGCGCCAACAGAATGAGACGTCGCCTACCGGCCATAAGCGCTCGAACCGCGACTCAACCAAGACCCAGTAAAGGCTGGGATCAGGTAAGCCAATACAATTTTAGATTGCCGCAGGCGCTTGAAAACACTCACCGCTGGATTATGAGACCTGAGTCAGTTGGTTAAAAAATGTCCAGTAGATCTTTCGGTTCCCCATTGGCTCCTTTACACTCACGGCTCAAAGTTGAGTCCTTTTCGCAATGCATATCGGCGGCCTGAAGCCCTGCAATAACGTGTTCCTTGCGCCTATGGCCGGGGTCACGGATCTCCCCATGCGTGAACTCGCCGTCGAGTTGGGTGCGGGCATGGCTGTGGGCGAGATGCAAAGTGCTGACCTCAGCTTGGCCCAGTCGCGCAAAACAACACAACGACAACGACACAGTGCCCGGGCAGGGCTCCGCTCGGTGCAGATTGTGGGCTATGACCCCCAGCAGCTGGCGGAGGCCGCGCGCTTCAACGCGGATCTGGGTGCCGACATCATCGACATCAACATGGGCTGCCCGGCAAAAAAAGTCTGCCGCCGCGCCGCAGGGTCCGCGCTGCTGGCCGACGAAGCGCTAGTAGGCCGCATTCTCGAAACGGTCGTCAACGCGGTCAATGTGCCCGTCACGGTCAAAATCCGCACTGGCACCGACCCCGAGCATCGCAATGGCGTCACCATTGCACGGATTGCCGAAAGCGCGGGCATTCAAATGCTGACCGTTCATGGCCGCACCCGCGCAGACCGCTTTAAGGGGCAAGCCGAGTATCAAACCATCGGCGAAATTGTGCGTGCAGTGACGATCCCGGTCATCGCCAATGGCGACATCGGCTCTGCAGAAAAGGCACGGGCGGTCTTAGCGCTCACGGGCGCCGCTGGCGTCATGATTGGTCGCGCGGCGCAAGGTCAACTCTGGCTCCCCGGCGCGATTGCATCCGCCTTGTGCGCGGAAGACGAGGGCGCGCGAACCCCTGCGCTAAGTGAGCAACTCGGACTGCAAGGCGATCACCTTCTGCGGCTCCACGAATTTCACGGTCACCATCTGGGGCCGCGCATTGCGCGCAAGCATCAGGCGTGGCTGCTCGAGTCGTTGACCGCGCAGCAGGCCATCTCCGCGAATGACGCCCGCGCCTGGCGACAGGCTTTCAATCGCATCGAGTCAGCTGAGGAGCAGATCGTCTGCTTACGTGAGATGACCGATGCGCTGATGTCAGCAGTATCCGCCACTGCGCCAACATCTCAAATGTGTCCCCCGATGTGCCCTCAGATGCTCGTGGCCGCGTGAAGCCACCCAAGCACAGCGCCGTCACCAAGCGTCGCAAGAAAACACCGTCAGGCCCGCCACCTCTGCGTGACAGCGCGAGTGAAGCGATTCGCCACTTCCTTGAGACGCTCGACGGAGAAGCCTGCAGTGAGCTTTATGACATGGTGATACACCAAGTAGAGGAGCCGCTTTTCGAAGCTGTGCTGGACTACACCCAGCACAACCAAAGCCACGCTGCAGCCATGCTGGGACTGAACCGGGGCACCCTGCGGAAAAAACTCCGTCAACATGGCTTGCTGGCTGAATCAGAGCCCTCTGAGCCTAAGCGATCTGCCCGCAGGCGCAAAGCACCCTCCAGCGGAACCGCTGCCGCCAAACCAACCAAGGGCAAAACCGCGAGCAAAACCACGAGCAAAACCACGAGCAAAGGGAAACGATAGACCATGAGCGAAGCCGGACTGGCCCCCCTGAGGCGCGCCCTCATTAGTGTCTCAGATAAAAGCGGCATCGTTGATTTCGCCCGCGCACTGGCGGCACGCAACGTCGAGATTCTCTCTACCGGCGGCACGTGTCGACTGCTCCGCGAAGAAGGATTGAGCGTGGTAGAAGTCTCAGATCACACCGGGTTTCCCGAGATGATGGATGGTCGCCTGAAAACGCTGCACCCAAAGATTCACGGGGGCATTCTCGGCCGGCGCGGCAGAGACGATGAAGTGATGTCCGCCCACGAGATCCCCCCCATTGATCTTGTGGTGGTGAACCTCTACCCCTTTGAGGCCACCGTCGCACGGCCAGACTGCACGCTGGAAGACGCGGTGGAAAATATTGATATCGGTGGCCCGACAATGGTCCGTGCGGCAGCAAAGAACCACCGCGACGTCGCCATTGTGGTGTCGTCCGGCGACTACGGTCGGATCCTTGCTGAACTCGAGTCCCATGACGGCCACACCACGCTGAGGACGCGATTTGAGCTTGCGATTCGTGCCTACGAGCATACCGCCGTTTATGACGGCATGATCGCCAATCACTTTGGCTGCCTAGTCGAGGGTGGCTCTGAGGACTACCCGCGCACCTTCAACCTGCAGTTCGAAAAGGTGCAGGAGATGCGCTACGGGGAAAACCCACACCAGAGCGCCGCTTTTTATCGGGAGGCGCGGCAGACCGAGGTCGGCATCAGTAGTGCCGAGCAATTGCAGGGCAAGGCCCTGTCCTACAACAACGTGGCCGATACCGACGCCGCGCTCGAGTGCGTGAAGAGCTTCGACGCGCCGGCCTGCGTGATCGTCAAACACGCCAATCCCTGTGGCGTGGCGATCGCGCCGGATTTGATGGGCGCCTACGACCTCGCCTTCCACACGGATACTGAGTCAGCGTTCGGCGGCATCATTGCGTTTAACCGAGAGCTGGACGGCTCTACGGCGGCGGCGATTGTCGAGCGGCAGTTTGTCGAAGTGATCATTGCGCCAGAAATATCTGACGACGCCATCGCTGCCGTTGCAGCGAAGGAAAACGTGCGGCTACTGCGCACCGGCGCCTGGGCCGCCCCCGCCTCCGCCAGAGACTTCAAACGAGTCAACGGTGGGCTGCTGATTCAGGACCGCGACAACGGCATGGTGTCGCGTGACGAGCTCACAGTCGCGACCGAACGCGCACCCACTGACGCCGAGTGGGACGACTTATTGTTCGCCTGGAAAGTGGCCAAGTTCGTCAAGAGCAATGCCATCATTTATGCTGCCAACCAGCGCACGATCGGAGTAGGCGCCGGCCAAATGTCACGGGTGAATTCTGCGCGCATCGCCGCGATCAAGGCAGAGCACGCGGGGCTTGAGGTAAAAGGTGCGGTAATGGCCTCGGACGCCTTCTTCCCTTTCCGGGATGGCATCGACAATGCGGCCGAGCGCGGGATCGCCGCGGTGATTCAGCCTGGTGGCTCCATGCGGGATGAAGAGGTGATCGCGGCGGCAAATGAGGCGGGCATGGCCATGGTGTTCACCGGCATGCGCCATTTCCGGCACTGATCAGTGAACCAAAGCGAGACCGCCTTATGAATATTCTGGTTGTGGGTAGCGGTGGGCGCGAACACGCGCTGGCCTGGAAGCTGGCCGAACCGGATACGGTCGCTCGGGTCTATGTAGCGCCGGGTAACGCCGGCACGGCACTCGAGCCGAAACTCGAAAACGTGCCACTCGATCCCACGGACATTGAAGGCCTCGCGCATTTTGCCCGGGAGCAGGACTGCGCGTTGACCGTCATTGGTCCGGAGGCGCCATTAGTTGCCGGGATTGTGGACCGATTCGCCGAGCTCAATCTGCCCTGCTTTGGTCCCACCGCTGGTGCCGCACAATTGGAAGGCAGTAAATCCTTTACCAAGGACTTTCTCGCGCGGCACAACATCCCCACCGCGTCCTATGCAGTGTTTACCGACATCGAGCCTGCTATGGCCTATGTCCGAGAGCAAGGCGCGCCCATTGTCATCAAGGCCGACGGCCTCGCTGCCGGGAAGGGGGTGATAGTGGCGATGACCCTGGATGAAGCGGAGGCGGCCATCCACGACATGCTCGCCGATAACAAGTTCGGTGACGCCGGGGCGCGGGTTGTCGTGGAAGGCTTTCTTGAAGGCGAAGAGGCAAGCTTTATCGTGATGGTCGATGGCGAGCACGTGCTGCCCATGGCCACCTCTCAGGATCACAAACGTATTGGCGAGGGAGATACGGGTCCCAATACCGGCGGCATGGGTGCCTACTCCCCTGCGCCGGTTGTGACCGACGCCGTCTTCGCCAAAGTGATGGACAGGGTGATTCTACCCACCGTGGAGGGCATGGCGGAAGAAGGACACCCCTATACCGGCTTTCTCTACGCCGGGCTCATGATTGACGCAGAGGGGAATCCCTCGGTCATCGAATACAACTGCCGTTTTGGCGACCCAGAAACCCAGCCTATCATGCACCGCTTGAGAGACGACCTCGGTGCGCTGTGCCTCGCTGCGCTCGACGGCCGGCTGGATGAGATGTCCGCAGACTGGGATCCGCGACCCGCTGTCGGGGTAGTGTTGGCCGCGGGGGGTTACCCGGGCTCCTATGAAAAGGGCCATGAGATTAAGGGCCTGAAGACGGAGTGGCCGGCCACAACCAAGGTGTTCCACGCCGGCACGCAGCAAGCCGGTGATAGCTTGGTGACGCAAGGCGGCCGCGTGCTCTGCGTCAGTGCGCTCGGTGATTCCATCGCCGATGCCATTGCGGCGGCCTATGCCGGTGTCGATCAGATCAGCTGGGAAGGCATGGTCTGCCGCCGGGATATTGGTTGGCGGGCCATAGATCGTTAAGCTTGGCTTATGACTGAACTCACTCACACTTCATCGCGACGACCCCTTAGCGGCATCGACCGCCTTTTGAGTCGCGTCGACAAGCGGCTTCGTCAGTTGGCGGGCGAATCCGTATCGCTCCCCGAAGCAGCATCTCGACCCTCCCCGGCGGTCGGCCACGATGAGCCTACGCTGAGCCCACGCGAGCGCGAGCATTCCGCGGGCTTGATGCGGGTGAACCACACCGGAGAGGTCTGCGCACAGGCCCTCTATCAGGGACAGGCACTGGCTGCCCGCTCAAATGAGACGCGAGAGAAGCTCCTCGGTGCCGCGCAGGAGGAGGCAGACCATCTGGCTTGGTGCGAGGCGCGATTAACCGAGCTCGATGCTGAACCCAGTCGTTTGAACTCCCTGTTTTACGCTTGCTCTTTTGCGCTGGGTGCCGCCACTGCCATGGCGGGAGACAAGGTCAGCCTGGGGTTTGTCCACGCCACCGAGGAGCGCGTCGCCAGCCATCTTCGGTCGCACCTGAAGGCTTTACCCGGTGAGGACAGGAAGTCTCAGTTGATTCTGCAGCAGATGCTGAACGACGAGGAGCGCCACGGCGCGGAAGCACTGGACCATGGCGGCGAGGAGTTCCCGCGCCCTGTGAAGGACGTGATGACGCTAGCGAGCCAGCTGATGACACGCACCACCTACTGGATTTAGGGAAAATAGAACCGCTCTTTGTTGAGTTCGAGCTCAGCAGGCGCCCTAGGATGTGAGACTTCCAGTTAAATCACTCGAGCTAAGCAAACCGAGCCTCACCAGCGTAAGTAACGCTTTACTTGCAACGCTTTAACACCTTTATGAGTCAGCGAGATGGCTACTCAGCAGGCTCGGCTGTGTCAGTCGCCGGCAAACATCGCCGCCAGCGCAGCTCCGGGATCCTCTGCCCGCATAAAGGTCTCGCCGATGAGAAAGGTGTGCACCCCGCCCCCCCGCATCTCTGCGACCTGTGCTGCGGAACTGAAGCCACTCTCGGTCACCACCTGCACCTCGGCAGGTATCCGCTCGAGTAACCGGTAAGTTGTGTCGAGACTGGTCTCAAAAGTGTGGAGATCCCGGTTATTGATGCCAATAAGATCGCCGCCCAAAGTCAGCGCTTCTTCGAGTTCAGCCTCATCGTGGACCTCGACCAACACATCCAAACCGGCCTCGCGGGCGCAGTCATGCAAATCTGTGAGATGCGGCAATTCCAGACACGCAGCAATGAGCAAAATGGCGTCAGCGCCCAGTGCCCTCGCCTCCCAGATCTGATAAGGGTCGAGGGTGAAATCTTTGCGCAACACCGGCAGCGAGCAGGCGCCGCGAGCGGCTTGCAAATAGTCGTCCGCCCCTTGAAAAAAATCGATGTCAGTCAGCACCGATAAACAGGTCGCACCACCCGCCTCATAGCTGGCGGCAATCTCGGCGGGATGAAACGCCTCGCGAATCACCCCTTTACTGGGGCTCGCCTTTTTCACCTCGGCAATCACGGCCGCCTGACCCTGAACCACCCGATTGGAGAGCGCTCGGCGAAAGCCCCGCGCAGGGTCCGCGCGAGCCGCCAGCTGTTTGAGCTCCGCGAGCGACCGCTGTTGCTTACGCTCGGCGACCTCCTCGGTCTTGCGGTCGAAAATCTGTTTCAGCACCGTGGGTGCGGCAAGCTTGGTGGTCATGAGGCAGGCGCTCCCCCTTGCTGCTCTGACAAAGCCTGCGTGAAAGCGACGAACGCCTCCAGTTTCTGCATGGCAGCGCCCGATGCCATCGCTTGTTCGGCAGCAGCAATACCTGAAGCCAGTGAGTCAGCCACCCCTGATACATAAATCCCGGCGCCTGCATTCAGCGCAATGATGGAGCGGGCCTTGATGCTGGCGACACCGTCGTCCCCACCCAGCGCGGCCCGAATCAGACGCGCGGATTCCTCTGCGCTCTCTACCTGCAACCCGTTCAAGCTTTCGTGGGCATGACCCAAAGGGACGGGGTCAATCTCAATCGGGGAGATTTCACCGGCCTTCAACTCAAAACCCCGAGTGGGTACCGCAATAGAGATTTCATCGAGCCCGTCGTCGCTGTGAAGGACCAACGCGTGCTCACTGCCTAACCGGGCCAGCGCCTCAGCCAAGGGTTCGCAGAGCGCCGCGTCGTAAACGCCAAGCACCTGCCTTTTCACCCCTGCGGGGTTCGTCAGCGGGCCCAGTACGTTAAAGAGGGTGCGCAGCCCGAGCTCACGCCGCGGACCGACGGCGTGCTTCATGGCCCCGTGATGCGCTGGCGCAAACATGAAGCCCATGCCCACTTTCTGAACACAGGCGGCGATCTGCTCGGGGCTTACGTCAAGATTAACTCCGAACGTCTCGAGTACATCGGATGAACCACTGCTGCTCGAGACCGATCGATTACCGTGCTTGGCGACCTGTGCGCCTGCGGCGGCGGCTACAAAAGTGGCCGCAGTCGATACATTGAACAGGTTGGCACCATCGCCACCTGTTCCCACCAGGTCAATCACATGATCACCGGTTACCGAGACAGGAGTCACCAACTCGCGCATCACCTCTGCGGCGCCGGCAATTTCTTCAATGGCCTCGCCTTTCATACGGAGAGCCACCAGCAACGCACCAATCTGTGCCTGAGACGCCTCGCCTGTCATGACCGTCGTCATCACGGCGCGCATTGCATCGCGGGAGATATCTCTTCCCTCCACCCATTGCTCGAGTGCCTCTTGGAGCGTCATGTTGGTTTGTCCGCTAGTAGCTCAGGCACATCGTGCCAGAAACTGACCCAGCATGGCGTGGCCATGTTCAGAGAGAATGGACTCGGGGTGAAACTGCACGCCTTCAATATCAAGCTCGCGGTGACGCAGCCCCATGATCGCCTCCTTGGCGCCGCTGTCGTCCTCGGTCCAGGCAGTGACCCCGAGGCAATCAGGCAGCGAGTCTGCGTCGACCACGAGACTGTGATAACGGGTAGCAGTGAATGGGCTGGGCAAATCTTTGAACACGCCTTCACCCGTATGATAAATGGGGCTGGTTTTGCCGTGCATCACTTTTTGCGCGCGGACAATCTGACCCCCAAAAACGGCGCCAATGCTCTGTTGTCCCAGACAAATACCAAATATCGGCACTTTGCCGGCGAAGTGCTCGATCACCGACATGGAAATACCCGCTTCCTTGGGTGAGCAGGGGCCGGGGGAGATGCAGATTCCCTTGGGCGCCCGCGATTCGATATCAGCCAGACTGATCGCGTCATTACGCTGCACGTCGACTTCTGCGCCCAACTCCCAGAGATATTGGACGACATTCCAAGTGAATGAATCGTAGTTGTCGATCATCAAAATCATGGTGACACCGAATCAAGCTCCTAAAATGCCGCGAAAAGACCGCTTTTTACGCGAAATCGCCTGAAAAAGCATCACCAAAGCAGAAAATAGCCGAAAAACCTTGAAAATGGAGCGATCTCCCGTAAAAAACCGCGTAATCTCAAGCTAACGGAGAATCCATGCGCCGATGTAACCAGGCTGGTCATTTTGCCGCAACCTTTAAGCTATTATTGCCACCAGAAACAGTTTGGCAAGGACGTTGCCCGCTGACGGCTATCCAGATATTGGCCTTTGATTTGGGTTGCAGGTTAGTAAGCACTAACTTCTTATGGCACTGCCTCGCTATGCCGCAAAATTACCCCCGAGAGCTGCACCCGCAAACCTTACCTCGGGGGAATAATCGCCGGGGTGACTGCGTCAATATACACATGCTAAAAACTGGTGAAGAGTGCTCTCGGGTGCTAATTTCATCAGCCCTTGCAATTCGCACGGCGCTCCGAACATGAAGCAATTGGTACGCACCCTTGCGCAATCCGCAAGGACGACATGCAGAACAACAGTCACCGCCTCCATGGCGGTTTTCTTGCTGTTTGCCTTGGTGTCGAGCGATGCTATGGCGGACACCGTTTTCAAACACGGTGGTCACACCTACAAAATCGTAACTGAGCCCGCAAGCTGGCCTGAGGCCTCAGAGCGCGCTGGCGCTATGACGCTGGGGTCTAACGTCGGCTATCTAGCGAGGGTCGACTCATCTCGGGAAAATACGGCGATACTGAATGCCGTGATGAATCATCTCTCCGAGGAGCAGCTTGAAAAGACCTTGGCAGAAGACGGCTCAGATGCCCCCTTCATTTGGCTTGGCGGATCTGATGCTGACGCGGAAGGGGTCTGGATTTGGAGCAATAACGGCGATCGATTCTGGAGCGGTGACTTCAACGGGTCTGGCGTTGCAGACCGTTACACTAATTGGGGCGTGCAGCCCGACAACGCGACGGGAGAAGAGGATGCGCTTGCGATGGGTTTGCGCGATTGGCCTGAACCCTTCTTCGACTTAGGATCTACCGGACAGTGGAACGATCTGGATACCAATACCGCGCTGTTTTACGTGGTGGAGTTTGACGGCACGTCCGATCTCAGGGTGGCGATTGAAGAGCCGGTAGCGGGTGGCATGCACTCTGGCATCGGCATGATCCGAGGTTGGGCCGTTTCCAGCAGTCCCATCGAGCGTATTGAGGTGTTTGTCGATGGTGAATACCTTTTTGATATCCCCTACGGTGGTGCACGCCAAGATGTCGGTAGCATCTTCGAGGAGATACCCAACTCAGATCAGTCCGGCTACGCCTCAGCGGTCAATTTCAGTGGGCTAGATAAGGGTGATCATGACTTGGTGATCCGAGTTACTGACAGATTTGGCTCCGTTGTTGAGCGCTCTGTCGAGTTCGGCGTCACGCGTTTTGAAAAGAGCTATATCTCCGTTGACGATTACGTAGAGCTTGGCTGGGCTGGCATCTCTGCTTTGGGCAGGAGCATCAGTATCAGAGGGGCATGGATCGGCGAGCAAACCTATGACATCACGTTAGAGTGGCGCTCAGAGTCGCAGAGATTTGAAATCACCAGCATCAGACCGCAAATGCAGCCCTAACAAAGCCGCGTGAATCAGCGCGCAGCTACGAACGTTTCTCAGGATTGGATTGGACGCTTACTTTGCTGGCGGCGGGGCGTGGTATACGCGCCAGGCGGGCAGAAGACAGTGCTACCCGCCCTCACCACACATGGCGACGGCGCGGAGCATAGCTCGGGCCTTATTGAGCGTCTCCTCCCATTCCGAAACCGGTACAGAATCGGCGACAACGCCCGCTCCCGCCTGCACGATCACACGCTGGTCCATGATCAAAGCCGTCCGGATTGCGATGGCAGTATCCATTTCTCCCGCCCAAGACAGGTAGCCCACTGCGCCGCCGTAAATGCCCCGCTTGATGGGCTCCAGTTCATCAATGATTTCCATCGCACGCAGCTTGGGCGCGCCGCTCAACGTCCCCGCGGGCAAGGCCGCTTTTAGTGCATCGATCGCTACGATGTCATCTCGCACCGACGCGGTGACGTTAGAGACAATGTGCATGACGTGGGAGTAACGCTCGACGACCATCTGCTCCGTGAGCCGGACGGAACCTGCTTTGGCAACGCGACCGACGTCGTTGCGGCCCAGATCGATCAGCATCAGGTGCTCTGCGATCTCCTTTTTGTCGCTCAGGAGATCTGCCTCGAGCGCTTTATCCTCATCGGCAGAGCTGCCGCGCTTACGAGTGCCTGCAATGGGTCGGACGGTGACCTCGCCGCCCTCAAGGCGGACCAAAATCTCAGGCGAGGAACCCACTATCTGAAACTCACCCAGGTCGACAAAGTAGAGATAGGGGGATGGGTTCAGATTGCGCAGCGCGCGATACAGCGTCAAGGGCGATTGCGCGAAGGGGATCGTCATGCGCTGCGACGGGACGACCTGCATCACGTCTCCCCGCAAAATATAGTCCCTAATAACGGATACCCAATCTTCAAAGGTTTCCTGCGTGGTCGAAAACTCAACCTGTGACTCCACGTCGCGCGTATCGAGCGGCCTCAGCGAGACGGGCTCGAGTGGCGGCCCCGGCTGCGCAAGCCGAGCCTCCAACGCATCGAGGCGATCCATCGCGCGGCTGTAGGCATCGGGTAAAGCAGCGTCGGCATTCACTACTAACGTCAGTGCGCCGGCCAGATTATCGAACACGACCACTTCCTCGGAGAGTGTCAGCCAGATATCCGGCACCCCGAGCGTATCCTCAGGGCAGCTTTGGGCAAGCCGCGGTTCTGCGTAGCGCACGGTGTCGTATCCAAAATAACCCACCCAACCACCATGGAACATTGGCAGGTGCGCCATTGGAGCGCTGCGATACCGACCCACAATCTCATCAATGGACGCGAGGGGGTCAGGCCCTTCAATGACTTCACTGGGTGCCCCACCATCAAAAACGGTCAGCGTGTGGCCGTTTACCGTGAGCCAGCGCGAGGCGGGCAGACCGATGATGGAGTATCGGCCCCAGCGCTCACCACCCTGAACCGATTCAAATAAATAAGAATGAGGACCGCTGGCAAGTTTGTTGTAGGCGGATAGCGGCGTCTCGGTGTCAGCCAGCAGGGCTCGGCTGACCGGTATTCGGTTAAAGCCTTTAGATTGGAGCGCAGTGAACTCGCACTGGGACACTGACTCGCTCACGCGACTGCAGCAACTTCGAGTTCCTGCCGCATCTTATCGATCACTGCCTGATAGTCGGGCTGATTGAAAATCGCTGAACCGGCCACAAAAGTGTCGGCGCCGGCGTCCGCAATTTCCCGGATGTTGTCTGCACTCACGCCGCCGTCGACTTCAAGGCGAATGGGAAGCCCTGCGGCGTCGATCATTGTCCGCACCTCGCGCAATTTAGGGAGGGTCGAGGGGATGAATGACTGGCCACCAAAGCCGGGGTTCACCGACATCAGCAACACCAGATCCACCTTATCCATCACATACTTCAGAGGCTCGAGTCCGGCCGCGGGGTTAAATACCAGGCCAGCCTGACAGCCAGCATCACGAATCAGCTGTAGAGAACGATCAACGTGAATAGAGGCATCGGGATGAAAGCTGATCAAGCTGGCGCCCGCATCAGCAAACATCCCTATCAGCGCGTCGACGGGCTCAACCATAAGATGCACGTCAATGGGCGCCGTGACACCATGGTGGCGAAGCGCCTGACATACCATGGGGCCAATCGTGAGATTAGGCACGTAGTGATTATCCATGACGTCAAAGTGTACCCAGTCGGCGCCTGAGGCCAGCACATGCTCGACCTCCTCGCCCAAACGCGCGAAATCAGCAGAGAGTATGGAGGGCGCAATCACAAAAGGCTGCATGAGGTCCGCTCGGTATGGATTTTTGCGTATGTTACTGCCTCAACGGAGTCGACGCGACTGATCAGAGAGCGTTAAACGTTGAGCGCCGCCAGACGCTCAGGCGTGCCGACGTCGTTCCATACGCCTTCAAACCTCTCACCCGATAAGTGCCCCTGCAGAATGGCGTCATCAAGGAGCGGTTTGAGTGCGCGCTTGCCGCGCTCGTAACCGGCAAAAAAATCGGCTGCGTAGAGTGCAATGCCACTAAAGGTCAGCGTATTTCTTGATCGGGCTTCAGAAGTCACAGTGTCTTCAGGTTGCTCCACCTTGCCGTCAACTAGGCGAAAATCGCCCCTGGGATGATGGGTTGGATTGTCAACCAACACCAAGCGGCCCGGCCCGGAATCAATAGCTCTATCGA
>Ga0181601_10003651_pt1 | contig 12993 bp, 15 predicted proteins | sample 041ome_8_FD_133020 | JGI IMG/M metagenome (GOLD analysis project Ga0181601, IMG submission 133020) | Coastal salt marsh microbial communities from the Groves Creek Marsh, Skidaway Island, Georgia - 041407BS metaG (megahit assembly) | ecosystem: Environmental > Aquatic > Marine > Intertidal zone...
CGACGACGACGAGGCGAACGCGCTGATGTGGGGATTGGATGGCGAAGAAGACGACGGTGAAGACGGCGACGGCGGAGACGACGACGCGGAAAACCCGGACGCGACGTACGCCGAAAGGCTCGCGCTGGACGAAACGTTCGCCGCGGAAGAGCGCGCGCGAGTCCGCGTCGAGGTGAAATCTCTCCGCGCCGTCGCCGACTACATCTCCAGTCTCCACCGAGATCCGCCCGAACCATCCCTCGACGATCGCCTGCGTCTCTACGACGCGATCGACCTCTGGTTCCGCTCGCGCGCGCGAACGCTCGACGCGTACGCCCTCGCCGCGCTTTACGCCGCGGAATCCCTCCTCGAGGACGAACCCGCCGCCGTCGTCGACGACGCCCTTCGACCGCCCCGCGGTTCAACGCCCGCGTCCGTTCACAACGACGCACAAATCGTCCGCGACGCCGCCAGGCGTCTCGCCGACGCTCGAATCCACGTTTTCCGCCTCGCGCGTCGTAGACACCCCGACCGCGCGTAGTCACCGCGTAGTCACCGCGTGGTAACCGCACGACGCACCGACCACCGAACGACGCCCTCGACGCCTCCGTCCCTTCCTCCCTCGAGCGACGTTAAGCGAGCGCGCTTGTTCGAATCGGGTGGAATCGATCGGGTGGAATCGATCGATCGATCAGACAGACAGACAGACAGACAGACAGACAGACGGTTTCGGTTACGGTTACCAAAAAAAAACGCTCACAGGAGACGATTCCAATCCTCTCGAAATTCGCGGGTTTTTTTTATCGATCGATCCGATCGATCGATTCCCGATCGAAACCCGCGATCTCCGTGGTACCCGATCGATTCGATTCGACCCGATCGATTCGACCCGATTCGCGTTCGATTCGATTCGCGTTCGATATCGATATCGATTCGATCGGACGCGCGAATCGATCGGTGGTTTTTATCGATCGAACGCCCACCGGGTTGCGGTTCGACGGACGGTGCGACGGTTCAGGCGAACCGTCGGTCGGTCGGTCGATTCGCGTTCGTTATCCACATCATCGGATGGATACACCGACCGCACCGACCGGTATCGGGAGACGCCGACGCGCGGACGCGCGGGCGAGACCGACCGGTACGATTCGTCGAGCGATTCGTCGAGCGATTCGACTGACGGACGGACGGACGCTCGGACGACGCGGATCCACCCGTCGATCGGTACCCATCATCCATCCGGTCGTCCGCCGCGGCGTTACGAGCAGCGTTATCTGTTATCTTTAACGAAGTCAGTCTGTCGGTCCGTCGGTTCGGGCCGCCGCGCGCTGAGTCGAGCGTCGGGCGTTCGGTCGGTTTCGCGAAACGGGTTCGGTTGTTTGTACTCGTCGTCGTCGGGGAAGGCGGGGAAGGCGGGCGAGTCGTCGGACGGTCGCGCGTGGACGAGGACGAGGATAACAGAGGACGAGGAGGTTGTTTGACTGAGGTTGGATTGAGATTGCGCGCGAGCGGGCGGGCGGGCGCGTTCGGTCGGTCGATTCGATTCGATTCGATTCGCCCGGTGGGAGATGCCGTCGTCGGATGACGCGCGAAGGGTGACGGATGATGTCGACGCGCCGACGCGCGGGTACGCGCGCGGCGAGCCGACGAGAGGGTTTGTCGAAGCCGGGGCGACGCTCGGGGGGGCGCCGGAGGGCGGCGCCGGACGGATGGAGTGGTTGGGCGGCGGAGCGGCGGCGCCGATGACGCCCGATATGTTTCGAGCGGCGATGGAGCGACAGAACGCGGCGCTCATGGCCATGGGGCCGCAGATGATGGCGCAGTACGCGGCGTACATGGCGTACGCGCAATCGCAAATGGGATTTGGACCGCCGCCGCCGCCGTGGGGACCGCCGGCGTTCGGCGGCGGTGGTTTGCCGATGGGAGGGCATCCGAGCGGAGGGAGTGGGATCGTCGATCGCGCGCACGCGGGGGAGAAAACGCGGAAGACTCAGAGCGGTGGGAAATCGATGTCGTCGTCGAGAGTCAAGGTTGGGACGGCGACGAAGAAGAAGAACGCGACGACCAAGGCGAATAAGACAAAGGAGCGTCGGGTGTGCGTCAATTGCAAGTCGACCGAGACGCCGTTTTGGAGGAAAGGGAAAGACGGCGTTGGGTCGTTGTGTAACGCGTGCGGTTTGTACTTGGCTAAGAATGACGCGCACAGACCGCCGCTGTTATGGAGGCGGTCGTCGAGCGCGAGCGAGATGAATGGGTCGGATAAGACTGCCGAGACGACGCAACAGATGATTGATGAAGACGATGCGCAACGCGGAAAGGATGTAAACGCGCCGAGCGCGGATGCCGTCCAAACGGAGAGCGCCCCGATAACGACGACGGCAACCGTCATCGTGAATGACGCGTCGAATCAAGACATTGGACAAGATGAACGAAAAATGATGATCGGCGCCGTTGAGTGCGTCACAAAGGATGATCAAGGCGGCGCGGAAAAGTGATCGAACACTTTCTCGCGCGATTCGCCACGACTAGATGCCACCATATGTACACCAAGCAGTCGCCAGAACACCAACGCAGCCGCGCAGCACGCACTTGGGACAAGTAGTAACATTAATTGATGTGTAATACCCACGCAGTTCCATAAAGTTGACAAAAAATCTACTCGCTTACCCGCCGTTTCTGTCGTCAGGCATGACACCCACGCTATTCCTTGAAACTGACAAAGAAAGACGAATGTCTACTCACTCTCACTTACCCGCCGCTTCCTTCATCGCCTGACGCTGTCGTTTACCGGGTTTTGATTTATTACGTTTGCTCTGCGCGTGACGCCGCGAACGTTTCTTCTTGTCATCCTCCAATTCCCGCGTCATCTTCTTGACCAACTCCTTCTTAGCCATTCTGCGCGTCTCATCCTCGGAATCACTCTCGGAATCACCGTTGTCCTCGTCGTCGTCGTCGCTCGAATCAAACTGATCCAACGAAAACTTGGAACTCGATTTCGCCTTGTTTCCGCCCTCGGCGCCGAGAATGCGCTGCGCCCGCAATCTCGCCAATCTCTCCGCGTGCGTCTCCGCCTCACCATCGCTCACGATTCCATCTTCCTCTCGAACCGCGGGATACAGCGCCATGAAATCCTCCCCTGTGCGTCCGAGCTTGGCGATATTTTTGGCGTGCTTCTTTGAAGACAAGTGCGACCGCATGCTCGCCGCGCTCAACAACAGCGTCCCCGGACACGCCCTACACTTGGCTGCCACCGCCTTGACGTCATCATCGCCTCGTAAACACTTCTCTATGACTCCTCGCGCCTCTTCGTATCTTCTTCGCGTCGCCGTTTCGTCGTCACTCGACACCACCCCTTCGTCTTCCGCTTCGTCCTCGCTCGTCGAAGCCGACGGCTGCGAGTCTTCTTCGCCGTCGTCGTCCGACTCGCTCGCGAGTCCACCCGCGGACTCGATGGACGAATCGCTATCGGAATCACTCGCCGATCCGTCCGCCTTGTGTAAGTAGTTCCAATCCCGTCGTTTAAACCTGCGCGAGTCGTTCGTGCGTGCGTTCGCGCGCGCGTCAGTGTCAGTGTCAGAGCGAGTGGCGGCGTCGAGCGAACGCGCGCGCGCGCGCGCCGACGCGGTGCGAAGACGAGGCGATGCGTGCCGCCGCGCGCGACGTACATGTTTGGTCGCGTCTGCGCGCTCGGCGTCGGCGTCCGTCCGTCCGTCCGTCAGTCAGTCAGTCCGGCGGCGTTTGACGAACGCGCGAGTGGAAAAGTGAAGCGTCGTCACTCGAACGCGAACGCGACTCTCGATTCGGTCGAAACCGATGATCGCGACGATCGACGGGACGCTCGCGAGGAGTCGAACGACGCGATCGGGCATAGCGAACGACCGTCGTCGGTGCGCGACGGGAACGGGAGGCGTCGCGCGGCGTCGGTGCGGGGCGAGTCGTTTTGATTTGAGTTGTGGAAGGCATCGAGGAAAGTCAACGGGAGACGCGAGACGACGCGCGGTCGTCGGATTGGGCGCGACGGGGGTGTGCGCCGCGGGTGGTGCGTCGTTGAAATCGGTCGGTCGACTCGGGAGAGGAGAAGGACGACGACGTGACGGCGTTGTGGTGAAGGCTTCCGCGACGCAGAGCGTTATCCGATACGTCGCGAGCATGGACGAGACGACCCGAGACGTCGCGGCGACGGCGCTCACGACCGTCGGCGCGTTCGTTTGGGTGAAAATGTTTGACGCCTTGGCGAAGCGAGGGGTGTTTTCGTCGACGTTGAGCAGGAAACTCGTGCACATTACGAGCGGCACGTTTTACGTGTGCACGTGGCCGCTCTTTAGCGCGAGCGAGTACGCGCAATTGTTCGCAGCATCCATTCCCATCGCGCAAGGATTGCGGTTGTTTGGCATTGGAAGTGGGATGATTGATAACGCGTCTGCAGTGCGCGCGGTCAGCCGGGCCGGGGGCAAAGAGGAGTTGTTAAAGGGGCCGTTGTATTATACGATTGTGCTCGCAGCGTGTTCGAGCGCGTACTGGAGAACGAGTCCAATTGGAATCGTCGCGATGGCGATGATGTGCGGTGGCGATGGATTCGCGGATATCATAGGGAGGAAGTATGGTCGCGGCAACGCGTTACCTTGGAACGCGGAGAAGAGCTGGGCCGGGAGCGCGGGGTTCGTCGCGGGAGGGTTTCTCATATCCAGCGGGTGCGTCGTCTTAAGCGTTGAAAACGCGTTAAATCGAGCGCGCGTCCCCGAACCAAACGATGGACTGACACGACGTATCAATGGTTTTTCGCGTTAATTCACAGTTTGCTTGCGTATTTCGGCGCGTTGGGCTTTCTAGAAGCATCGCCCGAGACGTACGCGGCGACGTTGATTATTAGCTTGGCGTGCGCGGCGGTGGAATCGTTACCGATCACATCCGTGGTTGACGACAACTTTTCCGTCGCCATCGCCGCTCTCATCATCGGGACTATTCTTTATTGATGATGACGACGACGACAATTGGCGTCGACGCGTGGCGCGTAGAACAGCGACTGTATCAATATTGACAGCATCAGGCAATGTCGCGACGACAATTACGATGTGCCAACGCGAACGATACCATGCCGATGTTGGCGTCGTGCATCCTCCTCACTTTACGACGCGCGCACACGACTTGAAGAATGCATACGTTACACGGAACTGTCATCAAAGGCTGCGTCGTGACGCACGTGATTGATGGAAAAACGCTTCGCGTCCGTCTCAATCCCGACGGCGGACTACAAAGAACCGCTTCGGGTGACGGATGGAAGTCCTCGCTTGTGGTACCCTCCGCCCCGGGCGTGAAGACGCCGCCCGAGGAAGCGGATGCCGATATCAACGATCCCGAAACGTGGGAAAGCGTCGACGTTCGTCTCATTCACGTCGACTGCGAGGAATCCAACGAACAGAAGGATGCGGACAAACCATTCAAAGTGGTGACGCCTGCGGGATCCGAAGCGTTCGCGTGGATGAAGCAGCGTCTTAACGCCGAATCGGACGGGCGTTGTTTTGGCGTCATCATCGATTTAGAGTTTGATACGTTTGAGTTAGAAGTCCCGGTTGCTCGGGCAAGGGAAATGTTTAGCGACAAGTACGCCCGGCCGATGTGCTACGTGTGGAAGGATGGCGAAAACGTCAACGTCTCTTGTGTACTCTCTGGACAATCGGCCTACTTCACCAAGTACGGTCGATCGGCGTTATACCACGGTGATTTCGTCGATGCCGCGAGAAACGCGTTCGAAAACGAACGCGGCATCTGGAGTCCTGACATTCGCGCGATGCAAACTTTTTCCTTTTGGTTTGAATGGTGCCGCGACTACGGAATGCTCATGCATTGGTGGCGCGCGCGAGAGCTCTTCATCGAAGACTTTCGTCACTTTGGACATCTAGGTTTGACGAACGACGTCTTGCTCCCCAAGGATTTCGCGCACTACGAAAAGCTCGTCGCCATGGCGCACGCACACTCTGAAGACAAAGTTACCATCTTGCTGGATTTACAACCTTCGCAGGCTGGTTTGGTGGATGGCGTCTTTAATCTCGTCCGTTACGATCAAGGCACTGGGTTGTGCGTTTTCGCCGGAAGTAAGCGACATCCGTTGAACCTCTGGATTGACAACGCATCTGCGCCGGAATCCATCAGCGTGCAAAAGTTTCTCCACGATCGATACTGCGGATTCACCAACAACAACTACGTCTTTGTCACCGGCAAACTCTTCATGTACAAGCGCAAAAGCCGTCCACAAATGCTCGTAGAGTCTTGCGATCAATTTGGCGATTTACCGCCGAACATCACTCCGAATGAGCTGTCCAAACGACTACGCGAACATCGAAGACTCGCCGGCGAGCCGGCGAAGAAGAAATCCTCCGCCGCGTGATCAATCGATCGAACAATCGATCTTGGCGAACATCAAGATTCATTTCCGAAACGTCTCTTTGTCATGTTACCATTTGTTTCCCTTTTATCGCGGTACAATCTTCTTCAACACGCCTTTTGTCGTTTCGCGCGCTTCGCTCCATAACTCGGCGCGGTGCCCAGATGGACAACCAAGGACTAGTCCGCCGTCTGAAAAAGATCCGCGACGTCGCGGGATCCGTCGCCGTGGGCACGGTCGGTGGATCCGTCGCCGCGGTGAGCACCGTGCTTCCGAGCGCGGGGGGTGCGATAGGTACGCGCGGTGTGACTCGACCTCGACCTCGACTCGTGAACGAAAGAAGATCTCGTTGAGAATATACTGACACGACGGTGTTGCTTTGGCGTAACGCGACGACGCAGACACGATAGTGGTTCGACAGCCCGATGGAGCGCTCCGTGCGAGCCCGTTTTACGTTCGGTTCGGAAACGCGCAGTCGTTTTTGCGAGGGAGAGACGCGAAAGTGGTGACGGTTACGGTGAACGGAACGCTGAGCGACTTGACGATGCGACTGGGCGGGAACGGCGAGGCGTACTTTGCGGATGGTGTGGATGATTTCGATGAAGATGAGGATTCTGAGAGTGAGGTTACGAGTACGGATGTCGCGGAGGAGGAGGTGGAGGCGATCGAGGCGTTATCGGCGATGCGGTTGGATACGCCGACGGGGACTCCGGAGCGGGCTTCGGGCGCGAGGCCGAGAACGTCTGAGGATGAGGCGGAGCGGAGCAAGCCGACGGAGGAAGAGCTGAACGCGGCGATGCGATCGATAAATGATTGTGGGATGACGGCGGTGCCGTCGATCGAGCTGAGCTTGTGCGGAGGGAAGGTGGAGGAGTTTGAAAAGCATCTCGTGACGGTGGAACAGTTCAAGCGCAACCCAGGAATGAGTAGTAATTCTAGTCTCGTCGTGCGACCGAAGCGCGCTCCGGGTGATCCCCCTGCGAAAGCGTTGCCTTGGAACGCCGCGGCACCGCACGTATTGGCGCACTTGGCGTTCGGCACACCGTTGCCGTCCAACTGGAAGCCAAGTCTGAAGATGCTGACGAATATGTCTAGCGCTTCGCCGCTACCAAACGGAGAGAGCGCGACCACCATGGTGTCGCCCAGTCGCGGCTCACACCGCGTGCGACGAGTGCAGCTGACACAGGACGAAGTGATGTCGCTCGATCTCAAGCCGGGCGTGAATACGATTTCTTTCTCGTTCAACTCGCGCGTCTGGGGGTTACAACAAGTATCGGCGTACGTCTATCTGTGGGACTGGAACGTCAAGCTCGTCATTAGCGACGTTGACGGCACAATCACGAAGAGTGACGTGCTTGGACACCTCGCGCCGATGGTTGGGCGCGATTGGAGCCACGACGGAGTGGCTGCGTTGTACAACGACATTACGGATAACGGGTACAAGATGATGTTCCTCACCTCGCGAGCAATTTCACACGCCTCAGGAACGAGAAAGTACCTTTCATCTCTCCGACAGGGTAACAACACGCTAGCACAAGGACCAGTGATGTGTGCGCCCGATCCACTCTCAAAGGCGCTTTTCCGAGAGGTTGTCACGAGAAATCCTCAGCGATTCAAGATTAGATGTTTGCAGGACATTCGAAACTTGTTCCCATCGGGTTGGAACCCCTTCCACGCGGGCTTTGGTAACCGCGATACGGATGTGGAATCGTATCTCGCCGTCGGTGTTCCGCAACATCGTATCTTTACGATCAATCCAAAGGGTTCCGTCGTGTGTGAAACGACCAAGAGAGTCAAGCAGTACACGCTTTCTGAAGTCAACGAACTTGTACACGAAATGTTCCCACTCGTCGACGTGACTTGTCCGCACACCGGAGCGTCGGAGGATAAGTTCAATGACTTTAATCACTGGAAAAATCCGGTAAACGTCGATTTCGGAACGCCGATATGACGGAGTGCGATTACAATACAGTGTTTGGTGTATATTACACATCATTTAGCGGAAACGATTTAGCAGCTTTAGCAGCGCCAAATATCTGTCTAGGCGCATTAGAAGCATTCTTGTTCATAATTGTACACATCAAATTCGCATCAGCATACTCTCATCGTTTGCCCGTTCGACGTCTGGCTAACATACGAGACTCGGCTTTGCCGCACTTGTCGCACAAATCGGCGCCGTAGGTGTCTAGACGTTTTTCATCGTACGAACGTCTCCAATGTATCTCAGCACCTCCGGTAACGCCACACGTGACGCACTGGCGGTCGCAGTCATTAGCATTACGTTTGTGATATTGTGCCTTCTTGTTTTGTGGACGACGCGTGTTCCTTTGTTTCTTCGACTGTTGCTTTGGCTTTGGCTGTAGCTTTGGCTGCTTCTTTTTCAAATTCGGCCGAGACACGCAAAGATTATGGTTGCGTTCAGCGAGCGCGCTGAGCAAGTAAAGATCCCCACCCGCCGCCGGACTCTTCATCGATTGCGTCGCCGCATCTTTCAATTCGATGAAACGGTTCATGGTGTTTACGTTCTCCTGTCCGCTCGCTTCACGCGGGGAATCCCACGCGAAGAACCATTGCGACGCCGGCTTACCATTCGGCGCCTTGGAATGGTCAACCATCACATCCGGTGGAGACGGCAACAACGGCGTCGCATCGAGGAACGGCGTCAAGCCAGTCAACGTCGAACGAAAAATTTGAAACGCCGAGCTCGACGCCGCCCAAATCCGCCGTCGCGTCTCGCTCGAATGTGTTCCGACGCTGGCGCTTCCTTTTGAACTCGGCAACGCCAACCATGATAAGGTCGGCGGCGACGAGAGCGTAAACGGCGCCGTCCAAACCGGTGAATTCGATTCCGCTTTACTTCCACTGAGTCTCTTATCCTCCTTTGCGTTCGTTCGTTTCTTCGTCATCCTTCTCGCGGCGCGTTCGTTGCGTCTTAAAATGAAGTGACATTTTGAACATTTGTTCACATGCACACACCTCCACAAAAGAGAACGCGCCGTGTGCCCGAAATGTCCGACCCAAGAGAGCTCCCAAGAGAACAGTCCATCGGACCGGACGTCGACGAGGCGTCTTTTGCCGACTGGCTCGTCGGTACGTCGACACGACGCGTGTCATTTGGTATACATCAAATGTGTACCAACATTTCAGCCTCGGTTGATATTGAGAAACGAGCCGTCGATGTGGACGCACCGATGACGAAGAGGGAACGGAGAGAGTCTCGAAGAACGCCACGAACGTCATTGGATCGCGTGAAGCACGTGCAATCGTTCGAGAGCAGCGCGGCGTCGAGTCGTCCGTTGTCGTCGAGGATTTCGGCCGACGCCGTCGTCGCGAGCGAGCGAGCGTCTCGAGAGTCAATCGATAGTCAAAAGAGTCGATCGATGCGGTCGGTGAAAGGCAGCAGTGGTGGATTTGGATGGAGGATGTGTTTTAAGAGATCGACCGGTACAGGTGAGTCCGATAGTGAGCGCTCTCGGGACGATGAGACGGCGTGCCGCAGGCCTACGATGGATGACGAAGAAACGCCGTCGCCTCCCACGCGCTCCCCAAATGCGGACCTCGTCTTACCGGTTTCTCTCTCGACGAGAGCGTCGAAGACGCATCCGACGCAGCGAGTGAGGCACGCGTCGCTCGAGAGCATACGCGGTGGACCGTTTCGCGAGAGCGAAGCGGTGGTCGATTTTCCAGAGCTCAGGAGGCTGCCGATTGACGACGAAACGTTCGATACGCCGACCACCCCGGCGCTGGAGACTCGCGATCGACGATCGGAAGATCAGTCGCTCTGAGACAGACATTTTAGACGGCAGTGACTGACGCGGCGACGACGAATCGCGACGATTCTGGACCGTTGTCTCACGCCTTTGCGTCCAATTTTCAATACGACTCACCCCCTCTGAAAGTGGATAAACAAAAGCGGAGACCTCAGTCGTCGCTGCGGCACCCCTCGTTGTTCACCGTCAACACTCGTCGCAACCGAGAAATGGCGAGCAGAGATCTCACCGCCGCGAAGACAGCCTTCGAGAACGCCGACGCCGCGGCGTCGCGAGCCGCACACGACAGTCACGGCGAGGCAGGTCATGCTGGAGACGCCGGGAAATACGTCAAGTCCCTCGTCTTCGGTGGTCTCGACGGCACCATCACGACATTCGCTGTCGTCGCGGCGAGTAAAGGCGGTGGATTGAGCGCCAACGTCGTCCTCCTCATGGGTTTTGCCAACCTCGTCGCGGACGGTTTGAGCATGGGGTTCGGGGATTACCTCAGCAGCAAGGCTGAACTCGAGTTCGCCAAGACGGAAAAAAAGCGAGAGAAGTGGGAGCTGGAGAACTACCCCGAGGGTGAACGGAGAGAGATGATTGAGCTGTACATCGCTCGCGGGGTGAGCGAAGAAGACGCGACGAACGTCATCGAGACGCTCGCAAAGTATAAGAATGTGTTCCTCGACTTGATGATGGTGGAAGAGCTCGGGTTAATGCCGCCAGACGAGAGCGATAACCCGGCGAAGAATGGACTCGTGACATTCTTTGCGTTTGCACTGTTTGGTTTCGTTCCGCTTCTTCCTTATGTGATTGGTCGGGCGTTCAGCGCCCCGGACGGCGACGCGATGTTTGGAAGCGCGTGCGGGTTGACTGCGTTAACTATGGCGGCTTTGGGGGCTGCCAAGGCAAAATTTACCAACCAACACATGACGAGTAGCGCATTATATATGTTGTTGAACGGTTCGCTTGCCGCCATCTCGGCCTATCTGGTATCGTGGGGTATATCCGCGGCGCTCAGTGTCGACGGAGCCATGTAGGAGCGTCTTCGTTTGCGCCTGAGCCAGCAATTTCTTCTGATCGTAGTAGCTTGAATGTACATTTTACACGGATTATTCTAAAAGAACCTTCTACGTCGTCTTCTAAGTCGCCACGCACGACGCGTCGAAATCACAGAGCGCGAATTCCTTCACAAAGCTTCCCATCGAATGTTTTGCCTCGGCCGGCGCGCGCGCGGTGAGCTCGTAAATGCTATTCAGATTCTTCACCACGCTCGGTGTCGCCACGTTCAGTGCGTCGCTTCCGAGCGCCGAGTCTTGTGCGAGCAAGAGCCGTTTTTCGAGTAACGCACGCGACGAGTCCAAGTCGCCTCCGTACACGGCAGCTACAGCGCCGTTGACCATGGCGGCGACGTCGGTTTCATACTTGTTCATCGCCGCGTCAAACGCATCCTTCGCCTCGGAAAACTTTAGGCTGGTGAGAAGTAACTCTCCTCGGTCTCTGAGCACGCTCAGGCGCTGCTCGTCGGACGCATCTTTCCCCAGACGCGCCACCGTCTTTTCCGCCGACTCGAAACACAAGCGCGCGCCCTCCAAATCGCCCATCATCAAGTGCGCCCTCCCAGCCGAAGACAGATGCGACGGATTCTCCGGCTCATCCCGCGCCAAAGCATCGAGCCACACCAACGCCGATCGCGGGTTCCCATCCGCCATGAACCCGCGCGCCATCGCGAGCGCCGTCGCGTTACGCCTCCTCCTCCACTCGCTCCGCTCCGCCGAATCCGCCTTTGCCTCCTTCTCCTTTTCCCCACACATCGCGTGAAGCGCACCGAACGCATCCATCGACGCCGTAATCTCATTCACCCCTCTCAGCGCCTCGGCCCGGATCGCCATCGCCGCGAAACTCAACTCCCCCTTCGCCTCGGCGCGCGCGAACGCCTCGGTTCGCGTTCGCGCCAGCGCCCCGCGCGCGTCCCCAATCTTCATCAACCCCATCGCCCGAATCGCATCCTCACGAACGGCGGCGGCGACCGAGACGCATAAACCATCACCGTCACCATCGTCCCCATCACCGATCGTCGCCGGGGTTTCAACCCCACCGCGCGCGAGTCGCGTCCAGCGCGACCGAGAGTCGGCGTCACCGGCGCCAACCAACGCCTCAAACGCGGACATCATCATCGGCACCGCCGTCGTCGTCACCGCGTCATCCCGCCCATCGCCGTCACCACCCGTCGTCGCCCGAAGTCGTCGTCGCGCGCGCGAGAAAACCTCCCCCGGCGGCGACGCGTCGTCGCTCGCCATCCTTCCTCGCGCACTGCCGTCGCCCATCCATCCATCCATCGTTCCAACGACCCTGGACCCGGGAACGATACATAGTGTACATTCAAGACGCGCGTACATGCCTTTACGAACACACAGAGTACGACGTAGTACGCGCGTTCGGATCTCATCGACGCGTTGAAGCTAAAAAGCAAAAGACAAGCCGAACGAACAAATCGACGGTTCATGAACGGTCAGTGGGTGACACGCCGATCGGACACTCGGGAAGTACGATCGATCGATCGATCCGGACGCGCGGGCGCGCGCGCGGGCCCGCACAACCAGACCCTCGTCGTGAAGAAGAAATGATGCTCACGAGTGCCACCACCGTCGCCGCGTCCCGCGTCGTCGTCGCCCCGCGCGCGTCGGCCGCGAAGAAGGCGTCCCGCGCGCAGTTCGGCGCCGTCCGCGGTTTCGACCCGCTTCGGTACGTGTCGTCGCGCGACTCGATTCTCGACGATGATGGTTCTTCTCGACGCGGAGGATGATGGCGAGTGGGGACGATGGACCGCGGTGATCCGACGGGTCGTGACTCAGGAAAACCCCTAGAGGGTCCGTCGAAAAC
>Ga0181601_10003663_pt1 | contig 12978 bp, 13 predicted proteins | sample 041ome_8_FD_133020 | JGI IMG/M metagenome (GOLD analysis project Ga0181601, IMG submission 133020) | Coastal salt marsh microbial communities from the Groves Creek Marsh, Skidaway Island, Georgia - 041407BS metaG (megahit assembly) | ecosystem: Environmental > Aquatic > Marine > Intertidal zone...
CAAGCCATGATGACTGCAAAATGATGATGGCAGGGGTATATCAGACCCCCCGGGGTCAAAGGTACTGTTCAGAGAGTTATCCGGGGGTAATTCGCGACCATGCCATTCAATTTCTATAGACCAATCTAAATCAACTTCGCTTCGCTAATTAGATCTCGAAAATAGGATCTGATCGGTTTACAGTGAGATATGACCTGCGAATTCATCTTCAATGCTGGTTTGGTCAGCCTATTTTCCAAGAGACCCTGAAGTAAAAGAAAACTGGCATGCTAGCTATAGCGAAAAAACTCTTAACCAGTTTATTTAGTTAATAGTGCAAAAACTTTCTCAGGGTTTTCAGCAAACATTACAGAGGCTTCTTCTATCTCTTTTGACACGAGGGACTTACCTCCATCTCGTTCAATTTTAGACAGCTGGTGAATGTATTTAAGACAGCGCTCTACGAGACGCTCCTTAACCTCTTCTTGTGTGCACCCTGAGAGAAACTGCTTTAGCCGATAAACATTCTCGCCATAACCCATTGAAGTAATTTGTTCCTGTTCGTCCTTACTAAAAACTCCATCATATGAAGCTACAAGAACATAGAGCCAGAACCTTAACTCCTTGAGTATTTCAGCCAGCTGCTCCTGAACTTTATTATCAAAAAAGTTATTTAAATCCGTTTCGATCTTTTGATCACACTTTGATTTATGTAGCTCATTAGTTAGGTCTCCGGCCATTGAAGCCCAAAGTAAAAACCTAGCCCGCATATAGAAATTAGGGTGAGTCGATGATTGAAATGTCGCCTTCTTAAAAGATGGAAGCTGCCTTATGAATTCAGCGACATCAAATCTTATATGGTTCTCCGATAAGCCGGTTTGGGTTCTTATCATGGCTTTAAGCGCGGCCTCCAATGAACCGCAAGCATACATACCAATTCGGTCTGCACTTATCTCTCTAGCCCTAGAGTCACTTAAAAATGCTTCATTTGCCGGATGAGGCTTGTAATCTCTTTCAAAGACGTGATCTAAGAGGTAATGACCTAGCTCATGCCCTATAACAAAGCCCAACTCATCTTGTGATAATAATGAGACCAAGCCAGAACTGACGGACAATCGACAAAAATCAGGATGAGCCCTATAACAAAAAGCATTAGGTGAACTGTCATTAAGAATATAAAGGTGAACCTTCTCTCGCGGAAGACTCAGACGCTCACATACTTTATTCAACTCAACAGATAAGTCCGGGAATAGCGCATCATTAACTAATATACCCGACTCTAGAAAAAGAACATCGTGCTCATTTTCATTACTTGAATAATCAATATTATCCCCACGAATATCTCGTGAGAACCGTAATTTGTTAGCTATTGATCTCGCTGCATCAACTGACATTAGCTTAGTTGCTTTCTCGCCTCAGAAATTGCATCAAGCATCCTCTGAACATTTTCCTTACCTGCTTGATCAGTCACGGTATGTAAACGAGAGTTCCACTTAGAAAACTCTTTATTAAGATGCTTCTTCTTTTCTTCAACAGTCCAATTAGGATCAATGCCCAACAATTGGTTAAGCGAATCCGACTGAGCACTGCCTGAGACATTGAGGGTTACGATTTTCTTGTCTTTAATTTTATTAACTTCAGCCTTATCAAGACCTAAGGAAGAAGCAATCTTCCAAATAAGATCCATCTCAGACTCATCAGCCTCACCATCAGCCGCCATTACATCGAGACAAAGCTCAATAATTTCATACTTATCTGCCTCACCAGCTAGCTCATTGATTTTACTAGTAAGTGACGATATCGATAACTCACCTGCAGCCGACTGCTGATACGTTTCCTGCATCGCCTGGTTACATTGCTCCTTAACCCTATCTACGCGATGATCTGCAACCATAGTCAGCTGCTTTTTAATCCAGTTTTTAATAAAGAAACCTTCAGAGTCGGCAAAATCACCGTCAGCATTTGCAACGGCAACTGCAAGACTTACAGCCAATGGTTTTAGATCAGCTTCATTTTCAGAAGCCTCAATATAGCCTTGACCCTCAAAATCAATGGTTATCGTAGTCTCGTAAACATCAATAACGGCAGATTGATTGCTTGGGAAGCCGAAGCGAACCTCATCACCTAAGCTTTTATCAAGAATGTATAAAACACATTTAGCTGTTTGCCTCCCTGACCAGCCAGGCGTCAAAGTCTGAGTGAAGGCATTACCAATCATTATCCAGTCCCTGAAGCCCATGTTAGGCTGCATATAACCCATATCTTGCTTATGAGCATAGACAGGCGTCTCATCCTCTTGCCACGAGTCTAATGCGCTAGTTACAGGCATCCATTTGCCATCCTTATCTTTAGTAAAGATAGAGAGCACCGATGTCATATGTGTTGCGCTAGTGTTAGGCAAGAGGCCTTTAATTTTGCACTCTAATAAAGGTACACTTTTTCCATCCTCAAGCTCTTGCTGAACAATTTCAGCCTTGATTTGAAGTGACTCCATCCCCTTCCAATCGGACTTAAAGTTATCAGTAAAGCTACCTTTACCTTGTACCGTATCTAGACCTGCTTTACCGGCCGTTTTTATAGCCTTAATAATCCAACCAAAAAACAACCAAACTATGATTAAAAGGATGACTTCCATAAATCACTCAACCGTAAACTTATTCATATCTACTGTTGGCTTTGTATTTGCTGCCAACTCAATTTCAACAACTTCCTTATTCCCACTAGCCACATCTAAGAACTCAGCCTGAACTGTCTGATTCACGGTGTAAGAAAACGTCACATCAATTTGTTGATTTGCAGGTCTACCAGCTGGCAGGTTTAGCTGCCCCTCCCATACTTTTGTTACAAAGTTCAAATCCCTCTCTTCGGCATTTGATTCATTGATATCAATATTCACTACTTGCTGATTGTCAGCTACGGTGTAGTTAGGCTGAGTAATACTGCACGGTATCTTGTGCCCTTTAGGTATAACGATACTGTTCACCATCTCCTTCTGGCCTGTTGCTGGATTAGTTGCAAGAACACTTGTGCCATAAGCCTTACTAGTTATGTCAGATACCTTGATTTGTTCTACAGCATCTTTCTGAAGCTTATTCATATGAGTTCTATCAGACTTAAATGCCGCATAAAGTGACGCGCCAAGTGCTACAACTTCGTCAGGATTACCAAATTTTATTGCCTCTTTACCGAACACTCTCTTTACTGACTCAGAGACCACTGGCATACGCGTACTACCGCCAACTAAAATGACCTCTTGAACCTCACTTAAAGAGATATTTGCCTCATCTAATACGCTTTCACAAAGCATCTCAGTTTGAGCTATTAATGAAGAAATTGACTCTTCAAACTCTTTACGCGTAATTTCAATATTCGTTCTAACGATTCGTTTTGAAACCGAATCTCTTTGACTCAGAGAACGCTTCATATTTTCAGCATCTTCAGGTGTGAAGTCCTCTGATTCCAAATCACCACCTGATGCTTCTTTGTACTTTTTCTTTACAAGCTCGGTTAACTTATCATCAAAATCTCTACCACCTAACTTATGGACACCTTCTGTTGCTAGAACTTCAACATCCTCGCCAGCAAGTTTGATAATTGATATGTCAAAAGTACCGCCACCTAAATCATAGATCGCGTAAATTCCGCCAACACTGCCTGTTTGCTGCGAAGCAAAGTAAAGCGCTGCCGCCGTAGGTTCATTTATGATGAATTTCACATTGATACCAGCAGCTTTTGCTGCATTCATCGTCGCTTCACGAGCATCATTTGCGAAATTTGCAGGGATCGTGACAACTGCTTCTGCGATCTGACCTAAATTTGTGTTTACTTCATCGTGAATTTTCTTCAAAACAAAGGTACTTAGGTCAGTTGGGTTATACGACTTCCCATTACCATCAAATGTCCACTCGGTACCCATCTCACGCTTAAAACGCTCAGCAGTGCAATCAATACCCACAGGATCACCCACAACAGAAGATCCATCTGACATAAATGTTACTGTTGAGCGAACTGTATTCGACCCATTACTGAAATGCATAATGGAAGGTCGGCCCATTTCATCTAAATGAGATACCGCAGAAAATGTAGTTCCTAAATCAATTCCGATGTAATGCGCCATTTACTTTTCCTCACTCGCATTATTATGTTGAAAGACAGCCACCCTGGCCTCCCTAATAGGCTTTGGGTTATCTGAGGGTGAAACTATTCGCAGCCCTGTTCTAACTACACGCGCAATCTTTCCATGCATCTCAGGATCATCTGTCGGCTCAACTTCGTAATTTCCAGAAACACCAAATGCCTCTCGTGCACTAGAGCCGACCTCAGGGCTATATTCCTCAATACCCACACCAATCAAGCCATCATCAAACGCATCCAACACATCAGAGAATAGTTTTTTCTCTTTATCAGACTCACTGTGTTTAATTTCATTCTCAATAAGCTGCCTGGTTTGCGCTAATCGTGAACTGAAGCCTTTTACTATGTAAGCGTCATAACCATCTTTGTAGCGCTTGAGTTCTGTTTCACTTGTAACCACTTGGTTGGCATATATACCAAGCGTTTCCTGAATAGCGCCGATCGCTTCATTCATTTTTCTGCCTTCCGCTTGAAATGCCTGACTAATCTGAATTACAGATTCAATCACTTGGTGGTTCATTCTCTCCAATTCATTTACTTTGTCATGAAGCTGATTTGCAAAGCCTTCCGGAAGCTGCAGAACCCCTTCCTTTGTTTGTAAACGTTGGTTAAGGATTTCATTTGTTGCCATTACTGATTCGTGCATTCTTTTGACAGCCAACATAACTACCGCTGCAAGTATCAAAATTAGGGAAAGCAGAGTGATGCCAACCGCTATATATATACCGTCCATTAAAACCTCCTCTTATGGCTACTTCTTTCTAATTATTTATACCTAAGATTCCCTTAGCTCAGCCAGGGTTTCAAGGACTTTTTGTATTACAACTTTGTCGTTTTTACGCTCTACGTAATGGATTCTTGAGTTCCATTTAGAATATTCCTTTCTAATCAATTGATTACGGACAGATGTTGTTTTCAATTGGTCTACCTTGAAAAGTCGCATAAGAATATTCTTATTTAGCGCATTAGCGTTTCTTACCTTTAATAAGGCCTTATCTCGCATTGATATAAAGCGCTCTTCCTCTAACTTAAATTCATCAGAACAGCAATTAATCCAATCAACTTGATTGATAGATATAGCATCTGAGGCAACAACCATATCTAGTAGCAGTGTGATTAGGTTTGCAAATAACTCGCTATCGTCCGTGCGTTTAATCATCTTGATGCTGTTTTTAAGAAACCCGTCTGTCGGTTGCTTATAAAGACTTCGGTCATCCAACATACGGTTAAACTTTTCATTCTTATCTTTGTCTACATGCAAAATATGCTGCTTGTTTCTCCAGAGACTAATAATTGAGTGTTGATGCGTATTGAGATCATGATCTAGAGACCCTACAAGCATGGCAAACTCAGCAGCGATATTTATTGGCGCAAAGAATTCTGATTTTGATCCTCTTGATTTCTTCTCATTATTTGAAAGCTCTGGCTTCTGAGTGGGCGATGGTGCGGGCTTTTCAAATGTAGGTGATGGGCGAGAAACTGGAATGTGATTCTCTTTATTTACTGGAGATGGTTTGAATATTTTTGTTAATACCCACGCAACTAAAAACAAGCCAATTATTAAAATAATTGCTAAAAGTGGTTCATCTGAATTACTTAATTTCGAGTTTTTATTGTAATTGGCGCTAGTAGGCTTATATGAATTGGTTGAATAATCCTGGCGTCGATTATTGCTATTTGACTCACTAGCCTTTGGGACTATTAGGCTAATTGTAGGTTTACTTGCGCCGGTCAAAAACGCTAAGACTGCATCTTTGAATCTTTTTTTCTCAAAAGCACTTACGTTGTTGCCAACATCGATCTTCACATTAAGATTATTGGCTATTGGCTTGTACTCCTGCCAAAGTAGGTCAAATAATGCGTTCTGCCCTATGCGCCTATAGAAATCATCTCCACCCTCTTTGATTTCAAATCTTTCAGAACCATTTTCCTTAAGGTGCTTAATTAGCAACTCTCTTTTTTTAGTGTTATGGCTAGTCTTATTTTTTTTGTATGACGCCTTTTATGCATCCTGCTTCCACCATAACATTTCCTCCTTCATTTCCGATAAAGATTCATAGCCCCATTTTGTAGCTACTGCTTCTTGGATATAAATTGGCTCTTCATAAATCCTGAGTCGACCACTATTTCTACTCAAAAGTTTTTTTCTGGTGCCAGAATCGTTGGTCAATAATTTTCTTAGCTGCTCATCATCCTCTATGAGAACAAAAATATTGTGTAGAACCCTATCAGAGACAACTTGATTATCGATGAACTCTTTTAGTGCCACATAACTTTCATTTGGAAATAATCTAAGTGCCTCAGTTACCTGTTTAGAGCTTGATAAAGAATCATTACCCTCTAAAAGATTCTTGCTTAGTATTGACCAAACATCACTAACTCTAATATCAAAGTGCTCTTCTTTCTCGGAGGTTCCTAATACACCTGCAAGAGAATCCCATGCGTCACTAATGATTGGTATCCCATTACTGCTTTCAGCGCCAACTGACTGCAAGGGGAAATATAGGAAAAGCAATATGAGCGCACGATTAACGATACGTTTGAAGTGTTTAAAAGATGAGTGAAAAATCAGGCGCATTGACTTATCGCATGGTATTAAAAAAATAGATCAGTAACTTAAGCCTATTAACGGTCGGCAAGTAGTAGCCATTTTTTTGCCACCTTTCGGCATAAAATATCTTGTAGTATCCAATTAGAGACCAGACTTTAAATCGAGAAGCGTCATGCTGAAACTACTTTTTGCGTTTTTTTCATCAGCACTCATGCTTAGCAATAACGCCTTTGCTCAACTTGAAATATTTCATAAAGCACTAAGCGCTACCGCATACATCGAATCTCATACCTACTATGGCTTCGAAGAAGATGAGAAAGCAGAAAACGCAACGATTGGAAGCGGCTTTTTACTTGATAAATCCCGCGGGCTTATTATGACCAATGCCCATGTTGCAGGTCATGGCCCAACCAAACTCGCGCTTCGCTTTTATGGGCAAAAGACACTAATAACTGCCTCCAGGTATTTTGTGGACCCCTATCACGACATTGCACTTCTTAAAGTTGATACAAAATCCATTCCCGATAATGTCACGGAAATCAGCCTAGGCTGCGATTTAGCACCCTCAGCCGGAGAGGATGTATTTGGTATCGGTCACCCAAAATTTACAGAATTTCAAATCGCACGTGGGGTTATTTCAGGCGAGTGGGATGACAACGTTGATGGAACCTTTTGGACAACTGACCTCTTGATTGAAAAAGGTAGCTCAGGAGGACCTGTTGTTAGCCTAGAAACTGGGAAAGTTATTGGCATCTCAACAGCAACATGGAAAGAGTCAAACATTGGATTACTTACAAGGGCACAAGATGCATGCCAAATATGGAACCCAATCTCTAAAGGGCTCTCACCCAAAAGACCCTTACTGGGATTCCAGCCAATGTTAGTTAATGGTTATTTGAGCACAAAGGTAGGCGCCATCTATAACCCCAAACTACCCCTTCAGACCGGGGATGAAATCCTTAGCTATGACAATGGAAAGACATGGGATATATCTAAAATCAAACGTCTTGGAGATTTACTCAGAGGGTTTGATAAATCAGAGGTTGAATTGACAATCAAAAGGGATCAAGAACTTATTAGTGTCATGATTCCATTAAGAGATGGTTATGCACAAAATGAGCGCAAATGGATTTATTTCACTGGGCTTACATTTAATGAGTCCATTGAAGAAGATGACTTTCTTAGATCTGAAAACTCATTCACAAAACGTAATGCGATAAGAGTTCAGTCCAGGCGTGTTGATTATCCAGAAACCAGCGGATGGCAAATTCACAAAATGGCTGCCATACACTCTATAAATGGACAACGTATTAATAATCTAGAAGAAATGGCAAAGATACTGGCTAAAGCCGCTAAAGACGGAGCCACACTAGAATTTATTTTCGATGGCTCCGACTGGACCAACGAAACCTGGCGCTATCTCTTTAGCAGATCAATGCCTATTAAAGATTTCGACAGTAACTTCTAAACTAAGATTTACGAATCTTGCTTATCCTTATCTTCGGTAAGGGAAGCAAAAATGCCGAGACTTAATAATGAGGCCAAAGCACCTACAAGTACAAAAAAGGCATTCCAACCGATTACATCTGGCAACCAAATGATAATTACCGGCATCGTGTAGGATTCTTGAGGATTAGCAATAAGCCAATAAGCAACGTAGATACCAACAATCAATGAAACGGGTATCTGTATTTTTTTCAAAAACGATTTCATTCCAGCCCCCTTTTTTATGCTTCATCTTAGAATGACATGAAAAGTGACCAATGTATATAATTTAAGACGTAAAAGGTTCTCATTTGCAGGCAAACTTACTCAAACATGTTTCCAATCAGTGATGACAATCCGACGTTTAACAGACCCTATGCCACCTATTTTTTATTTGGTCTAAATATTGCTGCATGGTTATTACTACAAGGAGCTGGCTTTGGAACTCAGCTAGATTCATCAGTTTGTTCATATGGGCTTATTCCTTCCGAGCTATTTGGAGGCGCTCAAATTGGCGTATGTGATACGAGAAACAACCTAGGGACACTCTCAGTTATTTCATCGATGTTTATGCATGGCAGCTGGATGCACATCGCCGGCAACATGCTTTTTCTTTGGGTTTTCGGTGACAATGTTGAAGATGTAATGGGCCCAATAAAGTTTATTGTTTTCTATTTATTAGGTGGTATTACTGCTGCTGCGTTTCAAGTTTTTAGCGACCCGTCATCCTCTATACCAATGGTAGGAGCCTCTGGTGCTATTGGAGCAGTTATGGGTGGCTATTTACTTCTCTACCCTAAGGCAAGGATAAAAATGTTTATTTTTATCTTTATTTTCTTCACCACTTTTAGAGTTCCAGCCTTTGTAATGCTTGGCTACTGGATTGCAGTACAAATGATTAGCGCAGTATCAGTACAGTCTGCCACAGGTGGAGTTGCCTTCTGGGCGCATATTGGCGGATTTGCATTTGGCGCAATTACAATTCACTTATTTAAAGACAAACAAATGATAGTGAGTCACCCTGAGTACGGGTGGAATAAAAATACAAATCCGGCAGACATATGGAAAGATCCACAGAACAGAAAGTAGATATCAAAATTGATCAGCGCCCAGCTCGAACTGAAGATATACCGAGCATAGTAGCGATGATAGATATCATTGATGACGATGACGCAGAAGCATGTGATCATGACTTTAGAAAGCATGGAGTTGATGATCACTGGGTTGCTTTCTGTGGCTCAAAGTTAGTTGGGATAACTGGTTATAGATTAGTTAACAACACCGTTGGTTCTGGGTGGCTTTCCTGGACTTATGTCCATCCGGAATTCCAAAGACAAGGCATTGGCCAATCTCTTTTAACGACTGCCATCAATACCGCAAAGGAACAAAGCTGCCACCAGCTTTTCGTCAAAGTTTCTAACTACATCGAATCTAATGGTGTTAGTACTTATGCCAACGCTATTCGACTTTACGAAAAAAATGGTTTTGAGTTTATTCTTAAGAACCCTGAATTATATGATGCCAAAGAAGATCAGCTAATTTATAGACTTATCCTTTCAAATGAAGATCGTCCAGAAATCAACGATGAAAAGCCCAATGTGAAATTTACTGGAATATTTGAACTGGTCGAAAGTGATGGCGCCTACACGTTTGACTGGGACGTTAAGAAAAACCCGCTATGGGGCAGTCGATCATTTTCTAAAGACGACTTAATTATTGGTCTGCAGGCAGTAAAAGAACAAGGTGGTCGCGTTGTATTTCTAACCTTCCCTTCAAATTGGCCATTGATACATAAGCCATTACAAGAAGCAGGATTCAAATTTATTGGTGAGCTTGAGAATTATTACGAGCCAGGCGTGGACGAAATGCACTTCTGCCATGACCTAGGCGGCATTTAATTAAGACTTCAAATCTTCAGTGTAATAACGGTAAATAGTCGGCGCAAAAATTGAATTACTTTCAACCTTTGACTTTGGCAACAGATCGCTTTCAAAGAAACCTGCTGCTTTCATAGCGTCAGAATTTATGGCTTTGGTATCAACCCCAAAGGTCCAATCACTAAAGTCCTGCTCATGATGGCTAACAAGGTGGAATCCCCATATACCAAACGATGGGAGACTTACTTTATATGAATGCCCTTGCTCAAAAACATCCTTAAGAGTTTCTCTAACTGCCCAGTAAGCGCGATTGGCAAAGAAAGGTGAAGAACTTTGCGTTACCAAAAAACCCTGGGGAGAGAGCCTCTTATTAGCCATCTTATAGAACTCACGACTGTAAAGTTTATTTAAGGCTTCATTATGAGGGTCAGGCATATCAATTATTATTCGATCGAATGTATCACCCGCTCTATTCAAAAAAGAAAAGGCATCTTCAGTAACTGTAATCACTCGATCATCTAAAAGTGCATTTTTATTTAATTTACGTAGAGGATATAACTGCTTTCCTATACGAATCATTTCTGGATCAATATCAACAAGAGTAACTTGTTCTACATCTGCGTATTTCAGTACTTCTCTAACAGCCATACCATCGCCACCGCCGAGAATAAGGATTTTTTTCCTTTCTCCGGGGCGAGACATAATTGGGTGTACAAGGTATTCGTGGTATCGATGCTCATCACGCGAAGAGAATTGAATATGTCCATCAATAAAAAGACGCTCATCACCTGTTGTACTTGATCTGGTCATTACCAAGTGTTGATAAGGCGTTTGCTTGTTGAACACAACCTGGTCGAAATAAAGATGCTTCTCCGCAAACGAGGTGATTCTCGTTCCCATAATGACGCAAACGAGCAATATTCCAATCACAGTAAAAACCGCAATCATGTATCGATTGTAATTTTTTAAATACGACTTGAAGGTTATCACCGTAAATAATGCGACAAATGCATTCAACGAGCCAATCACAAAGGAAGACTGGATAAGCCCTAATGAAGGCAGCAAAAGCAAAGGAAATGCAACCGAGCCCACTAAAGCGCCAAGGTAGTCAAATGAAAGCACTTCAGCGATCGATTGTTTTGCACTTTTAATTTCACTTAAAAGGCCCGTCAATATTGGGATTTCCATTCCAAGAAGCGCGCCTATTACTAAAATAAAAGAGTACATTGTTGTTTCATAAATCACCCTCGCATAAGGGAAAACAACAAACATAGCGATTCCACTCAAACCGCCAAAAAACGCTATTGCTAATTCAACACGTATAAAGTTTTCTATAAAACGATCACTAAAATACTTAGTCAGCATTGAGCCTATGCCCATTGCAAACATAAATAAACCAATCGTTATAGAGAACTGGTAAACGCTATCGCCAAGTAAATAACTTGAAATGGCTCCAATAATTAACTCATAGACAATGCCACATAGGGCTATGACAAGTAGCGAGACAAGCAGGAAACCTATTTGTCTCTTAGTTATATCCAAAACGATTACTTGCCTACAGAATGACTACCAGAACCTGCTCTAGATCTTGCTGATCGTGCCTGTGAAGCTGTTTGGCGCGTTTTACTTGCTACTGCAGAAGGGTTACCAAATGCACGCTGACGATCAAGCATACTGCCAATCAAATAACCCGCTAAAAAGCCTGTACCAGGTGGAACACTAGAATCATAACGAGCGCCACTAGCAGCAGTAGCGATAATACGGCTATTTTGACCATCAATTTCGAGAAGGAAAATACCGTCTTCTCCATCATCTAGTTGACCATTCGCATTTAGGTCTTCATATCCGAGAAGACTTGCATCATTGTTAGGCTGAACACCAAGTGTCTTCTTGTGAATTGGTGGTTGTAGCGCATTGAGGTCAGTTGAATATTGATCAGCAAACATTATGAATGCTGAATCACCATCCAATGAATCTTTAGCTAGCGACATTTTACCTTCAAAACGACTAATACTTTGCAGTGAAACATCTAGCAATCTATTTAAATCGATATCAGTTGGTGCCAAATCACCTTTCTTACCGTCGTCGTTAAAAACGCCAGCAATAAACACAATGGCGATAATTCCGAAAAATGCGTAACTCTTCCAATTCATCCCTTAAACCTCGAATAGTATTTTTTATGAGACTATATTGCCTGAATCTATCGGAAGCAACTTTAAATATAACTAACTGATAAATAAATATTTATAGTCGAATTAAATTATCTTTATGATAAATAAATAAAGATTCCTAGATATGCACTAATCATTTTTTCTATCCTGGGCTTTAAAAAACACAGTTAACCAAGCCCCAAGTTCGCTCAACATCATTTGGCTGATTATGTATTTTTGTGAAAGTCGCTCTAATCTTTTCGCTGAACTCCTTTCCAATCCATTCTCCTGCTCTTAGGTAGGAATAATCTATCTCAAGAAATATTGGGGCACATGACCAGTAATCAGGTATCTCAGGTTTCTTACTTGAATCTTCCGCATAAACATTGACTGTAAGCGTCAGACAGGTGACCGCTGCTCCGATATACGCATACGCTTTTTCCATAGCACCACATTTGTAATCAATGAGGCGGCTAAAAGGCCCGGCAAGATAAAGACAAAGAGCCAGACATTAAGTGCCTCGTAACTTGTTCCAAGCCACTTAGCAGCTTCGACGAGAATGTAGACACAGTAGCGAAATAAAGTGTCTATCCATACGACACCTGACTCACCCATAGAGTTCAATGCTTGCTGGTATTCAGTCATGATTAGTGCGCCAGTGGATGAATGCGCTTATCACCCATCCGTAAGCAATACAGCGGCAATCCCCAGCTATGTTTCGGATCAGACATAATCTTTACCACTGGTGCCATCACTGACTCCATCAACCATGCGGCATTTTCAAGAATCTTCTGGTTATAGC
>Ga0181601_10003670_pt1 | contig 12956 bp, 8 predicted proteins | sample 041ome_8_FD_133020 | JGI IMG/M metagenome (GOLD analysis project Ga0181601, IMG submission 133020) | Coastal salt marsh microbial communities from the Groves Creek Marsh, Skidaway Island, Georgia - 041407BS metaG (megahit assembly) | ecosystem: Environmental > Aquatic > Marine > Intertidal zone...
GCGCTTCGCTCGACGCCGCGTACTCGAACCCATCGACGATGAACATCGTTCCCGGCGGCCGTATCCACGCCGGCGGTTTCGCCTTCGCCTTCGCCTTCGCCGGCGGTTTCGGTTTCGGTTTCGTCTTCGTCGTCTTCGTCGTCGTCGTCGTCGTCGTCGTCTTCAGAGGACGAAGGTGGACGAAGCCGTCGGATGAAACTCGCGAGGGCGAACAATATGAACGCTTTGCACGACGCCTTGGCGGGCGTCGTCGGCGGTAAAGGTGGTGGGGGAAGCAAGAAGAACAAGGGTGGCAAAACTAAAACGACGACAAAGATGAAGGATAAAACTTCGTCGTCGTCGTCAAAGAAGAAGAAGAAGGGGAAAGGGAAGAAGAGCGACGTCTTGGCGGCGTTGAAGAACAAGCTCGGCAGGGTTGTTTCGCAAAAGCAACAAGAAGAGGCGCTGCGAGCGAACGCGATGGGTGCCGGTTTGGACGTGATTGACGTCGAAACGACGGCATCGGATCAACAAGCGAGCGCGTCGTCATCTGTGGCGCTCAAGACGATTGGGTCGTGCCCGCTCGTCGCCCCCGTCGTCCTCGGAGACGCCACTCGAGAAGTGCCCATCGCCATGGTGGAAATTTGCACCGGTAAAGATTGCGCCAAGCGCGGCGCGCGGGACATTGTCGACGCTTTACAAGGCGAACTTCCCAGAGGTTGGGCGTGTAAAGGAAGCGGTAAGTGTATCTCGAGCTGTAAACGCGGCGTTAACGCGCGTTTACACACCGCTATTGGATCTGAAAAGTTTTCCTATCTCGACGAGGCGTCGGCTCGCGCGCTCTTCGTACCCATGGCTCTGGCCACGAACGAGCTCAACGCATCCTTTGACGAAGACTTCGAGCCCGCGAGCCCGCGTGGAAGACGCAAATCTGCCATTTTGCTCCAAGCTGAAGAGATTTCAAAACGAGTAGAGACCGACTTTGAGACGAGCGTCCCCCCGGGCTTCATGCCAAAGTTGACTTGAGTCATCGATCGATCGCATCACATTGTAACAAGGAACGCACGACGAGTAGAATGAATTCTTTGTTTTCTTTGACAATACACGGCGCGCGCGCGGCTACCAAGAATTTCTACACGAGCACCACGTTGACGCGATCCTTATCCCCGAAGGCGTACTTCCAAGACCACGACGGGGAGGTGATGTCGTCCCATCGCTCCGCGACGCCGCCGGCGCCGTCTGGACGAAGAGTCAACCTCTTTCCGTCGGGCACGACGTAACGGACATCGCCCGAGAGCGTCACGTCCTCGGCGTCGAGCTCACCGCTACCTTCGAGAAGAATCGAGCATCGTTCGTTACGCGTGATGAAGTTGCTCCAGTACACGTTTGACGACTCGTTCCAATCGATGCCCTCGTTCTCGACGCTGACGTTGACCAAGCGGCATCGGCCGCTCTTCTCGTCGTCAAACGAAACCGCACCGTCTTTGCACGGACCCATCGGTTGCGTCGCCTCGACGAAGAGGGATCCGTCGACGACGACGTTCCGCCATTGCATCTCGGCGATTTCCAAACGAACTTCGGAGCCAACCTTGATTTCGCCGCCTTGAATCTTTTGCTCAACCACGTCCCACAGTGGACCGATGCTCGGATGTGCGCTGTAGATGAATTCCGGTCCCTTTTCCAAGTACGCCGACACCGGATAATCGTCTGGAGAGGGATGCGCGACGTCACAACGCGTCAACAAATCACTCGCGTTGCGGAGCAAATCCAAGAACGACCCATCCGGGGTTTGCGCCAGGTTCGTAGACTCTGGCGGACGCTTCTTCTTTGCGCTGCTCGTAATGCGCCGGCGGAGCGTGTAGAGAACAAAGGTTGGGAGATCTTCCCAGTCTTCGGCACCGAGACGAGTCTTAGAGTGTCTCATCAGCGCGTCGGCGATGTTTTGCATCGAACACTCGAGTCTTCCACCCTTGGTGCCGTCGTCGCGCACCGGTTTGGTTAGGTTGACCAACATGCCCGGAAACGCCGCACGCGCCGAGACGCCGAGCGCCTTTCGGATTTGCTTCAAGCCGATATATAACACATTCGTGTTCGCCGGGTAAGCGCTCTCAGTGCTACCCGCTTCCGACGCCTTATCTTTAATTCCAAGGCGCGCAAACTCGGTGTATTCAACGTTGGAAACACCGTACGTAAACTCATCCGTGATGGTGTTTTGCTTTTCAAGGAGCACGTTGACGCCCTCGGAAGCGCCGATGTGGCGTTCGCAGCTCGCGAAACCGAGAGATTTTTCACCCTTGGCACCCACGCCGGAGAGGGACAAGAGGGTCGTGTCCGTACCCGCCATTGGATTGGTGATTTGTCTCACCACACCGCCGATGCGACCTTGAGACTCGAGCCAGTCAAACACACCCTCGTCAAGCATCAACTTCCAAATCGCGCCGTGTCCACCCGGCTTGAGCGCAATCTTTGCCAAATCCTTCGCGACCCATTTACCGCAATCGAGAGAAAAAACGGGCACGAGCGGTTGCTCAAACAAGCGATAACCAGTTTCGCCGCGCCCGAACCAATTGTTTTCCCTAAGCAAAGTGGAGATGCGTCCGTGATTGCCCTTTGCCGCGCTTGTCATCACCGCCACAGGCGTTTTGTGTTGCTCCCCCGTGAGCTTGTAATACAGCCACTCCCGAGCCGTGAGATCACGAACGAGACCTTCAATCAAGGGGCGACCATTGTAGGGAAGAAGCGCAGCCGGTAAACTCTCGCCCGTCTCTGCGTCGACGAGGCCGAGTCGATCACCGGCGCCGCCGAGAGGATAAATCTCAGCCATGCGGGGAAGCTCCTCGAGGCCCCAACGAGATGCCGTCGCCGCAAACTCTCCTTGGTTCGCGCGCAAGTCCACCCCGGGGGGGACGTGCATCGTCACCTCACCCGGAACGCCAGAGCAATCGAGACCGTCGCACTCGGAGCCGCTGTGCGTCTGCGCCGGTTCACCCGTGAGAGATTCGAGACAGAGCTCCAAGGCTACGCACTGATAACCGACGACGCCTCCGAGCATGTCGTAAAACGTCTCCACCTTTCTCAAGCACGCGAGCAAGGCGTCGACGTTCTTGGCACACTCCGCTTCTGTAAGCTTGGACGCTGATCCAGTGCTCGGGGATTCAAACACGTGCTCTTGTCCGCAAGCCACGCACGCGAGCACCAAGTACCTATCGCGCGCCGGCATGTCCGCCACCATTCGACACACGACGCCTCCTCGACTCATCCACGCGCGCACGCGCGCGTTCGCCTCCATGAGCGCCGCCTTGACTTCAAACACATCACCGTCCTCGCTTCGATGTTCCGCAACCGCCTCCAAAACCGTATCCCTCGCCAACCGAGTGAACTCCAACGCGTCTCGAATCCCGTCAACCGTCGCCCGAAACTCGTCATCCGGCGTCGACGAGCTCAACCCTGGATCCGCCTGCACCGCGTAACACCTCCCACTGCCACCACGGGTCAACTTTCTATCACCCTTACGCGCCCACAGCGCCCCCATCGGGCTCCCACACGTCGACGAAGAAGTCAACGAGGAAGAGGAGGACGAGACTGAAGGCGCCCGCGTCAATCCATTCCGCGACCGTCTCCGTCTACCCCGCGTCGCCCATCGCGTCGACGTCGCCGCCGTCGTCGTCGTTCTACACACCGCCGCCGCCTGCGTCATCCTCGCTCGTCTCCCGCGTCTTCTCCTCGGCGTTCCGGTCGACAATCAACGAAATCAAATCGATAAAGTGCGCGTCGTCACGTGGATGACGTTGATTATAATCCACACGACCGTCGCGCGTCTCGTCGGTCGATGGATCGACCCTCTCTGCGTCACCGACCGACGGCGACGACGACGAACGTGAATCGCGGACGAACCGTCTCCCGCGTCGCCGTCTGCGGCGTCCGTCGTCGTTTCGGGCGCGAACGCACAAAGTCCAAAAATCAAATCCTTTCGAAAGAAATCTTCCTTTTGGGATAAACGACGAGTGTTTACTCAAGAATTGAGATAGGGGTGTTTTATTTTTTCATTAGTGGCGTCCCGATCTATGTGTTTTTGAGTTTACATACCGTTGACTTGAGTTTAATATTGGTTTCGAGACGTTGGCGGACGACACTCGTCGAACGACACTCGGCGACGCCGCGGTGAACGACGACGGCGACGACGGCGACGACGGCGACGGTGACGGCGACGGCGACGGCGACGGCGACGACGGACGGAGGAAGAGACTGTGAACGCGGGTCGCGTCTCGTCGTAGGGGTGTTCGAGTCAGCGCCGAATCAGAATGTCGCGCGTGCTAGATTTTCACGGCGTGGCTGACGACGACTCGACGCCTTCGACGTCGACGTCGGACGACGATGACGACGATGACGTGATGTTACCGGTGGTGATTGGAGGACGACGCGGACGCGGCACCCCGAGGCGAGGGAACGGGGCGTACGTGGCGGCGCCGGAAGAGACGGATTCAGAGGATGAAAAGGACGAAGCGTCGAGGAGGAAAAAGGCGGGCGACGGTCAACGAGGAGGGTCGTCCGGAACGGATGGTGACGGTGAAGAGGACGAAGAACGAAGCGATGGAACTGTGGTAATGGTTGGGATCGGTGAGAGAACGCTCGTGTCGGTGGGACGGGCGCGGCAAGACGCGTTTGAGCGGGCGAGGGAACGGCGAGAGCGAGCAAAGGCGACGGCGAGAAGACGCATAGAGTCGCTCGAGCTCGAGCTCACGATGGCTCGAGACGTGGAGACGATGGCGTTGGAGGAGAATTTGCGGATGGTGGAGGATATCCGACGGCGGTTGATGGAGGCGGATGAGGCGTTCGCGGCGGACGCGTCCAAGTTGAGGCAGACGAGAGCTCGCGTGGCGACTGAGGCGCGAAAGGAGACGGATGCGCTCGTCATGCGAGCCGTGGCTGCAGATGCAGAAGCGCGCGACGCTGCGGAACGCGCGCGAGTCGAGGAAGAGAAGCGAGTAAAGGCGGAGGAGGAAGCGGCGAAGAAGAAGGCGGAGGAAGAGGAGGCGGCGGCCAAGCTCAAGGCGGAGGAGGAGGCAAAGAAGAAGGCAGCTGAGGAGGAAGCCAAGCGAGCGCAGGCGGCGAGCGATTACGTGAGCGGTAAGACGACTGGTGGAGAAGTTCCACGCGTTGCTGCTGCGTCGGAGGCTTTGGAGCAAGAGACGACGCTCGCGAAGACGTTGGCTGAAGCTCGGGCGACGGTGGCTGAATACCAAGCGCATCCGGGGGCGAGAATGGAACGTCGTAAGCTCACGAACGCCATCGTCGTTCACGTGCAGCAGATCGCAGCCACCAAGGAGCAGATTAATAAGAAGAGCCGAGACATCATGATGCTCTTGGTGCAGCTCCAGGAGCCGCAAAAGACGTTTGCGCTTCTGAGCATCGCGAAGAAGATGCTCTCGCAATGCGACGTGCAGGTGGCCAAACTCAATCGTTACGCCTTCGCGCTCGCCGAGGTTGCGGTGCGCATCGCGTGCGATGTCCCGCGATTCGGTGCTCTTCTCGTGGCGCTCATTCACGAAGTGTGCGTAAGCGCCGTGCCCAAGTACTACCCATTCGTTCCGGGCCGTTACGCCACGGACGAAGAGTACTACGGTCTCATGGGTTACACAAAGACGGAAGAGGGCGCCTTCGAGACGACAGATGCGTACATAGATCGCATGACAGGTGTGATGTTGTTCTACGCCGCTTTCGTGCAGGTTGAGGCACCCAACCACCCTCACGGGGTCGACGCCGCTTGGCGTTGGCTTGCTCGCCTGCTCAATCGATGTCCTCCAAATCGTTACACCGCCGCAGCCTTGGACTCTTTCCTCAAAATAGCCGGCTACCGCATGCATAACGAGTACCGAGGGCAGTTTGTCAAGGTGTTGGAGCTCATTCATCGCGAGTTCATTCCAAAGCTCGACGCTAAGAATGAGCCCGATATTCGGCCAGTATCGAGCAGAATGAAGACGTACCTCCAAGAAAGTCTGTACGCCAAGGCTCCCGAAGGTCGCGACATGCCGAACACCGACACGTCCTCCACCACGTTTTAAGTGAGTGGAATCGTGCGCCCTCGAAGGGTGGTAGATAGTTTTTAGAGACCGTTCTCGGTTCAACGTATCAAGTGATGTAGAACGCAGACGTAGACGTCAAAGCCAAACCGGCCCTGCCCCCAGTGCGAGACGCGTCGCGAGCACATCGGCACCCGCGCGCGCCCACGCGGTGAAACCGCCATCGAGCGATCGTATCGTCTTCGCGCCCGCGCGAAGCGTCATTCGTCGCCTCTGAACAACTCGGCGTTCGGATAAAGACGGAGCGAAAGGAGCCGCCAGCCGCTTTTTTGTTGTCAAAATCATGACCGACGGTGACGACGTGCACGACGTCGTGCTCTTTTACTGCTACACCGACATTCCCGACGTGGAGCGCGTCGTTCGAGCGTTGAAAGACTTTTGCGCAGACGGCGCGTTGCTCGGCCGGGTGCTCGTATGCAAGGAAGGTGTGAACGGAACGGTGTGCGCTTCGCGAGCGAGCGGACGGTTGGAAGAGTTCAAATCGACGCTCTCCGCGTGCGTCCCTGCGTGCGGGGAGATGCCGTATAAACGGAGCGTTGCAGATAAACAAGTCTTCTACGACGCCAGGATTCAAGAGGTGCGCGAACTCGTGGGATGGGGCCAGATGGACTTGCCCTACACAAAGACGGCAAAGGTGGTGCACATGAAGCCGAGAGAATTTCACGAAGCGCTCAAGAAGAAGATGGCTGAGAAAGACTTAACTCTGCTCGATTTACGAAACGAAAACGAGGGAATCATCGGTAAATTTAAAGGCGCGCTCGTTCCCGATGCGAGAAACATGCAAGAGCTCGGTCGGTTTCTTGACGACCAAGCGAAAAAAGCGCAAGGCAAGGAGGTATTCATGTATTGTACGGGCGGTATCCGCTGCGAGAAGGCGGCGCTTTATTTAGAAAAGCAGCAGCCAGAAATCAAAACTGTCTATCAGCTGGAGGGTGGTATTCACGAGTATTTGGAAGAGTTTGGGGATGACGAGGATTGCTTGTACCTCGGAAAGAATTTTACGTTTGACAAGCGGGGCGTATCGGCTTCGGGTAAAGACGACGCCGAAGTGTGGCGCTGTCAGCGATGCGCCGAGGGTGAACCGAAACTTACATCGTGCGCGGTGTGTGTTGTGTGTCGATTCCCGCTCGTCTTGTGTGAACGGTGTCAATCATCCGTGGAGACGCGCGGCGAGTGGGTGTGCTCACATCACGCCGCGTTGGACGGAGTGTACTCCTTCCACGCCATTCCGCACCTCGAAGACGCGGATCTAGAAGAGAGAATCGCCAAGCTCAAGCAGATTGAGAACCAATTCTTTAGCACCGATCCAAAGTCAACGGTGAACAAGCGACGCACTCTTCGAAAGTGTTATAACAAGATGGAGGAGGAACTCGACCGAAGACGCGGCGGCGGCGCCCGAGACGTTCGACGCGTCGCCTTTTGTCGCAATTCCGGTCGCGAGCTCGCGGCGTGTCCGGGCGATTGCATGGGCTTCTGGGGTCCGGGTCACGAAATAGCTAGGTAAATTCAATGAGAATACTGTACATTTGTAGCTTACTAACATAACTGACTACCACCCGCGCGCGACGTCACGACCTCCAATCCAAACCTTCGACGACTTCGAGCGTATTCGCGTCTGGATCTCTAAAGAAAATCGCCGGTCTTCCGCTCTTACTCGCCGTGTACGCCACGCCCTCCTTCTCTAAACACTCAATCAACGGCTGAATGTTCTTCACCCCGATGCAAAAGTGTCGATCCCGTCCTCCGTGCGTCGGTCGAAACTCCACGTGCGTAACGTCTGGGTTCGGCAACTCCATGAGGTGAATCATCTCCGGTCCAATCCACAGCCACGCCCCGCGATAGGGCAGTTTATCCTCTGGACGCTCCGGGTTGATCTCCAACCCGAGCATTCGGCCGTAAAAGTCCATCGAACGCTCGAGCGAGTCGCAGATTATCGCGACGTGATGGACGCCTTGGATTTCAATCGCATTCGCGACCGACTGCGAACGGACGATCACGGACGACGACGCGCGACGCGGACGCGACGCGGCGCGGTGACGAGCGGTCGTCTTCGTCGGTACCGGGGTGACGCTCGCGCGAGCGGTGCGCGACATGGTTCGTTCGTTCGCGCTCACGGCGGGGTGTGACGATGGATGGATGGATGGATGGGTTCCCAGCGCGAGCAATGAGGAGGGGGCTCTCGCGAAGGAGCGGTCTCTCAACGTACTATGCGTATTACTTTCTGTGTTCGCGCGCGCGCGTCGATCACCGAGCGAGCGCAAAAATCGCGCGACACCGATGGCGCTCTTTCTTTTACTCTCGAAAACGCCGATGGACGGTGTCGCGGTCACGAATTTCGCTCGCTCTGATTTCGTTCGCGTCGGCTTTAATACTTCGCTCGGCTTTAATCGAGCGTTTCGCCCAATAGTTCCTCGAACGCGTCGATGAAAACCTCGGGCGGTTGCGCCCCGCCGAATTGAAGACGCTTGGAGCCGTTGGAGATTATAAAGTGCGGAACGCCGTTGATGCCTCGGGCGTACGCGCGCATCTCATCCTCCGTCTCGAGCGTAAATTCGGCGGATGACAAAATTTCCGCGCACTTGTCCGCGTCGAGCGAAGCGGCTCGCGCGGCGTCCAACATGACATCCTTCTCGCAAGGCGCGAGACTTTTGATGAAATACCGCTCAAACATGGCCTCCATGAAGTCGTTTTGCTTGACAGCCAACGCGCCGGATTCAGGCGGCTCTAAGCTCCCGGCGTACGTCGCCAGACGGTGCCCGTCGAACGTCGGTCCGACGTTGCCGTCGAGCGTGTACGTCCCGGCGATCCCAGCCTTTGCGAACGCGGCGCGCAAACGCGGCTCAAACCCCTTGACCGTCTCCGCCCCAAACTTTTCGTTGTACCACTCGAGTTTGTTGATGCCGTGCGCGCGAGCTTCGGGCGGGAACCGCCCCCACACGCTGTCGGGAACCAACTGAAATGGACGCCAGCGAACGTCGACGCGCGCTTTTTCCTTTGGAACCCGCGCGATGGCGCGTTCGAGGTTGCGCTTGCCGACGTAACACCAAGGTCAGACGATGTCGGAGACGACGTCGATTTTCAACGTCGGGAGTTTGGACATGATGACCGACGCGCTCTCGGGCGTGGGGTGAAGTGAGGACGGTTTGAGAGTTGAGAAACAGTTACCGCGCGCGCGTGAACCATCTTAAGCCGCACTAAGTAAACTATCTTAAGTGTTACACAATCAATCAATGCGTGGGGGTCTCTAACTAATACTCGGCGAGTTCGTTGATGCCGTGATGCGGATCGGATGACGCTCATTGCGTCGGGAACGTCAGAGTCGGAGTCGGTTGCTGCGTAGAGACTGGCGGCGCGGGCTCGACGACAGTCGGCGCCGGTTGCGGTGGAGCCATCTTGGACACTTTCTCTCTGAGCTCTTCGAGCGTAGCCTTTGCCTCGGCGTATCGTCGCTCCAGTTCATCCTTGTTATTCAGGTAGGCTGAGAACTCGGTTTGAGACGTTTGTCGTTGGCTCTCCGACGTGTTCTTCTCGCGCTCCAACGCGTCGCGATACGTCTTGAGATACTGTAATTTGACATCCATCTTTCTCACCTTGACGTCGAGAACGCCAGAGAGAAGACGATGGATTTCGTGTTCCTCGTCTTGCGCCAGAATCTTTGCTTGAACTGCCGCGGCGACGAGGGCGTGCGCGTTTGCGTCAACCGCCACCGAATTTACATCCTCGCCGCGCGATGCAGCTTTTACAAAAATCTCCAGAGCACACTTTGCGGCGGCAGCGGCGACCCGAGGAGATACCATGCTCGCCAAGAACTCGAGCTGTGACATGGTTGGATTTTGCGAAAAAGCGAAAGGAGCGTCAGCGGCTGAAGGAAGAAGCGCTCCTTGGTCTTCGTCAACGACCACGCCACTCGGAGCGTTACGAACGGAGCGCTCCATCTCGGCAATGTGGTCGTCAACGATAGGCATTCGGACGAAAAACTTCAAGCATTCCTCTTCGTTCTTTGAACCAACGCTCGAAGCGATTTCGGACCAGTTTGGCTCTTCGTTTGGATTGCGGGGAATCGCCTCCAGCAATGCCGAAATCTCTTGCGCGCTCCACTCTTCGTCCACCTCCATGCGATCGACTTGAGGTTCATCAAGGTTGGGATAGAGTGCTTTGACAAAATCCCCGCTCGACTGCGCTTCAGGATACAACCCTGCACGGTAGCAACGCACGCAGATGTTGAAATGATCGATGAAAATGGCGTGATAGAAGACTTGACCGATGAGAGTGTCGCCGCACGCGTTGCACGCAAATTCAAACTTGACTTTGCCACGGTGCAGCGAGTGCAGAGTTGCGAACAAGGCATCCAAGGAACGACGTTCAAAAGGGGCGTCTGGCCTCGCTTCGATCGCGTGACAGAACGCGTGGCTTCCGAGCGCAGTCGTCGCAAGTATCTCGCGGAACTGATACAACTTTCCAGGATTTGCCAAATCGGGCGCTTGCACGGTGAGCGTTCCATCACTCGCGGAGGTAACGCGCGGGAGTCCGCTGACAGGTGCGATATGCAATCTGAAAACGTCCCTTCCGGCAGAAAACTTCCAGTTGATGAGACCCCACTCTTCTAAGAAGTTGAACAAGCGCGTAAGATCTTCAATTTTACCACCCTCAATATTCGTTGTCACGTCTTCAAACGTGACAAACTTGCCCTTGCTTCGAAACGTTCGCATCATCGAGTTCCGGTACTCTATATATTTTTCATCCGCGTTCGCGCATGTATCATCTTCGAAAAAACACGGGAGAGCTTCCTTTTCGATCGAATGGATCGACTTCCACGCAAACCAAGCGCTGTGCGTTGGAATTCTGTGCTCCTGTACGCTTTTCTCCGCCGCTGCGCCAGACGTCGTACACACCGGTGTAGCGTCTTGTGGAAGCTGTCCAGCACTGATGTTCTCGATTCTAAGCGATTTGGCTAGCAAAAAGTCTTTAGTAACTTCATCTTGCTCAACAAGCGCGCCGTCAACCTGACTAGCCAACGCGGCAATCATCGGATGAGGTTGAATAACTTGCCTCTTTGTCACTCGCTCATCTATGCGTTCGACTCCTTCCGTGGAAAGAATCTCAACATCAGGAGAATTGAGATCTACTTTGATTCGTTTCACCGAATCCGCGGCTCGACTATCCCACGGATATCTCGTGGCGCCGAGATCTTGCGCCACGTCGAATTCGTAGTCGAGCTCGTTCATCCATTCGTTAAACTTGTGGCTGTCCTCCAACCAACGTAGCCCGACGCAATGCGGACCCTTGAAGTCATCGGCAACGAATTTACTTTTAGTGACTGGCCAGGGCGCTTTACCCTTGCCCGATATGGAAGAATCAGAATACCAAGTGTCGTACGAGTCTGGATAAAACCAAAAGTGCAAGCGCTGCTCCGTCTTTGACGACATTCCTCCCCTCGATGTTTCAGTGATACGCCAGAATCCAGCTTCGTCGCCGCAGTCAAAGCTCGTCTCCTCCGAGCGTAACACGTGGCTCAGGCCGTCATCGAGCGGCGAGATCGCCAAAACAGCATTCATCTCTCTCGCAATCTTCTTCAACTGCGACGCGTTTGGCAATTCATTCGGCACGAAAATCTTCACAAACTTTAACATTCCACTCTCCCTCAAATCGTTCTTGACGCCCAACATGAACTCTTCAAACTCTTCGCAACCTTCCAGAGTGTTTAAATCCCGATTCAACCCACCATCGCGCTTCTGGACGAGATACGCCTTCATGATGACGAAGAGCGCGCCCTTCGGCCGAGTGTCCCACCAAAGCGAGTGCTTGAGCTTACAACACCTCGCTCGCCTTCCCAACGCGCTCCCACTCGTCCCTAAAACCTTCTCCTCGGCGTTAATCAACGCGTACACCTCTTTACCGAGAGCCATCGCATCGAATACCGGCGAGAGCGTCGGAATGCACCGTCGCAGCGCCCTCAAGACCCCGTCGAGCTCGCGCGCGTACTCGGCGCCCTACGAGGCGAACAAACGAAACGCGCGCGCGCGCTCATCCGTCAGTCAAACGTTCCGAACGCGGCAAAACGACCACTCAACGATCGACGACGCACGACGCCGACGACCGCACCGTCGTCGTCATCGTTTCGTCGCGTCGTTCGACGAGAGCGAGCGACGCAGAGACGCGAGAGCGAACAGATTTCGATTTTCATCTCTTCTTCACGAGACCGCTCGACCGACGACGCGGGTCCGATCGATCCGAAGCCGTCCGTCCGTCCGCGACGATCGCGACGATCGCGCGACGCACCTCGAAATCCTTGGCGCGAAGTTTAAACGTTCGCTGTTTCTTCGCCGACATCCTTCGCCCAGAGCCGCGACGACGGACGCGCGCGCGACTGAGGACGACGACTGAGAGTCCCTCGGTATGACGAGTAAAGACTCAAAAAACAGACCGTGTGGTGCTTCGTCGGGTTGTAAAGGTGAAAAGCGCACCTCGAGACGACAGAGAAACGCGCGCGGACCGACGCGACGTCGCGAGCGGCGTGGCGTGTTAAACGCGACGACGCGGATCGTTTTCTTTGGTCCATCTCGAGCGTCGAACGGGCGGGTATTCCGTCGCGGACGCGGGCGAACGCGACGAAGGATTCGCATCGGAGGAGCGCGCGTGGCGGCTGAGCGCTGTGCCGAAAGGGACGAACGAAGGAGGAGAGGAAACCATGGGAAGCGACGATGGATCGGACTCGGATGGAAACGCGAGGGAGGAGGAGGAGGAGGAGTACGTGGATGATGTGGAGGATGAGCGATGCGCGGACTTGATGGATCCGGAAGGGAGGACGCACCAGGGGGCGACGGCGACGCTGACGCACGCGAGAGAGACGTACGGAGTGGATATTCGGCGGTACGTGACGGCGGATGCGGCGTCGCC
>Ga0181601_10003673_pt1 | contig 12941 bp, 13 predicted proteins | sample 041ome_8_FD_133020 | JGI IMG/M metagenome (GOLD analysis project Ga0181601, IMG submission 133020) | Coastal salt marsh microbial communities from the Groves Creek Marsh, Skidaway Island, Georgia - 041407BS metaG (megahit assembly) | ecosystem: Environmental > Aquatic > Marine > Intertidal zone...
GCTATGTGCGACCGTTCACATGCCGCATCGCTCTATGATCTCTATAATCTTTATGATCTCTATAGTCTCTAAGATCTCTATAATTTTTATGCTGGGGGCGGGCTATGGCATGTCGCTATGGTTACGCTGGCCGCCGTAATATTTTTGCAGTATCCAGTTATTTTGAATTATGCGGTAGCGCGGCGGTGTTTTTATGATCTTCAGCATAGCTAGGCTGGGCTAGTTGCCATTGTAATTTACGGTTTTGCGATTGCGCGTGCCATAATTTCGCTCGAATCGCCAGCGCATGTCCCCACATGATCAACGCCCCGAGAACGCCGCCGCTAATAAAGGCGGCAACGCCGAGCAGCCACAGGGGCAGGTCAAGACTATCGGTAAATGGCCACAAGGCTAGTCTTATGATGCTGTCATTTGAGACGGCAAAATCAATCGCCAGCAGGACCATCGCCGCCGAAATGATTACCCATACCAAGCGGCCGATTGCGCGCATAAAATTGCCTATCTAGCGGTTTAGGCGCTCACGCATACCTTTGCCCATTTTGAAAAAAGGTACTCTTTTTTCAGACACTTGCACGCTGGTTCCCGTGCGCGGGTTGCGGCCAAGTCTGGATTTGCGGTAGCGTACTGAAAAGGCTCCAAAACCACGTAATTCCACCCGGTCGCCGCGTTCAAGCGCGCCACCAATCTCGTCAAGTATGGTGCTAACCAGCCGTTCGATGTCGCGGTGGTAAAGTGCTGGATTTTTTGCTGCCAATTTGGCGATAAGCTCTGACCGTGTCACCTAACCCACTCCATTCAGTCAATAAATCAAATAAAGATTACAACAGGATGCCTGTAAGCACCATAGCGGTCAACGTAGAATCGGTAAAAAATATTTTGAGGGTGGCAGGGGGCAGGCATTTTCGCCCGATATCATGCCGCGCACAAAAAAATATCAGCCGCACCCATCGGGCGCGGCTGATCTGTTATGCTAGCCACCATCTGTCTAAACAGGCGGTGTTACTTGTCGTCGTCGCTATCGCGTTTGGCAAGAGCGGCGCCAAGGATATCGCCAAGGCTGGCTCCGCTGTCAGACGAGCCAAAATCGGCCATCGCTTGTTTTTCTTCAGCCGTTTCACGGGCTTTGATCGACAAGGTCAGCTTGCGTGTCTTTTTATCGACATTGGTCACAACCGCATCGACCTTTTCGCCAACGGCAAACCGGTCAGCCCGCTGGTCGGCGCGCTCACGGCTAAGATCAGTCCGGCGAATAAAGCCGGTCATGCTGTCGCCAACGCTCACTTCGATGCCGTTGTCGGTCACTGTGGTCACTGTACAAGTGACGACTTCACCTTTGCGGTAGGCGTCTACCTGACCGGCAAACGGGTCGTCAGTCAGCTGTTTAATGCCGAGCGAGATACGCTCTTTGCTGACATCGATATCAAGCACTTTGGCTTTGACCATATCGCCTTTGTTAAAGCCTTCAAGCGCAGCTTCACCGGTTGTTTCCCAGCTGATATCAGATAGGTGAACCAAGCCGTCAATATCTTCGGTTAGGCCAACAAACAGGCCAAATTCAGTGATATTGCGGACTTCCCCGTTGATTTCTGTGCCAATTGGATAGGTCGCAGTCAAATCTTCCCATGGGTTGGTTGTGCATTGTTTTAGGCCAAGTGAAATGCGGCGCTTTGACAAATCAACGTCAAGAACCATAACTTCGACTTGCTGGCTGGTAGATACAATCTTGCCAGGATGCACATTTTTCTTGGTCCAGCTCATTTCTGACACATGAACAAGACCTTCAACGCCAGCTTCCAATTCAACAAAAGCGCCGTAGTCAGTGATGTTGGTCACGCGGCCTTCCATTTTCGCCCCGATTGGGAATTTACCTTCGACATTTTCCCACGGGTCCGACATCAACTGCTTCATACCAAGTGAAATACGCTGGGTTTCAGCATTGAAACGAATGACCTGAACTTCGACGGTCTCACCAATTTGCAGCGCTTCTGATGGATGGCTAATACGCTGCCATGCGATATCGGTAACGTGCAGCAACCCATCAACACCGCCAAGATCGACAAAGGCGCCATAATCGGTGATGTTTTTAACAACACCCTGCAGCACTTGGCCTTCTTGTAGGTTTGAAACCAGCTCAGAGCGAGCTTCGGCGCGAGATTCTTCCAGAACAGCGCGACGTGATACCACAATATTGCCACGGCGACGGTCGATTTTCAAAATTTGGAAAGGCTGTGGCGTGCCCATCAACGGGCCAAGATCACGCACTGGGCGAATGTCAACCTGGCTGCCCGGCAAAAAGGCTGTGGCACCAGACAGATCAACAGTAAAGCCGCCTTTGACCTTGCCAAAGATGACGCCAGTAACACGCTCTTGCTTTTCAAATGACGTTTCAAGAACGCCCCATGCTTCTTCACGGCGGGCCTTGTCACGGCTGAGCACGGCCTGACCATTACGGTCTTCCATACGCTCAACATAAACTTCGATTTCATCGCCAATGGCGACTTTGGGGGCTTGCCCTGGTGCGGCCAGTTCTTTCAAAGGAACGCGGCCTTCAGATTTCAAGCCTACATCGATAATGACCGCGTCACTATCCATGCCAATTACGAAACCGCGGACAACGCTGCCCTCAATATTTGTACCCTCGCCAAAGCTCTCAGCAAGAAGATCGGCAAAGTTTTCAGTGGCAGCGCCTGCTGCCGATGTTGTTGTAGATGTCAAAAAATGTCTCCGTTATCGCCGCATTCTTAAGTTTGGTTCGGGCCTTAATGGTTTGTTGGTGCACCCAACACCCCCTAATGGAAAGGTCCTTAATATCAAGAATGTTGTGCCTCAGCCGACATGAGGGCCGCTTTAGCCGAACGTCAACCCGTTGCGGTCGGCACTTGCGTAAACAAATGCTGCCGGTGGGTTCTAAGCGGGTTTTTTGGCGATCATTACTATGATTGCCGGCGCTTAAAGTTATTGTGCAGATAGCTGGTGTTCGGTGGTCCATCTATCCAAAATAATGTTCAGCCAGTTATGCGGGCAACATGCGATAGCGCCAACCCCAGCACCGCATCTCTATCCATAGTGGATGTATCGATGGTGATGGCATCATCAGCAGGCCGAAGCGGCGCTGCCGACCGGGACCTGTCCCGGGCATCGCGTTCTTGCATATCCGTCAGAACGTCGCGGAACATAACCGATTGTCCAGCCTGAAGCAACTCTTTGGTGCGACGGTCAGCGCGCACCTCAATATCGGCATCAACAAAGAATTTCAGATCGGCGTCTGGCAGCACCACAGTGCCAATGTCTCGGCCATCTAAAATAGCCCCAACACCATAGGGTGGTTTTGCCGCAAAGCGCCGCTGCATCTCTAAAAGCGCCGCACGCACCGCTGGCATTGCGGCCACCACAGACGCCATTTGCGCCACCTTGTCACTGCGTATCAAGGGGCTGCTCGCAAGGCTTAAATCAAGCTTTGAACATATTTCAACACATTGATTTTCTTTGATAGTACTGGCCTCAAGCCCAGCGTTAATGAGCTGCAGTCCAACCCCCCGGTAAAGCGATCCGGTGTCAAGATGCGCCAAATCAAGATGCTGGGCCAGCTGTTTTGCTAGCGTACCTTTGCCACTAGCGGCAGAGCCGTCAATAGCGATAATCACGCACTAACACCGCTGATATTTGCGCCTAATTTTGACATGCCGCTGGCAAACCCCGGAAAGCTGGTTTCGATGGTGGCGCATCCGGTCACGGTGATAGGTTGGTCAGCCACCAGACCCAAGGTCAAAAAAGACATGCCGATTCGGTGATCATGCTGGGCAGCGATGGTGACACCGCCGGCTATGCTGCCGCCAGTGACTTGCATTGAATCATCATCATAAGTAACGCTGACACCGCATTTTTCCAGGCCTTCGGCCATTACTTTGATGCGATCAGTTTCCTTTACCCTCAATTCAGCAACCCCCAGCATGGTTGTTGTGCCAGACGCGGTGGCGGCGGCAACCGACAAAATTGGATATTCATCAATCATTGAGGCAGCGCGCGCGGCAGGCACGGTGATGCCGTGCAAGGGGCTGAATTTTACATGTAAATCAGCAACTTTTTCGCCGCCTTCTTGGCGCTCATTGTGGCGGGTGATGTTGCCGCCCATTTCGACAAGTATATCTAACAGGCCGGTTCGTAACGGGTTCATGCCAATGCCCGGTATCACAATATTGCTGCCCGGCGTGATCAACGCCGCCACCACGGCAAAGGCGGCTGATGACGGGTCACGCGGCACAATAACAGGGGCGGCATATAATGTCGCCTCGCCCGCTAGCGTGACCAGATGCTGTCCGGTATCATCGATCGTTTGGGTCACTGTGGCACCAAAATGTCGCAACATCGACTCGCTGTGATCGCGTGAGGCGTGGGGTTCGATAATTTCAGTTGTGCCCCGCGCATTAAGGCCGGCAAGTAATATTGCAGATTTGATCTGTGCCGAGGCAACTGTGGAGATGTGCTGCTGTGCACGCGGCGTTGCGGTACCGCTGACGGTAACCGGCAAGCGACCTTCGCGGCTTGTTACACTGGCCCCCATCGCGGCAAGCGGCGTGGTAATGCGGGCCATCGGACGGCTGCTTAACGACGCATCGCCAGTAAAAATGGCGGTGATATTCTGGCCGGCAACAACCCCCATCAACAATCTGACACCAGTGCCGGAATTCCCCAGATCAAGCGGCGCTTTCGGCGCGACCATGCCATGCATGCCAACCCCGTCAACCTGCCAGTCGCCATCATCGGTTTTCACAATCGGCACCCCAAGGGCGACAAGCGCGTCTTTGGTCGCCAGAACATCGGCGCCTTCCAGAAGCCCGGAAATATGCGTTCTGCCAATTGCTAGGCTGCCAAGGATGAGCGCGCGATGTGAAATTGATTTATCGCCCGGCACATCAATATTGCCGGCCAAGGCGGCGGCCTTGCTGGAACGCAAACTGTCGTGATCAGATTGTGCCATGATAATCCCTTGCAGGTTGCCTGTGCTCTGGCCTGAAAATACACGCCGCCTGTTTAGCATTATTTGGCACAGCGAGGCAATCAGCATGACGGCTTTCGGCAACCGAAACGCCGGATTATTTCGGCTGTTTATATGGATTTTTTGTCACTAGGCTCAAAAAATCATCAAATCATCAAAAAATATTTTGACAGAGAAATAAAATTGTTTCAAATCGCATATCACATGAAGCATATCGGCAACCAATTTAACAACGCAAGGGTGTGGTGATTATGGCAAAGCCTGATCTTGGGACGAAGCGCGCATGTCTGGCCTGCGGAATGCGGTTTTATGATTTTAACCGAAGCTCAATTATATGCCCCGGTTGTGGTGCGGCATTTGATCCAGACGCGATTGTGAAAAGCCGCAAAATGAAACCGGCACGTAAGCCAGCACATGACATCGATGATGACGCAACCGATGATGATCAGATTGATACTGATGCTGAAGATGGCCAGATGATCAGCGCTGATGTTGATGATGATATCGATTTTGATGACGATGATGATGTCGATGTTGATGACGACGGCCCCGGTATCATCCAAGATGAAATCACTGACGGTGATGAACTTTTGCCGAATCTTGATGATAAGGACGAAAATTAAGCCCTGACCGTGTTGATGGTGACGCTTACGCGCAGCCAAGCGGAAGGCGCGGTAGCAGGGATTCTGCGGTTAACTGAAAAAAACCACCTCGCCGCAAAAAACCACTTGCGCTTGGCCTTAAGCCTGCGATAAACAACCGGTGCTGTCGCCAATGGCGTGCAGACACTATTGTCAGTGACTGGTGTGGCTGGTCATGCAATGGGGCTATAGCTCAGCTGGGAGAGCGCTACAATGGCATTGTAGAGGTCAGCGGTTCGATCCCGCTTAGCTCCACCATTTTTTTCAGATAGACATGCACAGTTAGTGTTGGCGATCCACAGCCAATCATTGATAGGCAATGATTACGCGCTTATTTGCCAGCTAGTTCAGGCGGCGGTTGCGTGTTGGTGGCCACAGCACTGCTTTACATCAGCGGCGGTGGTAGCACTGCGCAAGGATTGACAGATGGTTATGTTATCCAGCAGCTTGGCGGCCGTCGACAGTAATTTCAGATGATCGCAATCGGCGCGTTCCGGGCCAAGAATTGTGCACACAATATCCACTGGCTTTTTGTCACGCGCATCAAAACTCACCGGTTCTGCAAGTATAGTCATTATCACTATACTGTGGGTCAGATTGGTGAGTACAGCGTGCGGGATGGCGCTGCCATGGCCAATGCCAGTGCTGCCAAGCCGTTCGCGCTGCATAAGCGCATCAAAAATATCGCGTGACATGACACCGGTCAGGGTTTCGGCATGGGCGGCAATTTGTTCAATAAGATGCTTTTTGCTGGTTGCTGACACAGCAAGCATAATGCCGTCATCAGGCATGTTGTCAAAAAGGGGCATTGAGAGTCCTATAGAAGTGGCAAGCGCGTTTGCCAGACCAGTATTTTGATCCAAAACCGCGCTAGGCGGCGCAGGTATAGGCAGGCACTGCGGCGCTGTCAAGCCACCTGTTTAATACCATTGCCGGCTTTAGATGCTGAAACGGTCACCAAGATAGACTTGCCGGACACCAGTATGTTGCACAACCTCGTTTGGGGTACCTTGCATAAGCATGGCGCCATCATGGATAATATACGCACGATCAACAATATCGAGGGTTTCGCGGACATTATGGTCGGTGATTAACACACCGATTCCATGATCTTTCAGATGGCCGATAAGATCGCGAATTTCGCCAAGGGCGATCGGGTCAATGCCAGCCAACGGCTCATCAAGAAGTAAAAATGTCGGGCGCGCTGCCAAGGCACGGGCTATTTCCAAGCGGCGGCGCTCCCCGCCAGACAAATTGACCGATGGCGTGTTGCGGAGGTGGGTGATGCCAAATTCGGCCATTAATTCATCCAGCGAGGCGGCGCGTTCGGCCTCGCTTTCATTCAAGGTTTCAAGCACTGCACGAATGTTTTGTTCAACGGTTAACCCGCGAAAAATACTTGATTCCTGAGGCAGATAACCCATGCCCATGCGGGCCCGCTGAAAAATCGGCATGCTCGTGACATTTTGCCCGTCAATAAAGACGCTGCCTTCATCAGCAGGAATTAGCCCGGCAAGCATATAAAATGTGGTGGTTTTGCCGGCCCCGTTTGGCCCTAGTAGGCCAACCGCCTCACCGCGGTGCAATTCGATAGATACATTGCGGACAACACGGCGCTTGTTGAAGCTTTTGCCAATGCCCTTGGCACACAAGCCCGATACGCCCGATACCAGAGTGGGCTGTTGCCCAAGACCTAATTGTGAGTCTCTCGATGTCATGCAGGCAATATCTCGCCCAAAATTTAAATTAGCCGTTGCACTGATGCTGAATAATGCCAATCGCTGACCCTTTTCACATCATGCCTAATTTGGTGTTAGCACACCTGTCACGCGTTTGCCAGACCCGTCTGATAACAGCCTACTGATTTCCTTATCAAATTCCACTTCGGCCCGCGCCCCCCGCATAATGTTGTCCTGATCGATGACTTCAACATCGCCAAACAGTTCGGCGCGGTCGGTCTCGGCCACATAATTTAACGTGTCAGCGGTGGCAATAATGCCTTTCGGTGTGACGACTTTGGCATTGCCAAAGGAATCAATGGTATCAACAGCCCCGTCAGCATTCAAAAATGCCACCACCCGGTCACCTTCGACATGGCGCCCATCATCGCCTCGATATATCGCGTCACCAAGCCCAACAACGCGCTTGCGGCTGGGATCGGTTGCCTCATAGGTGATGGATTGGGTGGCCGTCATGGTGCCACGCTGGCCAATGATGCTGGCTTGCGGGCCTGCCAAAATATAAGTCTCAGCGGTAATATCGTAATCCAGTTTGGCACCGCGCGCGGTACTGTCGCCATCTTTATAGACCACCGCGCCGATTGCTGTGACATGCTGTAGGTCACGGCTTTCTGATTTCGGGTCATAAAGCGCAATGATTTTGTCGCCAGCAAGGGTGGTGTCTGCCTGTTCAACAAACGCATCGCCAATCGCGGTATAGACGCCTTTGGCTTGGTCCCATTCAAGCGATGTGCTGGCCTCGATAGTGACTGGCGCCGATGTATTTTGCTGGGCCATCAATGGGTGGCTAGCTATGATAAAGCCTGCCGCAAAAGCAACTGTGACAGCTAAGCGGTGCATGCCATAGATTGAATGAAGATCGTTTTTTAGCATATTGCCGCCGCTTTTACCCCTCTTAGAAAATTCAATTTGTGATTGTTGTTATGCCTTTACCATTTTGCATCACCATGCGGGCGGTGCCACCAAATACCATGCGATCGCCATTATCAAAGACTGTCATTGTCTCGGCGTCAATACGGGTGTCATCATCTTCGACCACTACCGGCACATTTGAATGCATTTCGCCGCGTTTCAAATTGGCAAAAATTGCCTCAGAGGTCATGGTTAAGTTTCTTTCGCGGTGCACGACCACAACCGACCCGGTCATATCAACGCTATCGGCTTGCTTTGCAAAGACACCGTAATTTGATTTAATGTTGATGGTCTGGCCGTTTTTCATGGTTACCGTGGCGCGCGGTTGCGTCATGTCAACGCGCCCCGATCCATCCGGCGTCTCGGTGGCTTGGTCGGCGGTAATTTGAAAAGGCTGGCCGCCAGACGTAACCCCCTGATAGCGCGCGCCGGTTAACTCAATATCGCCATTGCTCGCAATTGTGACATCTTTGATTTCCAACTTACTGTCAGTGCTTTTGTGCAAAAACCCCAGCCAGCTGGCGACTGCAAGTGTTAGGATAGCACCGATACCAAGCAAAATAACCGACAGTCGCCGGGACGGGCGCTGGTCATCGCTAGCTGGTCTGGCCCGCGGGGTAAACTGGCGACGATTGGCAGAAGGGTTGCTGGCCATACATGCGGCTCCGGTTAGGTCTTGGGTGGGGCTTAATGGTGAAAAATATCAATGTCGGCAAAGCCACCAAGGTCAAGTGCGGTGCGTGTCCGAATAAAGTCAAAACACGCCGCTGCCACATGTTGGCGGTGTTCCCGCGCCAGCATCATGTCGAGGCGGGCGCGCAGCTGGTGCAAATATAACACATCGCCAGCGGCATAATCGGCTTGTTCGGCAGTCAAATCAGTGGCACCCCAGTCTGACGATTGCTGTTGCTTTGATATATCAACCTGCAGCAGTTCCCGGCATAAATCCTTCAAACCATGGCGGTCAGTATAGGTGCGGACCAGCTTTGAGGCAATTTTTGTACAATAGATAGTGCCCATAATCGGGCCAATATTATGCTCAAGAACAGCCACATCAAATCGCGCAAAATGAAACAGCTTTGTAATTTTGTCGTTTCCCAACATGGCCTTAAGCTGCGGGCAGGGGGCCATCGGTGACGCAATTTTAACAAGGTGCGCATCGCCATCACCAGATGAGAGCTGGATCAGGCACAACCGGTCACGGTGCGGGTTCAAACCCATGGTTTCGGTGTCAATAGCGACAACATCGCCAAGCGCTAGTGTGTCTGGAAGATCATCATTATAAATATAAACCGCCATGATCTCGCTCATTTTCAGGGTTCGGGGTGGTTTAATTTTACCAATCGGGCATAGCGCCTTTATTGTAAAAATGGTGCCCAGGAGAAGACTCGAACTTCCACGACCTTGCGGCCACTGGCACCTGAAGCCAGCGCGTCTACCAATTCCGCCACCTGGGCACGTGTTTGCAAAAGGCCCGGTCAGTAATAGGTGCCTTTAACGCCGTGAGAATAGCCGTAAACGCAGCAGTGTCAAACCTTTTTCAAGGCCCGGCAAGATTGCGGTTATTGGGTTAGGGTTGGGCGCAAATTTGGGCGCCGCTCTCGGGGTCATGTCAGCGCAGCATAAAGCCCATTTTTTGCCGGATAACGCGGTTTGCGGGATTGAAAAGCTTCGGTTTGTGAATTAACGTGGCTAGCCTTATGAGAGGCATTCTCGCGCTCTAGTGCGCATGCGGCATGTTGTCAGGATTTGGCGGCTGGATGTCTTTCGACTTGCAATTAGTGAAAGCTGGGAAAGCGTGATGATAAAGACCGTGGCGGTAATTGGTGGTTCTGGGTTTGTGGGCCGCGCAACAATAGAAAAACTCGCACAAGCTGGTAAGCAGGTTATTGTGCTGTGCCGCAACAGCGACCGCGCAAAATTTCTAAAGCCGATGGGGCGCATTGGTCAAATCACCATTGTTGCCGGAGACGCGTTAGACAATGCCGCGCTTGAATCGGTAATAGCGCCAGCTGACGCGGTGGTTAATATGGTCGGCATTTTGGCTGAGACCGGGGCGCAGCGTTTCGACGCGTTGCAGGCGGTTTTGCCTGGGCGCATTGGCCAGTTCGCCAGCAAACATGATCATCAGGCCGTTGTGCATGTATCGGCAATTGGCGCGGCAGCGACATCATCAAGCCTCTATGCGCGCAGCAAAGCAGCCGGCGAGACGGCCATTAAAGCAGTGTTCTCAGATGCGGTGATTTTGCGCCCATCGATTATCTTTGGCCCGCGAGACAGTTTTTTCAATCGCTTTGCCACAATGGCGCAAATTGCCCCGGCTTTGCCATTGCCGGGTGGCGGCCACATGCGCATGCAACCGGTTTATGTCGACGATGTTGCCACCGCTATTTTGACCGGTCTTGGTATTGGCAATCAAGGTTTGAAAAAATACCCGCAAGGCCGGATTTTTGAGCTTGGCGGGCCAGATGTTTTGAGTTTCCGTGAATTGATGGAGTTGACACTGCGCTATAGTCAGCGCCGCCGAGTTTTGGTGCCGGTGCCGTTTGCGGCACTGGCGATTGGCGCCGCGGTGGCAGGGCTGCTGCCAAACCCGCCCTTGACGTTGGATCAATTGCGCTTGTTGAAATGCGATAATGTTGTTGGCAAAGCGGCGTTAAAGCTGGTTGATCTCGGCATAACGGCGACCGCTATTGACGCCATTGTACCAAGCTATCTGGCGCGCTATCGGCCGGGCGGCCTATTCACGAAATAGCAGGTTCACGAAATAGCCGTTATGCTGGCGCTAATCCAGCCCTGATGTAGGGCAAGCAATAAGGCGCTGCCAAGCGCTAGCCGGTAAAACACGAAAATTGAAAAGCTGGCATTGGCCAGCCACGCCATCATCATGCGGATGGCCAGCCACGCAAACAACGCTGACAACATTGCGACTAGGGCCGCATCAAATCCAAGCTGTGCATTGCCAGTTTCGATAAGGTCAATGGTTTTTAGAAGGCCGGCCCCGGCAATTGCTGGCAGCGAAAGTAACAGCGAAAATCGCGCCACCGTTACCCGGTCAAAACCAAAAAACCGCGCTGCTGTCATGGTCACACCGGATCGTGATGCGCCCGGCACCAGCGCGCAAATTTGCGTGAGGCCAATGCCTATAGCGGCGGACCAGCGCATGTCAGCGAGGCGCAGATTTTGGGCGCCCACGCGGTCTGCGGCAAATAATAACGCCGCAAAAATAACATTGGCCCAGGCCAGCGTTGTGACCAATGTCAGAACATGCCAATGAGCGTAATTGACGAAATAGCCAACAATTACCAAGGGCAATGTGGCGCCCAGCACCATAAAGCCAAGCCGGCGATGGGTGTGTGCGGCCGCGCTCTGCCCCCAGCCAAGTATGGCTTGAAGAATGTCGATGATGTCACGGTGCAGATACACCATAACCGCGATGAGTGTGCCAACATGCGCGGCAACATCAATAATTTGGCCCTGATAGGGAAGCGTGGTGAAAACCGGTATCAGCACCAAATGCCCGGACGAAGACACCGGCAAAAACTCGGTCAGGCCTTGGACCGCGGCAACCAATAGTATTAAGCCAATCGGCATCGCTTGCTCTCCCAATACTGGACTATGGCTACAGCTAAATATGCTGTGAGGCAAGTGACGAGTTATGGCAAGGGATGGGTTGCCGCAAGTGGCCGGCGTTTTGGTGACGCAATATATGTCCGAAACGGACCTAATTTTAAGAGATATCGTCAGAAACTTTTGCTGGTACAGGATTTTATTTGCGTTTTTGCTGAAAAAAAGGTAACGATTGTTGACTAATTAACGTGAGGGTGACTGCCGTATGGTGCGATAAGGCCGAAATGGCAGATGAAAAAACCCCATATGAATCAACGGTCTTAAGCCGGAAAGAGACGTAAATGTCATCTAAAATGCTACAATTTGTGACCACCAAAAAAGCTATGCCAGCAAAACGCGCGGCGGCGAATCGGGTGGCTGATTTTAATGAAATTTATAATGATTTTGATGCCGTCGCGGCGGAAACGCAGGCTTCACGATGTTCGCAATGCGGTGTGCCGTTTTGTCAGGTGAACTGCCCGTTGCATAATAATATTCCCGATTGGTTGATGATGACCGCCGAAGGCCGGTTGAAAGAAGCCTATGAATTATCTGCGCAAACCAATAATTTTCCGGAAATTTGCGGCCGTATTTGTCCGCAGGACCGGTTGTGCGAAGGTAGCTGTGTTATCGAAAAAGGTTTTGAGTCGGTAACCATTGGGGCTGTTGAAAAACACATCACCGAAACCGCTTTTGCCGAGGGCTGGGTAAAGCCGGCGGCGCCGCGCCAAGAGCGCAGTGAATCGATTGGCATCATTGGTGCTGGGCCGGCTGGTTTGGCGGCGGCGGAAATGCTGCGTCACCGGGGTTATCAGGTGCATGTCTATGACCGCTATGACCGCATTGGCGGGTTGCTCATTTATGGCATTCCCGGCTTCAAGCTGGAAAAAGAAGTTGTCGAACGCCGCGGCCAGTTGCTGCGCGATGGCGGCGTGACGTTTCATCTGGGGGTTGATGTGGGAAGCGGCGCCCACAGTTTTGACAAATTGCGTGCTAAGCACACGGCGATTTTGATTGCCACCGGCGTCTACAAGGCACGCGACA
>Ga0181601_10003681_pt1 | contig 12927 bp, 1 predicted proteins | sample 041ome_8_FD_133020 | JGI IMG/M metagenome (GOLD analysis project Ga0181601, IMG submission 133020) | Coastal salt marsh microbial communities from the Groves Creek Marsh, Skidaway Island, Georgia - 041407BS metaG (megahit assembly) | ecosystem: Environmental > Aquatic > Marine > Intertidal zone...
AATATAATATAATAATCATCATTTATACTATTTAAAGGAACATTAGGTGTTACAGTAACATAGTTATTATAATCAATTTTATATTTAATTCTGTTATAACCTCCCATATAACCATTATAATAAGACAAATAACTTATTATACCAAAATTATCACTTATTTCAATTTCAATATCACCAGTATAAAATATAATATCAATATCATTTATTGTTTTAGTATCACCTGTAAAAACAGTACCAGATAAAACATTAAATTTACTAGAATCATCAATCACAAAACCGATAGGATTATCGATAGGAATATTTTTAAAATAATAAATACCATTAGTTAAAGAAATATAATCATATGTATGATATTTAGTATCATTAAATTTATAAATATTATTTTCAACAGATACATAAATTTCATTATTTTGAATTGGTAAATATTTATTAACATGATAAAGAGAATTATTATTTTCATATGAAAAAGCACTATTATCACCTTTATTTCCAGTATAAAATCCTGTATTAGTTACTATACCATCACCACCTTTACCGACACAAATAAAAGCATTTTTAACCGATATATTATTAATATAAACAACAGCACCAGCACCACCTCCACCAGCATTTGGAATACCCCCAGAACCTCCACCTCCAACAATTAAAACATCACAAATTGTTTCTTCAGAAAAATCTAAATCATAAGTGACAATAGAAGTAGATGAATTATTTTTAAAAGCTATATATTGATAAGAGGAATTTGTCTCAATTGTATTAATATTATACGAGGAATATGGAGAAGAAGAAGTAATAGTAGCAATTGGAGTAGATTGTTGAGCAGACGAACTTCTAATACTATTATCAGTAATATACAAACCGTCACTAAAATATTCATTAAAACTAATAGGATTAGTGCCACCAAAAAGTTGTTGTATATCATAAAAAGATATAGGTCCTGATGAAGGTAAACTCATTTACTAATAAATAATATATATTATTTATTATATGAAAAAAACTAATAAATTTTAAAATTACTTTTATTAGATATAAAATGAATGTTAGGGGTAATGTTAAATTTTCAAGTGAACTATCAAGTATAATAAAACCAGATAAAACTTATAAAGATCCTGTAGACAAATTACGCGTATCAAACCCAGAAGCACTTATGGACACAGATTTCGAATATTCATTACAATCAACAAAATGGGAATCAGTTGAAGTGCAAAATAATATACCTGGTATTTTTCAAAGAGCTAATGAACCTGCTTATCAGGGACCAGCTATTGAATCAATTGTTAAAACAGAATTAGGGGAAACTCAAAATGATGCTCAAGTTACTGTATTAACAGAAAATTCTGGATATTATTTAAATGGTAATGATAATATAAGTTGGAATTTATATCATAGAGATAATGATGATGGTAGATGGGAAAATAGAAGAATAACATTGCCATTTGTCGTTAGAATTAATGGTATTGAATATTCAACAATATATGTATCTAGTCATGGATTTTTTACATTTGAACAAACAGGGTATACTTATTATAGTAACCTTCAAAATACAAACCGTCCTCCACAAATGACAGTAAAATTATTTAATTTTCGTTCAATTAATTCAAATAGCAGATATTATGATAGAGGTAGATTGTTAAGAGTTGGATATAGAACTACAGAAATTACAAATCTTTCAGGTGTAACTATTCGTAAATTTATACTAAGAATTAATTGGAATAGTTATTTTCCAAATGATAAATACACTGGTGATGCAAATGATTATCCTGAAGGAGCTTGGACAGCAGAAACACATTTTTTTGAAAATGAATCATATTTTCAAGTTCATTACGATAGAAATTGGGGTGTTTTTAATAATGATTTTAGTTGTTTAGCAGATGGTAGAAATAATAGTTTATTAGCAAAATGGCCACCAGGGACAAATACATCTGTTGAATATAATCAAACAAGTCCATACGAAGTAAGAGGAAACAATACATCATTTAGAATAGATTTTTATACTCAAAATCGTTCAATTTTAAAAATAACTGTTTCACAAGTACAAGATGGTAGAGAATTTTATACTGGCATGCCTATAATTTTAAAACAAACTAATGATCCAACATATATAGATGGGTCATATTTGATTGTTACAGTATTTGATGCCCCACTAGATGATAATTTAAAGAAAAAATCATTTGCTGTTACATCAAAAACACCAGATGATTATAATGTTGATTATCAATTAAATAATTTATATACAACAATATATACAGGAGGGTTTTTTAATTCATCATCTATTTTATATACAAGTATTCGTCCTGTAGCAAATACAAAAGACATAGAAATAGTTTTTCCTTTTCCTCACTCTTTATTTGTAAATAGTAAAATATATGTTGTAGATCAAACTATATTTGAAGTAAGACCATGGACTGGTTCTCATATAATATCAAGTGTTGTTGATGATTATACAGTAAGATATATTTCAAATAATTTGGAAATATATACAGAAGATGATGCTAGTACAGATTTGCATACTTTAGGTAATGAAAATCCTATAGGTTCAAATTTATATCCCAATCAACAAACATTTCTTTATGTAAGAAATGAAGGTGTAAGTCAACATCGTTTTTTTGATGGTGGAGTACAAATCAATCCAGAAACAAATTCTCCTAATACACAAATAATAAGACAAACAAGAAAATATTTTAGATACCAATCAGGTAAAGGAATTCAATTTAGTTCAGGTATACTATTTAGTCCAAATTATGATATAATATCATTAAAAATAAATCATGATAATGGTGTTTATGCAAACGATTTATATAGTATATTTGACATAATTATAGAAACTGATCAAGAACATGGATTTACAAACGCAGATTTATATAGAGAAGGTGCATTAATAAACATATATGGTTTAACAGTAACAGATGGTTTAAATTTATATAATAGAGAATTTAGAGTAAAAAATATTTTAGGACCAAAAACTTTTACAGTTAGTTTACTTTCGCCAACAGAATTCATAGAAAATATAAATTATAGTGATATTTATATGAATTTAGTTTCAAATAGTATTAGTGTTAGTGTACAACCGGATGGACAAGGTAGTAATATATATTTATTCAATAATGAACCATATTCAAATTACAATTATATTGGTTTAGAGATAGGTATTTATTATTTTAATGGTATACCTGAAGAGCATCCATTAGGTTTTGTTATTGATGATACTTCTAAATTTGAAGTAACTTCGGGAAATATAGTTTCTCTAAATGAAATAATTATTATTAATGGTGTTAGTATGACCTATTATACTGGAGATATTACAATTGAAGTAAAAGAAAATTTTGGTATAATAAGTTATTCATGTTATAATCATGGATATATGGGTGGAGAAAATAGAATTAAATTTAGAACAGATATTATAAATAATAATGATATATATACAGAAACTAGAAGTTATCCACCAGCAAGAATTTTTGAAAATCAAATAACAAAAATAAACGGATATGAATATGGTAATGGTATATATGAAGTAACAGAATCGAATAGTATAATTGATACATCTAATGCTCAAACCTTATATACAGATTTAGAAATAATGAGAAATGATTTATTAACTTATTCATATGATAATGTTAATGAAATTAGAACAGTTTTAGAATCAAAAGGTTATCGTTTAATTGCTACACCAAGATATGGAGAAATGGCAGAAAGATTAACATCTCAAGATAATAACATTACAGAATTAGGAAGATTTAATAGAACTTATTTTGATAGCACAGATTTTTTAAAATTAAGTAATGGTTTTGGTAATAATACACTTAATAATCATCCTTATATGTGTTTGGCATTATTTACAAATTCAGGTTTAGTTGGTATAGCAACAATGTTATTTAGAGAATGGACAAATCAGGAAACAAAAAGATTGAGAGACTTTTTCTATCCTACACAAGATTCAAATAATGGGCATGATTTATATTCTTATGTATTAAATGCGGATGGTACAGAAGTTTTTGATGTAGGTGGTAAAACAAATTGGAATTTTTCTAATCAACAACAAGCAGGTTCAAATGGATATTATTCAATATATGGATTTAGTAGAGATGACGGTATTTGGGGATTTAGTATAGGAAGAGCAGTTGATGGAAATTATCCAGGACCTCCAATGAGATATAATAATAATTCATATGGTATAGAAAATTATGATAGTAGTGATACTCAAAATTACTATATGTGGAATAATATAACAACAAATATAACTACGTATGCTATATATGCTTTTGTAAGAACAGATAATTATACTGGTACAATATCAGTTGTAGACGAAATAGTATATAATAATGGCGAAGGCCCTGGTTATAATGTTTTTAATAATGAAAAATCAGCTGATACATATAAATCATTATCTAAATCATATGCAATAGATACATTTGAATATATAATAGATTCTGTAAATACAATAAATGGTTTAGAAGATATAGGAGATTGGATAAAAATAAAATTGCCAAATGAAATAAATTTAACTGGATATAAACTTAAACAAAATAGTAATTTTTTAAATAATTCTCCTGGTAAGTTTAAAATATATGGTTCAAAAGATGATGTAAATTGGGTTAAAATAGTAAATAAAGAAGATAATATTATTAGTTATACAAATAATGAATTTTCTGAAGATGTTACTTCAAATGCAACATTTAATTATTTTGCATTAATTGTAACTTCATTAACGGGTAATGGTGAAATATTACATTTAGATGAATGGTTTTTATATGGTAGAGAAATATATGAAGATAATTTATTTAGTGATAACATAAATTCTTATATTCAATATGAATATAAAGAATCTCTTGCTGAAAAATTTACAAATGTTTCTGGATGGAGATTAGTAAGATTTTTACCCGAATCATCAGAGCAATGGTATCAAGCAACAGATAATTTATTAGGTACAGATGTTTATGGCACAGCATATAACCTTGGGAATGAATGGTCTGTTGATTTTGAAACTTATGATGAGATGTGTTTTAGTACTTATTCATTTTCACATTGGTTATATTGTACAAAAACAACAGTTCAAACAAATTATAATAATGAACCTGCATCTATTATAAGATCTAATATGAGTAGTTCACCTTACACGGCAAATTGGTATAATAGAGTTGAAAATCCAGAAGAACCTTGGATATCTGTAAATAATTATGATGAAGTTATACCAAATATCTTATATGGTGAAAGTGGAAATCAAACAAACTTGGAATTATTAACAGGAAATGGAGGTATGTGTGTATGGGTTAGAAATTCACAAGATGTTAAAAATGATTATACAGAATATGAATTAAATACATCAAACCCATTAGAATGTGATATATTAGTTATCGGAGGCGGTGGTGCTGGTGGTTATAATGGAGGAGGAGGTGGTGGAGGTGGTGGTGTTGGTTATTTAGAAAATGTAAAATTAAATGGAAGTTATAAAATAAAAGTAGGAAGAGGAGGATTTGCATCACAAGAATTGAATGATTATTCGCAAAATGGTATAAGTAATGGTGTTAATTCATCAATTATAGATAAAAATGATAGTAATAATTTATTAGAAGTCGCAGGTGGTGGAAGTGGTGCGTATGATAAAGATGTTATAAATATAGGAAATAATGGTGGTAGTGGTGGAGGTGCTGCGCAAACACAAACAACTGTAGGTGGAGTAACTGGCAATACTAAATCAGGATTATTTTCGGAAGCATTACTATATGGTTCTAGTGGCAAAGAAGGTAATATAGATTTTGCAGGTGGTGGTGGTGGTGCCGGTGGGGATAATACAAATGTAAAAAGTAAAGATGGTTCGCCAGGATATAAATTTTCAATAACAGAAACAGAATATTATTATGCTGCGGGTGGTGGTGGTGGAAGTACTACACAAAATGGCGGAAAAGGTGGTATGGGAGGAGGTGGTGGAGGTGGTTCTTTAACAAATACAGGAGGAGCAGGAGGAATAAATGGATTAAAAACATATAATAATAATACAGAAAAACTTGAAGGCGGAGAAGGAGAATCAGGTGGAGCATCTGGTAATGCTAGAGGAGGGTCTGGTGCGAAAAATACAGGAAGTGGAGGAGGTGGTGGTGCTCAAAATAGTAGTAGTTATTTAGGTGGCAATGGTGGCTCAGGTGTAGTTATAATAAAATATAAATCAATATCCACAACAAATCGCGAAGATTTAGTAAGTTTACCAGGAATTAGAGATTTTTCACCTGGAGGTATAGGAAGAATTGAATTAAAAGAATGGAATGATGCGTGTGTTCGTTCTGGTTTATTTGATTATCAAAATGGAATGTTTTTTGAATATGATGGAAAAAGAAAATTAGCAGTAGTTAAAAGAGATAGTACAGAACAAATTGCAGGAAGATTACAAATTGATCAATTTTCAACAAGATTATCTGGAACCAATACTAAATTTACAACACAGTTAGATGAAGGGGGATATATTATATTGAAAGGAGATTCTTATTTAGTTACAAAAATAGTATCAGATACAGAATTATATATAGCACCGGGATATAAAGCAGAAGGATTTATAAATTATAAAACAGTTAAAACAAATGAAACAAGAATATATCAAGAAAATTTTAATTTAGATAAATTAGATGGTAATGGACCAAGTGGTTATAATATTAATATTAATAAAATGCAAATGATATTTATAGATTATTCTTGGTACGGAGCAGGAAAAATAAGATATGGAATACGTGTAGAAGATGGTGATATAATATATTTTCACGAATTAAAACAAAACAATATTAACACAGAAGCTTATATGCGCTCTGGTAATATACCGGGAAGATTTGAAATATCAACAAAATCTAAATTATGTAAACTAAAATCAGAAATTCCAAGTAATTTATCAGAACCAAATGCAAATTTATGTAAAATATTAAAAGAAGATAAAGATAAATTTCCAGAAAGAGGCACAATAATTATTAATAATGAATATATACAATATGAAAAAGGAGAAGATACAGAAAAATATTCTACTCTAATATTTAAAAAAAGAAATGTTAAAGGTCGTAGAGAATTAATGTCAGCAAATATTAACGATACAATAATATCATTTAATCAAAATTGTTCTCCTTCTTTAAGTCATTGGGGAGTATCTTGTATAATGGATGGTGGTTTTAATGTAGATAAATCTTATTTATTCACAGCAACATCACAAAATTACATTAGTATTAATTCTGATAAACAAGATACAGCAATTTTAAGTATAAGATTGGCACCATCTGTTGATTATGGAATACCTGGATTTTTTGGTGTTCGTAATTTGATAAATAGGTCAGCATTAGCATTATATTCAGTTGGTATTGGTACTTCTGGTGCTTCACATATTCAGTGTATTGTAAAAATAAATTGTGAATCTAAAATATTTCAAAATAATGATAATTGGTTACCAACAGGAAATGGAAGTATAGCTCAATATTTAGATCATTCAAGTTTAACAACAAATTCAAGTACAACACAAAATGCTAGTGAAATAGAAAAAGTAACATCAGGTGATTCTGTAGCATCATTTATTTGCGAAGGAGGAAGTAACAGTTATGCTGCTACGGAACAAATTTTAACAGCTGTAAGAGAATTGTCAAATAGTATTTTAGGAGGTCCTAATGCTTATCCAGATGGCCCTGATACATTAACAATATTTTTAAGAAAAATATCAGGTTCAACAACAAATGCGTTCGCAAGAATATCATGGACAGAAGCTCAAGGTTAATTTATATATTTTTTTATATCTTTGATATCATTTTTAATTTCAGTTAATTCATTTTCCAATTTAATATTTTTATCATTTAATTCTTTTATACCTTGTAATAATATAGGTACAAGTCTTTCATAGTTTAATGTCAAATATTTTTGACCAGATTTAGATATTATATCTTTTATATTTTCATCATATTTTCTATCAAATGGTGCTATAGATACAAGTTCTGGATAATATTTATTAACTTGTTGTGCGCTTAAACCGATTTCATCATTATTATTAATTATTCCTAAACTATGTGCTAAATCATTTGTTTTATATTTAAATACGTCAATATTTTGTAATGTATTTAATACATTTTCTATATTACTAGTTATTTTTTTAAGTCTTTCATCTGAATAATAAGCAGTTATATTACCTGATACTAATAAGTCACCTGATTCATTTAAAGTCATATTAGCATTATCACTAGTATAAAATTCAATTTGTCTTGGTTCATTATGACCCCTAATCCTTACTTTAAAATCTTCACCTGCTGTTGAACCAAAATCAATCCATCCACCATTATTAGAAGATGTTCTTAAGTCAATATAAGAATATATAGAATCATAAACACCAATATTAGCAGATACTAATGTATTAATATTATTGGCAGGTCCAGATATTTGTAATCCTTCACTTCTTCTAATATCATATCTTAAATCAAAATCAGTATCAGTATAATGTGGAGTTGCTGAAATCATACCAAAGGAATCAATTAATATACTACTATTATCAACTTTTATACAACCTATATCGGTATCTGTAGCAATGGGTAAAAGACTTTTATCAAAAATACCACTAACAATATCAGAAGCACTATGAGTATGAGAATAATTAGCATAATAATTAGTTTGTATTGATACATTATTATTATTATAAATTAATGGTTGAGAAAAATTAATATTAAAATTTAATTGTGATTGATCAAGTGAAACTATATTACCTAATTTATTTAAAGGACTTTGAAAAACGAATGCTTCATTAGCAGAAGTATTATATATATTTTGTATTAAAGTTCCATCAATAATGGTTTTATTTGTACCAGTAATAGTCAAAAAAGAATCCTTATAAACAGATAATTTATAATTGGATTCAAATGTAATAATATCATTAACTAATAATTCAAGATCTGCTGTAACATCTAATGTAAAGGAATCATTACTACTATATTCTGAAATTGGTGGTAAATAAAATGTTCTTAAATATCTTGGTTGATAACCTAATCTATCTAATTTAATATAAAATTTACAAAATTCTGAAGAAAATTCTAAATTAAATACAGCATTAATATTAATTTTATAAACATCATTTCTAGGTATAACAATCTTTGTATAATTTTCTGAATTACTATAATAAACAATATGGTCATTAATATTATTAATAATATTAAATTTTAGTATATTATTTAATTTAACAAAAGTTGTTATTGTTCCAATATTTGTTTCTATATCAGTTTCTTCAAGATTATAAACTGTAAAATAATTATCACCTGTATTATAAACTCTTCTTACTAAAGAAGAATTTAATAAAACCTTATCGCCACTTAATACCTTATAATCATCACTAGTTTCAATTGAATATTCTTGTGTTTCATTTTTATCTAAATAATATTTAATGATTACTATACCATTTCCACCTTTACCAGAATATGTATTACTTGTCCAACCACCCCCACCCCCACCTCCACCAAGTGTAGAACTATTATCAAATGTTGTTGTAATATTTAATAAACTATCTCTTCCTTTGCCAGCACCACCATAATATTCTGTTACACCATTTATACTATAATTAAATATACCACTACCACCATCACCAGATACTATACTATTTTTTGTAGATACGCCTACATTACCATAATATTCTCCATTTATGATAACAGTACCGTAAATAGGAGTCATTATAGAACCACCAAAAGCTGTTTCAAAAGCACCTCCACCTCCACTACCACCAGGATTTCCTACACCATCTTTACTACCTCCACCACCTCCTCCACCAAATACAACAGTATCCATTGCGATAGTATTAATACCATCATTCCCACCATCTTGATTATCATGACTAGCATCACTTAAAACACTATCACCACCTTTGCCAATTCTAAAAATATAACTATTATTAGGAATATAATTTTTTTTAGTATATAATATGCCTCCTGCTCCACCACCACCACCAGTAGAACCACCACCTGAACCACCCCCTGCTACTAATAGTATATCAGCAAATATAATATCATTAAATATAGATGTATAAATAGTTTGATAAATAGATTCATATAATATTTTTATTTCTTTTTGATCTAATACTTTACTATAAAAACGAAGGTCATCTATATATCCATTGAAATTTTGAGATGTACTATAACTACTTCTACCTATTACTTTAACATTATAAGTAATATCAGGTGGTTCAAAATAAGATATATCAATTGTTTGTAATTTACCATTTAAGTATACATACCATAGTCCATATTTATCAATACAAAATGATAAATGATTCCAATTATTATAACTATTTACCAATTGAATAGTAACACCTTTATCAATATTTAAATCTTTCCAATAAATTTGTATTGAATTATTATCATTATTATTTTTCATAATACTTAAACGATAATTACTTTCATTATTATATTTGATACTTTGATAAGCAAATTCTAAAATTGTACCATATGATTGTGTTGTTTCTAGCATATTAAACCAAAATGATATAGTAAGACCATTATCATTATTCCATATATTATATAGATTAATATTATCTGGAAATTCAATATTAGCAGTGCCATCTAAATATAAAGCACAATTATCATATAATCTATTATCATAATTAATAACACAGTTATTATTATTAATTAAATTATATGAATTTTTAGAATCATTAAAATTATTTTCAAATGTATAATGAGCATATAAATAATTTAAATCGATATTTAAATAAGGAGGTAATATATTATATTCTTGTTTAAATTTAGTTTTTAAATAAGAAATTACTAATGATAGTGTTTCTTCTTGATATATAATAGAATTATCGCTTGTTTTTTTAATAATAGTATTAATTATTTTATTTGTAGTATCAAAATTACCATTAATTAATGTATATTGAGTATTTAATAATCTATCATTAAAATTAACTTTAGCATTTATTTCATCAGAAAAATTTAAAGTATATTCTTTTTTATTAATTAATGTAATTTTAAGATTTCTAGGCAGCACACCAGATTCAATTTCTTGAAATTTAAAAGTAGTATTAGCACTATAATTACCAGTATAAATTATATTATTTACAACACCTGTAGCAGTTGTTAATACCACTGTGTTATTAAGTAATATTTGTATTCTACCTCCAGTATAAGTCTTATCAAATTCTACAACAATATAATTATATTCATTTGGTAAAGGAAATGTTATATAACCGATATTATTACTTGAAGCAAATGGTCCTTCTGGATAAAAATCATTAAAATATGTTGTTCCACCTAAACTTTGAGCATAAATTTGCCATTCAGCAAATGTATTAAATGTATCAAATTCATCATACACAAAGTATTGTGTATTAAAAGTTAAGGAAACATTTGTTGAATCATTATAGATTGTTAAATTATTTGTTGAATTATAGTTAGATACAATTGTGCCATCAATAGTAACTTCACCAAGTGTTTCACTAACAACTTCATTATATTCTAATTTAATAGCATATGTGTTAGTTTCATTATCAATTGAGATAGGTTGATTTATAATATCATCGACACCTATGATAGATAACTCATTTAACTCAAGATATGTATTATTACCATTTATGTTATTAACGACTAAAGTAAAAAATCTATATTTCGTTAATAAATTATTAAAATTGCCAAACAATGTAAATTCATATGGGTTATATTCAAGTAAAGTAACATTATTATATATTACAATCCAAGAAGAATGCGAATTATCACCCCAACAATTTGAATCATTACTAGCATATATTTTAAAGTTATTAGGCATACCACTATTGTAGGTAGAAGAATTAGGCAAAAATTTTAAAGTCCTTAAATAAATTGATCTTCCTAAATCAATCGATATACTTAAACCAATTGTTCCTTTAAAGTTATTACTTCCTGTATAATTACCACTTTCATCAAAAACTTGACTAGATTTATAAAATTCTGTTAAATTATGTGAAAAAACTTTATGACTACCATACGTATCATAATTATTATCAAAAATACCATCACTAGAATTAGTAATAATAGTATATTCTATATCAGTCCATTCATTAGTAGTTGATGTGTAATTTATAGTTCTATTATATATATTTCTTGGATAAATTGTTTGCGAAGTAAAAAAATTAGGATGATTATTACTAACAGTTATATTTGAAGTTAATGTAGTATTTTCATAAAAAAATCTATTATCAATTGTAGTAACTGTATTTGAAATAGAATTAATATTTTCAATATATTCTTCTGTTTTTTCATATTTACCTATAAAAGTATTTAATTCTGTATTATTATTATTTGGATTAACTTTTAATACACCATTATCATTATATATAGTAGAATTATCAATAGGTATTAAATTGGCATTTACAAATCCAGTAATTACTTGTGAACCATCAAATACAATAGTATTATCAATTATAGAAATATTATCAATTTTATCGTTAAGTTCATTATAAATAGAAATAACAAAATTAGAAGATTTATTATCTAAAAAATTAGATGTTTGTGTTATTTTTGTAATAATATTCTCATCTAAATTTTGAATATAATCTAAAGATTGTGATGTAACATTATTAATTGAACCAGAAAATTTAATATTACCATTGACGTGTAATTCAGCTTCTGGAACAGTATTAATACCAACATGGCAATTATAATCAACAATAAATTTTTTATTATTAAATAAATTTGAAGTATTAAATATATTATGTAAATTATCATTATGTATTATATTTAATGATGGACCATCTGCTTGCTCATTAAATATTGATAAATTTTCAGATTCATATATAGTTGTATTAATTTTTGTAATATCGCCAATAATATTTAAATTACTTGTTGTTAATGTTCCATCAACATTTGCGTTAAGAATGAATAGTTCATTAAATCTTTTATCAACACTCCCTAAATTATATACTAAATCTTCTTGTGGTATAATACTAGCTTTAAGATTATTTAATAA
>Ga0181601_10003682_pt1 | contig 12925 bp, 12 predicted proteins | sample 041ome_8_FD_133020 | JGI IMG/M metagenome (GOLD analysis project Ga0181601, IMG submission 133020) | Coastal salt marsh microbial communities from the Groves Creek Marsh, Skidaway Island, Georgia - 041407BS metaG (megahit assembly) | ecosystem: Environmental > Aquatic > Marine > Intertidal zone...
ATCCGCCTTGTAAATCAAATGGACTAGGTCTCATACGATATACATCTTCTCCTTGTGTATTAGATTCCTGTTGTAAATACAATACTGGACAATTTATTCCGGATTTGCGTTGTATTTCTAAATATTGGATATAATCATCTAAACTATTAAATTGTATTGGGTTCTGTCCTTCAACAATCGGTTGTTGTGTGTTATACAAGGCAAGTACAGTTCCTTTCTGTATTAACATGTCAGGGCAACTCGGTATATTATCCATAGGTTCCAGTTTAGGAATAGTCACCTTCTTATTTAATGTTAAATAAAACCCTATTATAAAGACTATGCATAGAATGACTGTAAAAATTCGTTTAATGTACATATACAATATGGTGGGAATAAAATATCGGGGAATATATATAAATAACTAATGGGAATCCCCAAACAACGCAAAAAGGGAACCCGACCTACACAGAAACAAATACGTGATATAAAACCATCGGGTCTAATAAAAAATACAAGAAAGACCCATAAAAGAAAGACCTATAAAAATAAGGTGCATCGCAACAACCACAATTCGTCTAATCCCAATGGGAGTCCAGCTATCATTGGACTCATATATGCAAATTGGTGTGGTCACTGCCAACAACTAAAACCAACTTGGGAGGAATTAAAGAAACGTATTACGAATAATTATGATAACCAATTCACCATTGTAGAAATTGAAGCCGAACAAGCAGATAAAGCCGAACAACTTGCGAAACTAGAGAAAGAGTTAAACGGGGAGAAGATAAATATAGAGGGGTTTCCAACAGTTCTTAAGATAAATGACGGTAAACTGAATTATTACGGTGGAGCTAGATATTTAGATTCCATGATGAACTGGGCAACTGGTAACAAACCACTTATTGGTGGATACCAACCGCATATACAAAGATTAAAATACAGCAAAAGCAAAAGCCAAAGCAAAAGCAAAAGCAAAAGCAAAAGCAAATGATAACTATTTAGTTGCGGAAAATTGAACAATAATTCACATCATGTTGTAAATTATTATTTGAAACAAATCTAAACGTAAGGTCAGAATAGTAAATACAGCAAGAACATGTCAAAAAAGACCGTCATAAAATCTTTCAAACTATTTGATTTCAACACATACGATGAAGTCTCTATGCAAGACGACGGTTCCGGCTCTGGTTCAGACGGTGAAAGTAGCAAGAATAAATACAAAGACGATAAGACATTTGTAATTCAGATGTTTGGTGTAAATGAGCGCGGGGAAACATGTTGTATATACGTCAACGACTACAAACCCTTCTTTTTTGTAAAGGTTGGAGAGAATTGGTCGGAGTTTGATAAACGACAGTTTGTAGATGAACTAAAAAAAAAGGTGGGTATCCGATTTGCTGGTTCTATTATATCATCGCAACTAGTAGAACACAACAAACTATACGGGTTTTCCGGTGGCAAGAAACATCAATTTATTAAAATCGTATTTCAAAACTCTAGTGCAATGAATAAGTATAAGAATTTATGGTTTTCATACGACAATAGCTCTGGCGAGAACCAACGCATACGCAATAATGTCGTATTCAAACAGATGGAAATTGAACTATATGAAAGTAACATCCCTCCACTACTTCGGTACTTTCATATTAATAATGTTAGCCCATCAGGTTGGATATCGTTCAAGCTTAACCGCGCTATAAAAACACCAACGAAAACTACCACATGTCACTTTGAATATATATTATCAGTGAAGGACATTGTGCCTTTACCAGAAAAGCAAACCCGTGTTCCTTATAAAATATGCAGCTTTGATATTGAGGCTAGTAGTAGTCACGGCGATTTCCCAGTTCCAATCAAGACATATAAGCGCTTTGCAACGAATATGGTGGATGTGTTTATCAAACAAGCGGCTTTCTTGGATGATGCAAAAGGCAAACAATTACTACGCCGTTGTATCTTAACTGCTTTCGGATACGACAAATTTGATGACATTGACATTGTTTATCCGAAAACACCTATACAGAAAGACGCTATTCTGAAACGAGTGGACATTTTATATGAGAAGTCAATTGATAGTGCAAAGGCGGTGGATGTAGGCGAGAATAATTCACACGTCCTGTTAATTGACGATATGTTTGCAGAAATGTGTGCAAATATGCAAAAGGGGGGCGACCCTGACAATGACGACGATGATAATGAAGATGGTGGTAATCAACGACATTATTCTTCCTATAAGAAAAAGACAAAAGTGGATAAAAAGGCGACCATATTGAATATTCTTATGGGGGACACTCACGACCGCGAAGAAAAAATACAATTGACGAATGAAGTGATAACATTGCTATTTCCTCAACTAGAAGGTGATAAGGTCACGTTCATTGGTTCTACTTTCTTAAAATACGGCGATACAGAACCGTATATGAGCCATTGTATTGCATTGGGTACTTGTGATCCAGTAGAGGGTGCTGTGATTGAGACCGTTCGTAACGAAACTGATTTATTGATGAAATGGGCAGAATTGATACAAACCGAAAACCCGGACATCATGATTGGATATAATATATTTGGGTTTGATTATGAGTTTATGTTTCGTCGTGCACAAGAGAACAAATGCGAACGCAAATTCTTATGTTTATCTCGCAAAATCAATGAAATATGTGCAACCGAAGATAGTGACCGCAATCTAACGATTGAAAATACAAAAATGCAGATTGCTAGTGGCGAGTATGACCTGCGTTTCTTCAAGATGACCGGGCGGTTACAAATTGATATGTATGCTTATTTTAGACGCGATTTCAATCTCTCTTCATATAAACTAGATGATGTTGCTGGACAGTACATCAGTGATAGCATAAAACAGGTGGTATGTACTGACCACGCAGCTCACGGTAGCGTGACTGAGTTATATAGTGGTAACCTAATGGGACTTCACGTTGGAGATTATATTCATATAGAGTATGGCGGTATTACATCAGACTACTATAAGAATGGTAAGAAGTTTTCGGTTATTGATATAGTGAAGAACAAAGAGGTGGTTGAAATGGTAAAAGGTGAAGAAAAAACGAATATTTATAATGTTATTGTAATTGCAGGACACGAAGATTTAACAAATTCTACTCGGTCATTAAAATGGGGAACAGCTAAGGACGATGTTACCCCACAGGATATCTTTCGGTTGGCAAACGGTAGTTCGGCTGATAGAGCGATTGTTGCAAAATACTGCATTCAAGATTGTAACCTAGTTCATCATTTGATGAATAAGATAGATGTACTCACAGGTTATACTGAGATGGCAAGTATTTGTAGCGTACCCATTAGCTTTCTCGTATTTCGCGGACAGGGCATTAAACTGACTAGTTTCGTCGCCAAGAAATGTCGCGAAAAAAATACACTGATGCCCGATTTGGAAAAAGTCGGAGATGCAGACGGATATGAAGGAGCTATTGTACTTCCACCTAAATGTTCAATGTATATGGATAATCCAGTCGCGTGTGTAGATTACTCCTCCCTGTATCCATCTGCGATGATTAGTCAAAACTACTCTCACGATAGCAAGGTTTGGACAAAATCGTACGATTTAACTGGCAAATTAACTGCTATTACTGGAGAACGCGACAAAGCCGGTAACTTTATATATGATAATTTACCCGGATATCAATATATTGACATTGATTTTGATACATATAAGTATATACGGAAAAACCCGACCTCCCGTGCAGAGAAAACGAAAGTGGGTCGTATGACTTGTCGTTGGGCACAATTACCAGACAACCAAAAATCTATTATGCCCTCTATTTTGGAAGAATTATTGAAAGCCCGTAAAGACACACGCAAAATGATAAAGACCGAGAAAGACCCGTTTATGCAAAATATTCTAGATAAACGCCAACTCGGTTACAAGGTGACAGCTAATTCGTTATATGGTCAATGTGGGTCACGCACATCTACATTCTATGAAAAGGATGTCGCTGCATCTACTACTGCAACTGGACGACAAATGATTACCTATGCAAAACGAATGATTGAAGAAATTTATGGCGACTTGGTATATGAAACCCAATTGGGACCAGTAAGATGTAGAGCAGAATATGTATATGGCGATACGGATTCGGTGTTCTTTACGTTCAACTTGGAACATCCCGAAACTGGAGAAAAAATAAGAGGAAAACAAGCGTTAGAAATGACAATTGAAATTGCACAAGACGCTGCAAAACTATGTAGTGCCTATCTAAAACCACCTATGTCGTTAGAATACGAAAAGACACTTATGCCATTCATCTTGTTATCAAAGAAACGTTATGTAGGTATGTTATATGAAGATAACCCGAACAAAGGGTATTTGAAATATATGGGGTTATCTATCAAACGCAGAGATTCGTGTGATTATTTGAAGGATGTCTATGGCGAGATATTACATATACTGATGAAAGATAACAACGTGGAAAGTGCAATCAAATACTTAGATTTTGCGTTAAATGAACTAGTAGAAGGTAGAGTTAGCATGGACAAATTGACTATTACCAAGGCTCTTCGGAGTGATTATAAAAACCCAAATCAAATTGGACATAAGGTACTCGCCGACCGTATTGGACAACGTGACCCCGGTAATAAACCGAAACCGGGTGACCGCATGCGCTTTGTATTTGTAATAAATGACAATCCGAAAGCATTGATGGGAGATAAGATAGAGACCCCTGATTATATCACGGAGAATAAGTTACAAATAGACTATACACATTATATTACGAATCAATTGATGAAACCGCTACAACAATTATTTGGACTTGCATTAGAGCAAATATGGACATTACAAAATAAAAAATCTGCCATTAAAACATTTCAAAAAGACTTGGCTTTATTAGAACACGAGTTTGCAGATGACTTTGAAATGTTCATGAAGAAAAAGGAAAAGGTATGTAGTGCAAAAGTAAAATTGCTATTGTTTGATAAAGTTCTTAGTAAAATATATAATAAAAAAAATAATATACAGACTCTTACCTCATTCTTTGGTAAAAAGTAAATCTGTTATACACTATATGCAGCAATAAAAATATACATTGCTGCATATAGTTTATTCATTATCGTCATAACTATCCTCGTCATCTTCCAAATCATCCTCCTCGTTGTTATATGTAGTTGTCCTAGTAGTTGTTACTATTGGCATCTCAAATCTAAAAATTTGATTCATTGATAAATCTACATTATTTGCAAAATCATTATTTGCAAAATAAGTTGTTATAATGTTTGTAATGTTATCAGTCAAACTCTGAGACAAACCTTGTAATGATTGTTCAACATTTGGCAAACCGGTGGATACATTATTGGAAACATCTAATACATTATTAGAAACATCTAATACATTATTGGAAACATCTAATACATTATTGGAAACATCTAATACATTATTGGAAACATCTAATACATTATTGGAAACATCTATATCCGACGGAACAATGTAATCACGAATATCACGCCTGCATACTGGACATCTGACGTTACCACTAAACCAATCTTGGATAGATTGTGTGTGGAATATATGTCCGCAATGTCTTATTCTGGTAATTACATCACCTTCATTAAAGTCTTCTAATGTGATTGGACATCTAGACGTTGTAAATTCTGATTGTAGATATGTAAACGGTTCAAGTGCTATATCTAACTGATGTTCGGTTGGTCTTACAACTACATCTTGCAAATTTGACGGTGTATTTGTAGTGGATAACAAATCTATATTAAATAATCGTACAGGACGATGTCTAGTACCACCCGACCCACCAGCACTATTTGGTAACCCGGTATTCATGTTGCGTGCATAATGCCTACGTTGCTGACTATCAGATTCATTACGATTGGTCGCCAATCGTTGATTACTTGCATTATTTATATCTTGACGCAAAGCACGTATGGTCTCTAATATTATACGAGTATTTGTGTTGTATCCAGATATTGTCTCACGAAGGGTCTGTATAATACCAAAATATAATCCATACGGATTTGTATCTGATATGTCTGGTGCAGGAACTGATGTAGGAACTGAGGTAGGAACTGGTGCAGGAACTGATGTAGGAACTGGTGCAGGAACTGAGGTAGGAACTGGTCTTAGATTATTAAAATATGCATTCAGAAGTATTTCTAGAACATTATTTGCAATAAACTCATTTTCTTGATTACTCATATTTATAAATATATTTTATAAATAGGTGTAAAGAGTAGTGTCTATATATATTCATAAGTAACTAATATAGTAAAATGGATCTAACTAAATATCACCAAAAAGGTCTAACTGGTATAACTAATTTAGGCAACACATGTTTTTTAAATTCATCTATGCAGGTTATCAACCATACATATGAACTGAATGATTTCTTAGATTCAACTGGATTTAATAAACATTTGCAGACTGGTTCAGTAGATGGCAAGATGATGACAGAATGGAATGATTTACGAAAAGTTATGTGGAGTGGAAATGGCGTTGTTACACCACGAAAGTTTGTTCATAGTGTTCGTCTGATAGCACAAGCTAAAAATAGAGATTTATTTACTGGTTTTGCGCAGAATGATTTGCCTGAGTTTTTATTATTTATAATTGACTGTTTTCATAATAGTTTATCTAGGGGAGTAACTATGCGTGTTTCAGGTAATGCTAAAAATGAACGTGATATTATGGCTATTAAATGCTACGACACATTAAAGACTGTTTATGCAAAGGAGTACTCTGAAATAATGGATATGTTTTATGGAATATATGTATCCGAAATATTATCTGTTGACGGAACTATTTCACATACGATGAAGCCCGAACAATTCTTTATGTTAGATATACCTATCGTAAGTAATAACAACACTCAATTGAACAGTCTATATGATTGTATAAATCACTATACTCTACCTGAACAAATGGTAGGAGAAAATGCTTGGTTTAATGAGAAAACTAACAAAAAAGAAGACGTGATGAAACGATTGTCATTTTGGAATTTCCCAAAAATTCTGGTTATTGCATTAAAACGATTTTCAGCGGATGGACTACATAAGAATGCTTCTATTATTGATTTTCCTATTAATAACCTTGACTTATCAACTTATGTAAAAGGGTATCAACCGCAGACTCACATATATGACTTGTATGGCATATGTAATCATCTAGGTGGAACAACAAATGGTCACTATACGTCTTTTGTAAAAACAGCTAATGGTATATGGATGCATTTTGATGACGACCGAATGGAGATTATTAATAATGAACCCGCATTAATTACATCCAATGCTTATTGTTTATTTTACCGAAAAAAATAGTCGGCTATAATATAAAGTAAATGCCTGAGGAACCCCCCCAAAAAATACAAAATGAAAATCCTGTAAATGCATCCCAAATAGATGAAAATCCTGTAAATGCACCCCAAGTTGATGAAACTCAGGTAGATGCACCCCAAGTTGATGAAACTCAGGTAGATGCACCCCAAGTTGATGAAACTCAGGTAGATGACAGTTCTAGTAACCCACTTCTAGACAGTATTCTTACTAAATCAAATTTCATTTTAATAATATGGTTCCTAATCATATACATTTTAGCATACTTCTTTTTAGGAATGTTCTTTGGTTCTGGAACACCAGCGTCTAGCTTTCAAGTTGGTCTAGGAAAACTATTAGACTTTATAGTTATATGCGGGTTATTAGGCTACGCAATATTATATTATTACTATGCTCCTTCTGGACAACTTGATACAGACACTAAGCAACTATATGAGCGGTTTATCGCATATTTAAACAATTCTTTTTCAATATTAACTACTACTGCATTTATAATAATGCTTTACGTGATTATATATCTATTTAGAATTCCTATGTCTGCAGAAGCAAAACCTATTTTTATTTCCTTGGTTGAAAACACTGCTTTGATATCATTATTGTTAGTTATCATAATTGCTTTCTTTAAACACGCACTAGGAATTTCATTGGATGACCTATTTGATAAATTAAACCCCGCAAAACAAATACCTGAAACTGTACCTATCGTGGAAGAAGATAAAAGAGAGGTTTTTAATATCTCCAATAACTTATACACGTATCAAGATGCACAGGCGGTATGCAGTCTATTTGATGCACAATTAGCTACATATGACCAAATAGAGACTGCATATAATAATGGAGCTGAGTGGTGTGCATACGGTTGGTCACAAGACCAAATGGCTTACTTCCCTACACAGAAATCTACATGGAGCAAATTACAAAATAACCCAAAACAAAAAAATAATTGCGGAAGACCAGGTGTAAATGGGGGGTATATTGCAAATCCATATATCAAATTTGGGGTAAATTGTTATGGGAAAAAACCGCCCCCCACTGAAGCTGACATGAACCGATTGGACGCAAAGCAAAATCAGGTTTTTCCAAAAAGTAAAATAGATAAAGAGTTAGACGAAAAGTCCAAATACTGGAAAGACAATGCAGATAAGTTGTTGCAAGTCAGTTCCTATAATACAAACAAGTGGTCACGACACTAAAAATCGTAACACATTTATCCTTATTTTGATAACAAAAACACGTTTTTGATATCAAATTTCCCCATTCACTGTTATTGTATTATCTGTCCAAACCAATTTACTACGTCACACGATGTATCTTTCAACAATAATATTAATGTCGTCACTGCAATAATATTTACTATTACACTATTCATATCTTCTATTTCACTGTGATCCGCCTTTGTATTAAATATTATGTCAAACCATTCCGGACCATAATTATTTACACCTTTTTCATTGTGATGTTGAGCATGCACTGTATGACTTAGTATATGATAGTTGATTAAATGATATGTTGTAAATATGATGGACCACACCAATATAACATAATGGTTTGCTAGACGTATACCTACATAGTTCTCCAAAACCATTATTATGGGTATCCATAACAGTCCTCCTATAATCGTCAAGTTCACGAATATTTCAAATATTTCGGTGCTTATATTATCCTTGTATTCTGGGTTATGGTGCACAGCATGTATCTTTCCAAGGATTGTATTCTCATATTTATGCATAAACCAATGCACTACATACGTCCATGCCGATATTCCAAAATATGTCATTATTGTACGAAACATATTATCTCCAGTAACTTCATTTATTGTTATGCCACCTAATATAATTGCTACAAACAGCAAATAGTTTACATTTGTCATTTTTATCATATTATTATATAGACCATCTTGGTGAGAATATAGTTCGGAATACTTTAATTTGTCTGTCATTTCTATACTATTGTTGTATTTTTATTCCGATAAATACGTAAAAAAACAATGTTTCAGTAATACCAAGAATATCTTTGCGTTGGTTGTTACAATCGCCATGAATAACCATTGGACTGTAATATTTCCACGCTGGTCGCTATTATATTTTATAGGTGTATGTTCGCTTACTGTATCTATCATTGTTCCGCCTAAAGATTTATCTTCCAAGAGTGTCAGCGGACAGTCGTGGAAAATTATATTGACTGTTAATATTGAATACAGGAATAGACTTACCATGACTAATATGGACAAGTCCGATGACAATAATGTAATTATTATCGGTGACACAAACATTATCCAATGCATTGTTATCATTGACAATAGCATTCTGTTGTCATATACGATTTGAGCGATTTCTTCAATGGAACTGTTTAGTAATTTTGATATTATCTCCATATGTTATACTCTATCAATATGTAATTTTTTTTTATTACGAACGACTACGAGTCGCTTTACCTTGTGTTTTTATTTGTAACCGTTTCTTTGTTTTTGAGTTTGTATTACGCGAGAACGTTACTGTATCCATTAAATTTAAAAATACGTCGTCTGGTATAACTCCGATGTTCTCAATATGTTCGTTATGTATTTTTACTTTATAATGTGGTTTGTTATCTAGTTGCAGATTATCTAATACTAGTCCTAGTGGCACCACTAAATCCTTCAATCTGGCTGCGCCACCTTGTTGTGACTTACCCCCCTCACTCATCATAAAGTTGGTCACCGGATAACCGCCTACCAAATTATCGCTACTATATTGTATGTTTTCTACAAGGGATTTGTATGCTTGCATGTTCTCTCTATTATATGATAAGAGCATATTTATAATTTATTAGGAATACGTTTTATATCTTGATTGATAGTGACTTCCCTGTTCTCTTTTAGATATTGAACGATATATTCTACATGACTTTCATCTGGTATAATCTTTGCTAAACATTTTTCAATATAACCATATGTTAGCGGGGAATACTCCTTTTTTTCATATATGCGAAGTTCTCCATCACTTATTTTTATATTACCATTATAATCATTTTGTTTCATATACGTTGTTATGTTTGTGTTGGCAGTCGCCTTGACTTCCCTCATCTGTTTTACCTTTTCATTTAATTGTTTCAATTGAGTATCTGCGAGAACCCAGCGTTGTACATCGTTGATTAATTGGGCTTTCGTGATAGATTGTGTTTGTGTTACCAACTTGTTCTCATCTGACGCATTATTATTCATAATGTTTATTATGTATAATAGGAATTAATTCTCTAAATCTATTTGATTACTTTCTCTTTTTGTTCTTTACGGTTTTTCCTCTCTTAATTTTCTTATTTTGTTTTGCTTCGGTCTTAGAATGACCTTTCTTATACGTCTTAGCAGCATCTTTTAATGCATGCTTAAACATATATTTCGGGTTCTTCGCCCTCTGGCTCTTGTAGTGTCGGGTAACGTGTTTTGTCCAATCTGACATATTGTATATCATATAGATAGATTTTATTTCTATATTTGAACATTGTAATCCGCGCAAATTATGGGTCGTATTTTGAATAATTACACACCTAGGGTGGAGCCATTACTCAATGGTTTAACGACGCTTATTTTCTCATTTTCTTGGCAGACTTACCCTTCTTCTTTTGGGACTTTCTACGCTTGGCTGAATGTCTTTTTCTGCTTCCTCCTACTCGTACTGGTGCTGGTTCTGGGTTTTGTACTTGTGCTGGTACTGGTGCTGGTACTGGTGCTGGTACTGGTGCTGGTACTGGTTTTTGTTCTTGTTCTTGTTCTTGTTCTGGTTCTGCTGCTGGTACTGGTGCTGGTACTGGTGCTTGTGCTTGTGCTTGTTCTTGTTTTGGTGTTTCTTTAAATAATCCTGTTAGATTTGTAAAAAAACTCTGCCCCTGCTCCTGCTCCTTCACCCCCTCCACTCTGTCCGCCCCCTCCACCAGATTACCCCCACGCATTTTACGTCTTTTTCCTCCGGCTTGTCCTACCACAGCATCATATGGGTTATTCATATGAATAACATTAGAGCCTGCACCGACTGCTTGCTGCGAATTAGAATCTCCATATACAGCAGACCCCCATTCACTAGTTGTCATGCCTCCGTGCATCGCATTAGACCTCTTGTTACATCTCGTTCGGTTTTTACCATTAAGCTTTTTAGGCGCCATTATATATTATAACAACACATATTATTTCTCTAAATACGTCACTTTTGACAATTTATTGAAAAGTTTCAACATCAAATATAAATTCGCTAAAATAATCAATGCCAAAAAGATGTTATAAAAACAAATGATCCAAATATAGACATTAAGTTCGCTGTAAATTGTTTCACTTATCATTTTAAGGATTTCACTAATATTGTTTTTAATATTTTCATTCTGCAAAAACCCAGCATACCCCTCCATACGACGCTTTACAAACATATTTACTACTAAATCGCCAGAAACAAACGTATTCGGTTAAACGAATGTTTTGCCGAAAAATAGGAATAAAGAGACCTGATTATAATGTATAATGGAGAACATATATAGTACAAATGACGAGTTTGATACCTTTGATTTTAGCAAAATGGAACTGACAAAACCGATTCCATCCCAAGGAGGTAATCATTTTATCAAGTTTCTAGTAAAAAATGGTAATCATGTATACGTACAACCCCCAGCGTGTATTAGCAAACAAGGTATAGTGAAAGTAGGAAAGAAATATTACTGTGACCTAATGTTTACAAATGAAAATGAACATTTTATTAGATGGATAGAGAACCTAGAAACACATTGTCACAAATATATCTTTGAAAACAGACAAAAATGGTTTGATAACGAAATGGAATTACACGACATAGAGAACTATTTCACATCTCCCATTAAATTGTTTAAATCTGGTAAATACTATACAATTCGTGTAAACATTCAGACTATATTAGATAAGCCGAAACTAAAAATATACAACGAAGACGGTGATGAAGTAGAATACAATGCCATAACAACTACTTCTCAATTAATGACAATCATTGAAGTCCAAGGTATTCGTTGTTCCGCTCGTAGCTTTCAAATTGATATGGAAATAAAGCAAGCGATGGTATTAAAACCGGTGAACTTATTTGACAAATGTCTGTTTGTACCTCAATCCAAACCCAAAATAAAGGAGAACTTAGCACCCGATATTGTAGATACGAACCTATCTCAAGAAAGCGACCAAATGAAACCGACAACAGAATTAGTAGAAAAACAAATCCCGATAGATAGCTCGCCTGATTTAGGAATATTTGTAAATACAGATAAACAATCTGAGTCATTAGAAGAAAGTAGTTTATTGAATGCTATAATAGAGAACTCGGTGGATGAACAACCTATAATGGAAAACCAGATGAAAGAAGAATTAGTGAAAGAAGAATTAGTGAAAGAAGAATTAGTGAAAGAAGAAAAGGATGAATTAGACGAACCCCCTGATAACAATGAACCAGAAGAATTACAAGAAATAGTATTTGATTTAGATAAATTGCCTGAAAACGACCAGATTACATTAAAGAACCGAAACGACGTATATTATGAGATGTACAGAGAGGCAAGACGAAAGGCGAAATATGGACGAGAATTGGCTATGGCATCTTATTTAGAAGCAAAAAATATAAAAAACAAATACATGTTGGATGATATTGAAGAT
>Ga0181601_10003692_pt1 | contig 12903 bp, 12 predicted proteins | sample 041ome_8_FD_133020 | JGI IMG/M metagenome (GOLD analysis project Ga0181601, IMG submission 133020) | Coastal salt marsh microbial communities from the Groves Creek Marsh, Skidaway Island, Georgia - 041407BS metaG (megahit assembly) | ecosystem: Environmental > Aquatic > Marine > Intertidal zone...
CCCATCGATAAACTGCCTTTTAATCTTTCTGTTCTCGCCGCTCAAACGACTGTCTCATCGAGATATAATTTTGAACCAACCACCCTCTCTCAGAATCCTATGGCCGATATGCGCTATGTTGATTTTAATCTGAAGGCTCAAACGGTTCAATTACTAGGTTCACTCGACTTTCCATTTATTAGTGTCTTCGGAGCGGTTGGAATTTCTCGTGGAACCGCAGACCTTGGAATGAAAGGCGTTTATGAACTAGAATACCTTCAGCAAATTGGCGGATTAGAAGTATCTACCACCACTAGCATTACAGACCCTGTAAGCCTTGATTATTCTGCGAATTCAACCTTAGCTACGGTTGGAGCCCGGTTGAACTTGGCAATATTGAAAATATACGCGCAGTATAGCCTACAAGAGTATTCAACGGCTTCAGTGGGGGTGTCGTTGGGGTTGAGGTAGGTGAATTTAGATTACAGTCCGTAGTCGAAACTGAAAGTTTTCTTCTCTAAACCCCATACAGTAAAAGTAGGTTGAGATGATTTCGCTGTAAAGTATGTTTTAGATAGGTAATCGATAATTTTTCAACAGAAATTGTTGAAAATCAACTAGAATCCTCTTTTTGGAAGGTCTTTAAACCATTTTTCGTAGAGTCTACTTTCTGGAAATAGAATCACCCAAGCAGTCATAAAAATGAGTTGAAGATCTAAAAAGAATGATTTGTTTTTCTGATACCACATTTCCAGTTCCCCTTTGTAAGGGGCAATTACTCTTTTGTAAAACTCATGAGGATCCTCATCTTTAACTGAAGAAATTAAAGACTCTTCATCTCTAAAAACAATCGATCCGATACCCGTTAAACCTGGTTTTACGTTATAAATATTAGATTGAATTTTCTCTGAGTATGCTGAAAAGGTTTTTGTAACTAATGGTCTAGGGCCTACTATACTGATATCTCCTTTTAGAATATTTATAATCTGAGGCAGCTCATTGATTTTGGTTTTACGCAGAAATTTCCCAATTGAAGTTACCCTGAAATCGTTTTGAAGGGTGATACTTCCCGTACCCATATTCATTGAATTCTTAAGCATCGTGGCAAATTTCCAAATCTGAAATCTTGAATTTTTCAATCCAATTCGTTCTTGAAAATAGAACACCTCACCTTCTGCAGTAATGCGAAGTAGAATAATAATTGGAATGAATAACGGAAGTAATAAAGTAAGTGCAATTATACTTACGATTACATCGAGTAATCTCTTAGACAAACTATACATAATTACATTTTTTGGTCAAGATGCTTACCTGTTTCAATATGTTCAAAATCTGGAACATATTTCTTGATGACAGAGACTATGTCTACCTTTGTTGATTCAGGATTTTCAAATACCTGATCAAAGTCTTTTTTCACTTCATCGAAAGAGATTGACTCTTGAGATGTTGTAATAAAACCTAAAGAATTGTATTTGTTAATATCATAATCTTCTTTCTCGGTGTAGAATTCTTCGTAAGTCTTTTCACCGGACGTATCAGTTTCAAAGAAGTAGATAGGGTATTTGTTTGGATTACCTTCGATATTGTAAGATTTAGCTTCTTCTTCGGACTTTACTAATACTGGTTCGAATTCATTCTCCTTTAAAAAGTCTAGAGCTATGTCTTTAAAGTAAATTTGGTCTTTATGAAAGTCTAGTTTTGGAAAGAAAATGTTTCCAGAATGGCCTAAAAAGGTGGCCAATAAACATATTTGACCCGATTGCTCTGGGGTAACAAAGAACCTCTTAATATCTGAAGGACAGGATAAGGGTTGTTTTTTATTTACTCGGTATAAAAAACCATCCAATAGACTCCCATTTGAGAAAGCAACATTAGCAAAACGAGCGGTGGATACTCTAAATTCGTTCTGCTTTGATAAGATCAATTTTTCCATTAATGACTTGGAAGCTCCCATAATATTTACAGGATTCGCTGCTTTATCTGTTGACACACTAAAAAAGTGTTTTGGAGGACGCTTAGTACATAATTCTAGGAGTTTTATTGCTCCATTTACATTGTTTTTGATTAAGGCTTCAACGGATATTTTATCTTTTTCAGATCTTACATGTTTGTGCGCTGAAAAGTTTGCGATTACATCAAATTTATCTGACCAAAAGATTTTATCAAATGTTGTACTATGTAAATTTACAGGATAGGTAATGTATTCTGGTTTGTAGTCTAACAGATTAGAACTTCTTAAATCTCTAGTAAGTTCGGTTAGTCCGTTTTCGTTAGTATCAACAACTACTATTTTAGAAGGTTTGAACTTTAATATTTGTTTGATATAATTTAAACCTATTGTTCCGGCACCTCCAATTACCAAAACGCGATATTTATTGATTTTTTCCTTAAAAGGAATACTTTGGAAATCAGAATAAAAATTTATGTTATTTAACATAATGTACGTTATTATTAAATGTGTTTGATTCAAATAATTTGTGGTAATAAGCCTTTAATTTGATTCTATTTTGTTTAAATGGGATAAGTGAAATAGCTATTCTAATAAAAGATAGAATAGGTTGTCTTATCACCACCCTGGCTCTTTGTATATTCAAAGTATTTAGAAGGTCATCTTGACCATAAATTTTACCATCATGATGATTCCTAATACTTTTTCTTTGATAATCACGAATTAGTATGTCATCAATCATTAGTCCTATCGACTCAAGTGTTGCAAAATTATAACTTCTTTGATTCTTTGTAGTGAAGGATATATTTAAAAATGGCAGGTATATCCTTTTTCTCATATCTCGTTTACCTATTCCACTTATTGTTGGGCACAATCTAATTATTGCGTATGGTATCCCCAACCCTTGTATGATCAGTTCGTCATGTAGTTTACTTTTCCCATAAAAGGTATACGGTATTGCTAGGTCGGTACATTTTATATCTTTCTTAAAAGAAGCCTCATTATATACTGATGTTGAGCTAAAAAATATGATAAACTTACATTTGTTTTTTATGGAGTTAATTAAGTTTCTAGTCATTTTAATGTTTTGATCATAGACTTTCTTGGTGTCTCTTCTTTCATGAGCAAAAGATGCTAAATGGATTAGAACATCAAAAAAATCTTTTTCAAGATAATCTGGAGTATCATTGTCTAACAGGTTCCATTTGTATTTACCTTTTTGACTAAGACCAATAATTTCGTGACCACCTTTTTTTAGATGATCATGCAAATAAGTTCCTATAAAACCAGTTGAACCGCTAATTAATATCTTCATTCAGATAATCTTTGTAGGTCATAAATTTAAAATCTGCCTTCTTTAATATTTTGATCACTTTTTCCATCCGAGTTAGAACCTTTCTTCGATTGTAATTAAATCTAATACGGGTAAGTATCGAAGTACCTTGTGGGGGAGCTAATTTAATAGAACTAGTTTCAAATGGGTGTATGTAAAAACTATATGTGTTGTGGTTGTTTAAGTAGCGTTTTAATAGAAATTTGTAGATAAACCAAGGTAATAATCTTATATAACCCCCACCAGAAATAGGAATATTAATTCCTAAAAACTTCTCAGTCGACACTTCAAATTCATAAAACCCATTTTTTGTATAAATTCCATCATTAGTTTTTTTAAATCCTGATAAATCCAATGGGCTATAAAGTGGATGTTGGGGTTGATTTATAAAGCTACTATCGTAAATGAATGATTTATGATTTTTTAAGATTTCGAGTTTACTTTTTCCAAGAGAAAAACATGGTGCCCGATATCCGATTTCCGTTATGTTATATTTTGCATAAAAATTAAATGCATAGTCCAGTTCCTCGATGAAAAGTTCATCGCTGATTTTTGAAACTAGTTTATGGTTTTTTGAGTGATAGCCAAATTCATGCCCTCTAGAAAGTAATTTATCAATACTAAGTTTGATTTTTTCGGCTTCAGTACCTACCAGAAAAAGTGTTGATTTAATATCATATTTCTCTAATAGTTCGATGTAATTATTAAGTCCATCTAAGGTTATAGAGGGATTTAAATTTTTATCCGCGTTAGTGAAATACTCCAAATGATACCAATCTTCTACATCTATTGAAAAGAAGGCAATTTTATTACTGTTCATTCTGTTATTTGAGTTTTGAAATATCCACCAAACCTCTCAAATCCAATGATTGTTAGATGTGATTCGTCCCAAATTAGTGGATTTCCCGTTTCATCGAATAGGTTACACGAATTATCGCTTAGGCAAAAGAAATTCTCCTTTTCAACAATGGCTATTTTTTTGGACAATAGCAAGAAAAATGAAATTGAATACGATACAATTATTGTAACGAAATAAGCAGGCATCAATCTTTTTATTCTTCTTGAGTAAAAGTTCGAAAAAGAGAAATTATTATTCCCAAGCTTTTTTAAAATTATAGAACTTATTAGAAAACCACTTATAACAAAGAATACATCTACTCCTAAATATCCTGACTCAATCCATTCAGGGTTCAAATGATAGAATATTATCGGTAGTACGGCAATTGCACGCAGTCCATCTAATGATTTAATATATTTTATTGCCATGGTAGAGCCTTACCTTTTAAGCAGCTTTGAACATTTTTAACATCTTCTCTAAAATTCAATCTTAATTCCTGCTTCTCTGTTTCGGAGACAGTCACTTTTTTAAATAATTTCTTACCTATTCGTTCTAAAATTTCTCTTGGTATTAGCTGTTTAATGAGCTTACGAATTTGGACAAATACTCCTGTCCTGCTGGCAAGAATTTTTGTGAAAAAATTAATTGGTTTCCCGGATGAATTACTATACGTATTTGATACATCTACAATTTCATTAGAGTTAACTCCTAGAAATTTGAAAATATCTTTAATTGTAGAATTTGGATCTTGAATGAATTCTTCAAATATTATGACTTTCACATCAGTAAAATTGTCAAGAAAAAGCTTTAGGTTTTTACTATACATACTCCCTTGAGTATAATGCCACATCCAATCATATCCCATTTTTATTCTATGTTCTTCAAGTTTTAAAGCCTCATTAAATAAATATCTTTCTCTTGAATCTCTTAGACATGTATTATATGCCGAGATCGTTCTTTCAACGGGATCTCTTAGACAAATTATAATTTTAGGATCACCTAATTCGTTCTTGATATGTGGAATAGTTTTTTCAGCAAAATAGAAGTAATCTGAACTAGCATCACCAATACATTTTATGGAATTTAGTGACTCATATAACCTGAAATAGCTTTTGCGATCTTTTATGATTTCTTCATCTATCGTGGCATCCCCAGGACCTTTTTGGGGAAAAGTTAAATCTATACTACTAAAGTATTTTGGTTCTTTAAGAGTTCCAAAATCGATCTCGGGATGTTGGGATAAATATTTAAAAAGAGAAGTAGTTCCACATCTCGCTACTCCTACAATTAAAAAATTAGGCTTAATCACGTGTTTATATTTTTGAATGATAGAAGAAGTATCTTATCATTGATTGAATATTCAAGAAAAAGTATTTCGAGAAGATCTTATGACCAGCTCTTTTTGCGCTGTGTTCAAATGAAAAATCAGAATAGTACATCACTGTCATTCCCTCATTCTTTGCCCTTCTACATAAATCTACATCTTCATAGTACATAAAGAATCTCTCATCGAAACCTTTCAATTTTTTATAACTTTCGAATCTTACATTTAAAAAACTACCTCCTACCCAGTCAACGATTGAACTAATCTTTGGGTCTAACATAAAATACTTTTTCTTAGTTAAGAGAGATAATAATGGATGATAAATTTTTGGAAATTTCCTTCTCTGTGAAGAATAAATATTAATAGGTTCAATAACCTTAGCCCCAAACATATCCCATTTATCCTTCCAGATCTTATTTAAAAACTTAACATAGTTGGGTACATCAATTTTTGCATCTGGGTTAATTATTAATAGAAGGTTTATTTCACTTTCTCTCAACCATTTGAAGTTTTGATTGTTATTTTCCCCAAATCCTTTTGTTGTTTTATTCAATATATATCGGTACTGCTTTTCTTCACAAAACTTTTTTAAGGTATTATTTCCGGTATTGTCGGTAATGCAAACTTCGAATTCAACGTTTTCCATTGAATTATAATTCGCATGATTTTGTATTATTTCATCCTGATTATTATGAGAAACTATCGAAACACCAACCTTTATCATTCACTCAATAATTTTTTGTACGTTTTCATATATTCTTCAGCGATAATCCTTTTATCAAAACATTCTTCTGCCATTCTTCGGGAATTTTTCGACATCTCAAGAATATTAACTTTCTCAATCATTATTTTAAATCTTTGTGGGTCTCGATTATTTAAAACGTATCCTGATTCATATTTTTCGACATAATTTTTTACATCACCCACATCGGTTGATACAATCGGAAGTCCCATCGAAGCTGATTCCCATGCAACGAATGGGGATGCCTCAGCATATGATGTCATAAGGAAGATAGATTTATCCTGCAAAAAGCTTTTCACTTCTGTTTTCTCAGAAGTATATAGAAATAGATTAGTTAAACCCATTGAGTCCTTCAGTCTTTTTAGCTGATTGAAGTAATTTTTTGAATCGCCATACACCCCACCCAAAATATGAAATTCATAGTCTTTTTTATGTGGTTCAAAGAGTTGGGCAATTTCGAAAACTAACTCAAAACCTTTTCTATAGTGGTAATTACCGATAGATCCTATTTTGATAGGCCCTGATTGACTAGTTTTAATTTCTTTGTTGAAGTAGGTAGTATCAACAGATGATTGAATTATAGAACTACGAGTACCTTTTAATTCGGGAAGAAAACTTTTTTCAGTGATGTTACTTACACATATAAAGTGGCCTTGATGTATTCGTTTAAAAAAATTAAATACAATTTCAAATTTTGGATCACATTTATCCAAGTGAATTTGCCAAACTACTTTAGTTCCAGTTAGTTTTCCGGCTATGAGTCCTTTGAAATCAAGATATGTGTGAGTATGTATTAAATCTGGGTTAAATTTCCTTATAACTTTTATAATTTCAATTACTTCAAACGGAAATCGTATAAAATATCTTAATAAAACTGTTAGATTTCCTCGAATTCGGGTAAGATTTAAAAAGTTATAATCAATATTTTCCTTTTCCAATAGTTCTTTAAACTTGGTTTCTTCATCATTGCCGGCAATTACTTTGAATTTAAAAAACTTATTATTTCCAGAACATATAGACAGTATTGTACTGTTTGGCCCACTATATCTCCCAGCTTCAAGTATATGAAGGATTTTAGGCTTTAGTTCTTTTTCCATTCGCTTAAGTCTTTATTTAAAAAAATTTCTAATTTTTCTATATCCTTGATGAAGTATTCCAAGGCAGTGGAATAGCTTAAAGAATTGAGACCTGTCCCTCTTCGATCTTGAGTATTTGTGTTTATTATGGATTTAGCTAATACATTTATTTTTAAGATGTTAGCCAATTCTCGTATTTGCTTCATGGCTGGTCTCTTTGTTAAAATATTAAATTGTCCAATTACTTGATTTATAAATTGAAACTTAGCATCTCTTCCTTTATTGATTACTTCATTAATACCCCTGTGAGGTATAAAGCGAACATTTAAAAATCTGCATATTTCATTAAGATTAGCTTTAGGATTTTCAAATAAATTTTGATAATCGAGTATTAAGAATTGATCTTTTTGGAAATAATTTAGATATCGGCTTATTCCCTCGTAGTAAAGACTCTCCTTTACATAAATTTCCTTTTTCTTTTCTAGAACTTGAAGGAAATCTTTTTCTAGCTCAAATCCTTTCTGTCTGTTGAAAAGAAATTGAGAATGCGCTCTTAAAACAGGATCTCTTAGAACTACAATTAATTTGATCTTGGGATTATATTTAAATATTTCAGATGGAGCACTATCTGAACTTAAATATATTGGCGTTAATTCACCGCGTACTTTAGTTTCATCAGAAAAAGAAAATTTCTTATGATACCAATTTTTACTTTTTTTGAAATTAATATTTTTTATATCTGGTTTTTGGGGTAAAAATTCATTGAAATAATAAAGCTCTTTTTCTTTTGGAACGAAAATTTCCGGGTGATTCTTCATGTAGTTAGCTATAAATGAAGTTCCACTTTTTGAGGCGCCTATGCAGATAAAGTCTATTTTTTTATTCAAAGCTTATCCCGTATTTAGATTTTAATAGCTCCTTGTCTTGTTTAAGTTTTGTTCTTAAGTATTTGGCATCATTTAACGATAATTCGGTCTTTTTTGATTTTTTTCTAGAATTTAATCTTAAAAAGCTATTTTTTAGTTTCGTTCTATTTTCAGGAGAAATAGACTTCCATATTCTTTTCAAGAATATATTTTTCGAATGGAATATTCTATTTAATGTAGGACTTATCGCGGTCTTACCTTGATTAGATTTTTTAGATGTATCAATTTTTTGGGGTTCAATATTCAGAAAATCAAATACCTGTTTGAGTATCAATTGAGGATCAGATATTAAATCTTCGAATTTTAAAATCAAAATCTTATCGGAATCAAATATTGAGTGCACTACATCGAGGTTTTTACAGTATGAACTTGTATCTAGATAATTCAGACTTCTAAACTTATGTGGATTATTAATTGATCGATTTTCAAGTCTTATTGCTTTGCTAAAATCTTTTTCAGATTCAACACCTCGATAAAATAAATAATCATATGCTGAGATTATTCTTTTTATAGGATCTCTTAGACAGATGATAATTTTTATATCTGGATTATTAGATTTTAATCGTTGTAATGCTTTTTTTGAAACGAACAAGTCAACATTCTTACCAAGAATTACTTCCTTATTATTTTGAGATTTTTCTCCAAAATGTTCTTTAATCCATACGGGATAATCATCTGTATTATAATTTTCATCATTGAAATAGCAGAATTCATGAGTGTAATGAGTTACTATATTACTATGTTGACTTAATAAATCTTTTAGACTTGATGTGCCAGCTTTCTGAACACCTATAATAAATGCGTCAAATTTCATTCTTGATTTTTTTTATAAATAATAATTGAAGTATAAATAAGGTTACTAGTGCTTCTAAAAACCCATTTATCATCTGAGTAAATGACCCTCCTGCTAATTTTATCGTTCCCTCGATAAGTAGAACTGATAAGATTATAATATTTAGTGGGTTATTATTTGTCTTTAGGCAGGATAACCTTATATAGATACTTTTTATTAGTATTCCCCAAAGGAATGGTATGATGAATAATCCAAAAACTCCAAAGTTTAATAAAATTTCCCCGGTGATTCCAGGAGGAATTGCCCCAGCATTAATACCTTCTCCTGGCATTATTTTATCCCTAACATAATTTCCTATAGTTATTGAAGGCTTGTCTTTCCACAACGATCTGGGGATAGGAGTAAAAATCCATGATGCGTAGCTACTTCCTAGAAGTAGATTATCAATTTTCTGACTATAAGAAAATATTTTTCCTGTTTTCGAAACCCCTAGATTATTATTATTAGCTACTAGATAATAAACTGGATTTAATTGATTTTTCTCTGCATGATTTATATTCCTAAAACTAGAAATTACTGTAGAAATTGTAAGAAGAGATATAACAGTAGTAACGATTAATCTTCTCGATAGTTTGTTTGTAATTTTTACATAAATAAGGATACAAGTGATAAAGTAAAAAAGAATAGTTGTTCTACTACTCGTGATTAAACCATAAAGGATTGATAATATAAAGTTGATTAATAATAATATTTTTAGTACAGAGCCACTCTTATAATTGCTTTGAAAAAGGTTAATAATCCCAAGGAATGATCCATACATACAAAATGAAGCTAGGAAGCGCAAGGGGCCAAATGAATATGTTTGCCCAGATTCGTCATAAACCCTCTTCTTTTGTAGTAGATTCTCTAAAATTATTTCATTAACACCAACAGCTTGCACTAAAAGAATCATTCCAAGTAATGAAATCAATAATGTAAACCAAAGTATCCTTTTAATTACTCTGTTTGTAAGAAAGAACCTATTTGAGGTATTAATTCTTAGGTTGAAGCGTTTCTTTTGGAAATACCCAATTAAGAAAAAGGATATTGTAAGATGTATAAGAAATAGTGGGTAGATTAAATCATTTAGATCTTGCTGATAAAGAATAGAATTCTGATGTGAAATGAGTCCAGAATCCTCCTGTATCAGGAAGAAAGTTCTAAGAAAGGTTCCTAGTATTAAAGAATAGGCAAGAAGTATTAGTGGTGAAAGTAAATCAAGCTTGGATTTATAGCTTATTATCCATGAAACGAAAAGAAATAATAGTGGCAACGAAGAAAGTAGGAGTAAAGAAAACCTTATCCAATCATAGGATAGATAGGAAACAGAAATAAAGATTAAATAAATAAAACTTATTATTAATACTAAGATCTTTTTGTTATCTACCATGCTTTAAAATTCATTTATTGTAAGGCGCTGATAGACCTCAAACTTGAGAGTTCTATTCGAGGAACAATCGAAAGTTGTTTTTTAATAATGATTCTAAGGTAAATGTTATGAAATATAGTTGATGCTAATATGGCTAAAGCACATCCTAGGCTTTCTAGAAAAATACTTCCAATTATTCCTAAAACCAGGAGAGAAGTTGTAGAAAGATAATTAGCCTTTTTAACGTATTCTTCTTTATCGCATAAGTTCAATATAACTCCTATTGGACCATAAGTATTGGAAAATAGTGGAGAAAAACAGATTATTAGGAAAGTGAGCTGATGACCAATATAGGAGTTATTAAAGAGAGTTATGATATTTTCTCGAAAAAAGAATAACGGTAGAAATAGAGAAAATGATATAATCGACAATAATGTTACACTTAGATTTAAAACTTGTTGTATTCGGTTAAAATTTTTTCTCAAAAAGAGCTTTGTGATTTTAGTGATTAGGACCGAATTTAATCCGTAAGGAATTAGCATTAAAACATTTGCTACTTGTTTTGATATCAGTACGATTCCAATGGAAGTAGCATCGAGAAATGGAAATACAATTAAAACTATCCCCCATCTTTTGATTTCTCTAAGAATGTCGGAAGTGAAAAAATTTTTAGTTTCCTCATTGAAGGATGGAAATCTACCTATTCTAACACCTGAAAATGTCAGTTTGATATTTCTTTTTCTTAGAAAGTATATTGCGAAAATTACATTTATAAATGCCGCACTGACATAATAAACACCGATAAATTTTATGTCTAAAGGATAGATATATAGTAAGAATATCAGGGAAAGGTTTAGAAATAAATTCCACACAAGAATTGAGGCAATAACATGTCCCAATCCTTTTATTATTTCAGAAAGGACAAGGTTAAGACTAACCAAAGGAATTATGATTATAAAAGAAATTAAAAGCGTTGTTCTTAAATCACTAAATCCTATATAATTTTTTAGAATAATTATTGCAGTAATAATGGCTAAACAAAAAAGTAATGCAATTAAGAAGTTTGTTTTTAGTAAGCCTGTTACAATTTTAGAAAATCTGTTCAATTCATTTGAATTGAATGCTCTAGATGTGTCTCTAGCTAACTTCCTAGGATGGCCGAAAGCTGCGACAATTATTCCAAAATTAAGTAGTGATAAGGCTATAGAAAATTCGGCGAATTCATCCGTTGAATATTGGCTTGCAATAATCACAGTTAATAATACACCTAAAATTGCAGCAACTCCTTTTGTTAGAGTTCCAAAAACTAGCTCCCCCATTGCATTTTTTATATTATCATCCCTGCTCCAACTGTTTCTGATGTTAAAGGGTTAATTAAAATAACACTACCAGTATTTCTATTCCTTTCATATCGATCGACATAAATTTGTTTGGCCAGTCTCATATTAATTCTACCAATAGAATTTAAGCCAAGTTTATCGATATTCTCTATTCTGTGTAATGTATTTATATCGATTTCATAAGATATTTCATTTACCAGTGCTTTGACCTCTTGGGAAGTATGTTTTACTATTAATTTCGATCCTTTAACAAGAGGTTTTTCATTCATCCAGGTCAATATAATATTAAGGTTCTGAGTAGGTTCTGGACAATTATTTTCTTTGGCTATCATATCTCCTCTAGAAATATCTATCTCATCTTCTAATATCATTGTTACTGACATTGGTGCATATGCTTCATCTATTTCTTCATCTGATAATTGGATTTTGCTGATTTTAGAGGTAAATCCAGAAGGTAAGATTTTTACTTTGTCTCCAGGCTTAAATACCCCGCCTGCAATGCGCCCGGCATATCCTCTAAAATCTTGATATCCCTCACGATGTGGTCGAATTACCATTTGCACTGGGAATCTTGGGTCGATATGATTCAAATCACTGGAGATATGTACATTTTCGAGTTCATGGAGTAGTGTTCCTCCTGAATACCAAGACATATTTTCAGATTTATCTACTACATTATCTCCGACGAGCGCGGAAATAGGAATGAATCTGATGTCTTTGATGTTTAGTTTGGAGGAAAATTTTTCGTAATCGGATTTGATTTTTTCGAATACATCCTGGTCATAATCGACTAAATCCATTTTATTGATACAAACTATAACATGCGGTATTCCCAATAACGAGGCAATAAAGGAATGTCTGTGAGTTTGCTCTAGCATTCCTTTCCTTGCATCAATTAATATAATTGCCAAATTAGCAGTCGACGCTCCTGTAACCATGTTTCTTGTATACTGAACATGTCCTGGCGTATCAGCGATTATAAATTTACGTTTTGGGGTTTCAAAATAACGATAAGCCACATCGATTGTTATTCCTTGCTCTCGCTCAGACTTCAGACCATCTGTTAATAAGGAGAGATCTACATAATCAAATCCTTTACTTTTTGAAGACTCTTCTATCGAATCAAGTTGGTCTTGGAAAATGGACTTAGAATCATATAATAGTCTTCCAATCAGCGTGCTTTTCCCGTCGTCAAC
>Ga0181601_10003699_pt1 | contig 12890 bp, 9 predicted proteins | sample 041ome_8_FD_133020 | JGI IMG/M metagenome (GOLD analysis project Ga0181601, IMG submission 133020) | Coastal salt marsh microbial communities from the Groves Creek Marsh, Skidaway Island, Georgia - 041407BS metaG (megahit assembly) | ecosystem: Environmental > Aquatic > Marine > Intertidal zone...
ATGATTAATGGTCTTGTTAGAAGTAGCGCTGAAAATAGAGCTATACAGCTTTTAAAAATGGTTAATCTTGAAAATAGAAAATTGCATAGGCCAGGTCAGTTATCTGGAGGAGAGCAGCAACGTGTTTCTATTGCTCGTGCGTTATCGAATGCACCTGCGATATTGCTTGCGGATGAGCCTACAGGAAATCTTGATCCCGCCACAGCCTCTGATGTGTTTGCGTATCTCAAACAGATTGTTTACGCAAGTAACACAGCAGCACTCATTGTAACCCATAATATGAAAATTGCAGCCAAAATGGATGAGATGCTAGAGATGCGAAACGGTGAAATCGTAAAAGTGATGGGGTGATGGTGTCAAAATTTGTCCATTTGCGCGTTCACACCGCCTATTCATTATCTGAATCAACCCTTGGTATTTCTAAATTAGCAGAATTAGCTCAGAATGACGGCCAGCCAGCTATGGCAATTACAGACAGCCAGAATTTATTTGGTGGCTACGAATTTTCCAAGACTATGGCGCAGTCAGGTATTCAGCCGATAATTGGGGCTTCCATTTTTCTTAATGATGAAAATGGTGATGGAGAGGTCGCTTTATTAGCACAGAATCAGATTGGGTATAAAAATCTAAGCAAGCTTATGTCTGATGCTTGGATGCGATGTGATGGCTCGGAAAAACCCAAAGTTAAAGTGGGTGAGTTTCTCACATCATCTGAGGGTCTGGTACTTCTAACAGGTGGTCCAAAAGACGGGTTTATTTCTAGGGTGGTGCTGCAAACACCAGCGATCGCGCTGGCAAGGCTGCGCATGCTATCTGATAATTTGAAGGGGCGTGTTTATGTAGAATTGCAAAGACATGGATTACAGCTTGAATATGACATCGAAGAGAAATTATTAGAGTTTGCTGACCAGTTAACAATTCCTTTAATAGCAACAAATGATTGCCATTTCGAAAATGATGAGATGTTTGTTCCACAAAAAATTCTTACCTGTATTGCAACCAATCAGCGGCTTGCTAGTATGACGACATATAATCAGTCTGCTCATCATCGATTTAAAACGGCTAATGAAATGGCAGCATTATTTGTAGATATACCAGAGGCAATCTCAAATAGCCTTCTTATCGCAAAGCGTTGCGCCTTTATGATACAAGACAGAGAGCCTATTCTGCCTGAATATAGGGATCCAGAAGGTCGTACTCCAGAACAAGTGTTGCGTATTCAGGCTGGACAAGGCTTAACCCAACGCATGGAATCGCTTGAGGGCGCAGGTAAATTAGAATTTGATAAGCAAGATTATGTTGAGCGATTAAATTATGAATTATCAGTTATCATTGAAATGGGTTTTACGGGTTATTTTCTTATTGTCTCTGATTTTATCAATTGGGCAAAAGATAATAATATTCCTGTTGGGCCTGGGCGAGGTTCTGGCGCTGGTTCGGTTGTGGCATGGGCGCTGCGAATCACAGGATTAGACCCATTAAAATGGGGGTTGCTTTTTGAGCGGTTTTTGAATCCTGAGAGAATATCAATGCCAGATTTTGATATTGATTTCTGCCAATATAGAAGAGATGAAGTAATTCAATATGTTCAGGAAAGATATGGCAAAGACAAGGTAGCGCAAATCATTACCTTTGGAAAATTGCAGGCGCGTGCTGCATTAAGAGATGTTGGCAGAGTTCTAGATATGCCGTATGGGCAAGTCGATAGAATTGCTAAATTAATACCAAATAATCCAACAAAGCCGACAACAATTGCGCAAGCTCTGGATATGCAAGACGATCTTGCAACGATTTATAAGCAAGATGAGCAAGTAGCAACATTAGTACAAACAGCAATGAAGCTTGAAGGAATGTATCGAAATGCCTCTACTCATGCAGCAGGTTTGGTTATCGGGGATAGACCGTTGCCAGAGCTGGTTCCTATTTATCGTGATCCGCGCTCCGAGCTACCTGTAACACAATTTAACATGAAATATGTGGAGCAGGTAGGGTTAGTGAAGTTCGATTTTCTCGGTCTTAAAACACTTACCGTTATTCAAAAAGCACTCGCTCTAATTAAAGAGAGTGGCATATCTATTGATCTTGAGAACCTGCCTTTAAATGATAAAACCACATTCAGAATTTTGGCAAAGGGGGATACAGTAGGCGTATTCCAGCTTGAATCATCTGGTATGAGAGAGGTATTAAGAGGGCTAAAGCCTGATAGGTTTGAGGATATTATTGCGGTTGTTGCACTCTACCGTCCAGGCCCAATGGATAATATTCCAACTTATATAAGCAGGAAACATGGGCGCGAGCCAGTTATCTATATGCATGATAAGTTAGAGCCGATACTTTCTGAGACTTATGGCATTATGATTTATCAGGAACAGGTGCTGCAAGCAGCGCGTGATTTGGGCGGCTATACGCTTGGCAATGCTGATATACTTCGCCGTGCGATGGGTAAAAAAATACAGTCAGAAATGGACGAACAGCAAGCAAAATTTGTGGAAGGTGCAGCCAATAACGATATTGATAATTTATTAGCAGCTCAAATATTTGAACAAATATCCGCGTTTGCAGGCTATGGATTTAATAAATCACATGCAGCAGCATATGCATTAATTTCCTATCAAACAGCTTACCTTAAAGCGAATTACCCGGTTCAGTTCATGGCTGCTTTGATGGCGTTGGATGCCGGTAATATTGAAAAACTGGCTGTTTTTAAGCAAGATTGTGTAACCCAGAAGATACAGGTTCTTGCGCCAGACATTAATCTCTCACAAGCGAGTTTTTCTGTTGAAAAACAAGAGAATGGCAGACTTGCGGTTCGCTATGCACTTGGTGCAATTAAGAATGTGGGTGAAGAGGCGATGCGGCATTTATGCAATGTGCGTGCTTCTCTTGGTGGGTTTAAATCTATAGATGAGTTTGCACATCACTTGCCACGAGAAGTTGCAAATAAAAGGCAATTAGAAAATTTAGTTAATGCAGGTGTCTTTGATAGCTTGCATTCGTGCCGAAAACAGGTTTTCGAAGTCATTGATATGATTTTAAGCACATCAAACTTAATAAGAAGGGAGTCTAGCTCACAACAGGAAAATTTGTTTGCGGGCGGATCTCATGAGCCTGAATATGCGGCCATTAGATTTACGAGTAGCCCTGAATGGAGTCAGACAGAAAAAATATCGCGTGAGTTCGAAGCATTAGGATTGCATTTAAGCGCGCACCCACTTGATCAATATGCCCATCAGCTCTCCAAATTGAAAATTGTATCCTCCGCATCACTAGATAGCGCATTAGTGGATGGGGTGGGGCGGCGAATATATTTAGCAGGCCAACTGACTTCGGTGCAACAACGTGTGTCACAAAAAGGAAAAAGGTTCGCATTCCTTCAATTTACAGATCAATCCGGAATATTTGAGATGACCTGTTTTTCTGATTTGCTGGCGAGCAGCAGGGAAAAGCTTCAAGTGGGGAATGTGCTTATTATCCGTGCTGAAGCAAAAGTAGAAAATGGAGTGCCTCGTCTTCTTGCGCACCGTATAGAACTTATTGAAGATAAGATAGCATCAGCACATAGTGGTATCGGTATTTGGTTAGAAACAGATGAGTGCTTGCAAGACATAAAATCTATTCTTAGTGAGGATGGTGCAGGCAGGGCTGAGGTAGAAATTTATATAAAAGATAGAGCGTCTCGGATAAAAATATCGCTACCGCATCATTTCCAGCTTTCAGGAGAATGCAGGGAAAAATTAAAAACCGTACCTGGTATATTGAAAATTCAAGATATCATGGAAATTGCCTGAGATTTTAGCATTGTTATCATTTGCATTTCGGTGCGAAAAAGCGTATATTGCGCGTAATAAAATTCACACATGAAGACTGCCTGTTGGCAAATTCCAACTTTACAGGCTTTCCGGTGAGAGGTTTTTCTCTTTCACACTTCATGGAGGTTTAACCGGAGAACAGGAGGATTAACATGGCTCTCCCTACTTTTACAATGCGCCAACTGCTTGAGGCTGGCGTTCATTTCGGACATCATACTCGCAGATGGGATCCGAGAATGGGCCCGTTTATTTTTGGCGAGCGTAACAATGTTCATATTTTAGATTTACAACAAACCGTACCGTTATTGCATCAAGCGATTAAAGCGCTAAGAGACGTAACCGCAAAAGGGGGCAGAGTATTATTTGTTGGTACGAAAAGAGTGGCATCAGAAAAAATTGCAGAAACCGCGCGAGAGTGTGGTCAGTATTTCGTTAATCATCGCTGGCTTGGAGGGATGCTTACTAACTGGTCGACAGTAACACAGTCTATCCGCCGTTTGCGTGAGCTGGAAAAACAAATTGAGAGTGAGGAAATCCAGCAGCTTACTAAAAAGGAAGTGCTACAGCTAACTCGTGAGCGTGATAAGCTTGAATTAACTTTAGGCGGCATTAAGGACATGGGTGGTTTGCCAGATATGTTGTTTATTCTTGATACTAACAAAGAAGATATTGCCGTTGCAGAAGCCAATAAGCTTGGTATCCCAGTAGTAGCCGTGGTTGATAGTAACGCCAGTCCATTGGGAATAGATTTTCCAATACCTGGTAATGATGATGCCATGCGCGCGATATCCTTATATTGTGAGCTTGCTCGAGATTCGATTTTAGATGGGTTGCAGCAAGAAATGGTTGCAAGTGGACATGATATTGGCGCCGCAACTGAGGCTCCATCTGAGCAATTAGCAGAAGAGACACCGCAACAGGATATGCCAGCTAGCGCGGCCACAGAAGCGCTTGCTGCAGAAACCGAACTTGATACACAAACCACAGATGACTCAAAGCCTGTAAGTGATAAGGCTGCTTCTGCATAAATAAAAGATAATTGTAAACATTATATAAACAAATTGATTTATCTAAGCTTTAGGACAGCTTAGATATTTCTTAAAGATAAGATGAATGAAGGATATTAAAGATGGCTGTTACTGCTGCACTAGTTAAGAAATTGCGTGAGACATCAGGTGCTGGAATGATGGATTGTAAAAAGGCTTTGGAAGAAACCAGTGGGGATATCGATGCAGCGATTGACTGGCTTCGAACCAAGGGACTTGCAACCGCTGCAAAAAAATCGGGTCGAGTAGCCTCCGAAGGGCTTGTTGCAATCCATGTAGCAGGCAATTCTGCTGCGATGATTGAATTAAATGCTGAAACAGATTTTGTGTCCAGAAATGATGATTTTCAGTCGCTTGCTCTGAATTTGGCAAAGCTTGCGAATGATGCCGCTGACATTGCATCCCTCAATGATCTTGCCTTCCCGAATACTCAAAGAACGGTTGCAGAAGAAATCACTCATAATATTGCGACTATTGGCGAGAATATGATGCTGCGCCGAATGAAGAATATAAAAGTAGATAAGGGTAGAGTCGTCTCCTACATCCATAACGCAACTGCGGATGGAATGGGTCGTATCGGGGTCTTGGTTGCACTTGAATCTGAGGCAGATGCACAGACGCTAGAAAGTCTTGGAAAGCAAATTGCAATGCATGTAGCTGCCACAAAACCAGCATCTCTTTCGGTGGAATCACTAGACCCAGCTATGGTTCAGCGAGAGCGCGATGTGCTTATTGAACAGTCTAAAGAATCTGGTAAGCCACAGGAAATAGCAGAAAAGATGGTCGAGGGTCGGCTTCGTAAATACTTTCAAGAAGTGGTCTTATTAGAACAGACATTTGTTGTTGACGGCGAAAGTAAAGTTGCCGACGTTATAAAGAAGGTGGCAAGTGATTGCGGTAGTGATATTTCATTAAAAGAATTTAGCTTCTTTGTTCTTGGTGATGGTGTTGAAAAAGAAGAAACTGATTTTGCAGCAGAGGTTGCCGCCCAATTAAATAAGTAAACTCGTGATTTAACATATGGTTTGATTCGCTCAATGTCGGAATTCAAGTATAAACGTGTGTTGTTAAAGATATCAGGGGAATCCCTGATGGGCGGAGAGAAGTATGGCATCGATACTGCTATTGTAAGCAGGGTTGCCGGCGAAATCCGCGATGTTGTATCCCAAGGTATTGAAGTTTGTCTTGTTATCGGGGGCGGAAATATCTTTAGGGGTATTTCTGCTTCGGCAGCTGGAATGGAACGCGCTACTGGCGATTATATGGGTATGCTCGCCACCGTGATGAATGCGCTTGCTATGCAAAATGCTCTGGAACAGTTACATATTCAAACGCGTGTTCAATCAGCGTTACCCATAAGTGCTGTTTGTGAGCCCTATATCAGAAGGCGTGCAATGCGTCATATGGAAAAGGGGCGCGTGGTTATATTTGCGGCGGGCACTGGAAACCCGTTTTTTACAACAGATACAGCCGCTGCGTTGCGCGCATCAGAGATGAATTGTAACGTCTTAATGAAGGGAACCCGCGTGGATGGTGTATATTCAGCAGACCCTGAAAAAGATTCGGACGCGCTTCGATACGATAGATTAAGTTATCTTGAAGTTCTATCGAAGGACTTGAAAGTTATGGATGCAACCGCAATCTCGCTAGCGCGCGAAAATAACATACCTATCTTGGTGTTTTCCGTGACACAATCGGGTGGGTTTGATAAAGCGTTAAGGCATCAGGATGCATTCACACTTGTTTCAGAGGATGAGTGAGGGAGAGGAATTAAAATGGCTGAATTAGATATGGAAGATGTTAAGCGCCGGATGGATGGTGCCTTATCAAACCTAAGTGTAGAATTTTCTGGCTTGCGTGCTGGCAGAGCGTCAGTTGCAATGTTAGATCCCGTTAGTGTAGACGCATATGGGTCCAAAATGCCTCTTAGTCAATTAAGTAATATTTCGGTTCCTGAATCTCGTTTATTGTCGGTTTCAGTATGGGATTCAACTATTGTCAGCTCCGTTGAAAAAGCAATTCGCGAGTCAGATCTCGGTCTTAACCCTCAGGTAGAAGGAGCGGTTATCCGTGTTCCTGTTCCCGAATTATCAGAGGATAGGCGCAAGGATATGGTAAAAGTAGCCAGCCGATATGCCGAGGCAGCGCGGGTATCTGTCCGTAATGTAAGGCGTGATGCGATTGAGACAATTCGTAAAGATGAAAAAGCAGGTGTGATTTCTGAAGATGAGCGCCATAATTATGAAGCAGATGTTCAAAAAGTAACTGACGGTTTCGTTGGCAAAATCGATGAGATGCTGACGAAGAAAGAAACCGACATAACACAAATATGACAGTTGCTTAATTAGGACTTTTTTCAGATATGCAGCATTTAGCTATCATAATGGATGGAAATAGACGCTGGGCGCACGATAATGCGCTTGCTATCGTATCTGGTCATGATAAAGGCGCGCAAACGCTCTCCAAAATTGGCCGTGAGGTAGCTAGACTTAAAATTCCGTTTCTTACCGTATTTGCCTTTTCGGCCGAAAATTGGCGGCGGTCCAAATCAGAGGTAAACGCACTTTTTGGATTAATGAGCCGTTATTTGAAACAGGAAATGACAAATTTGATTTCAGAAAACATCAAATTAAGAATTATTGGAGATGTCACCCAATTTCCAGAAGATTTGCAATCGCTTTTCACAACTGCAGAAACCCAAACTGTACATAATAGTTCCATGACTCTCACGATTGCGGTGAATTATGGGGGGCTTCAGGACATTGTAAATGCTGCCTCTAAATTTGATGAAGAAAACCCAGACTTATTCTCAGATGAGGTTCTTGAGAGGTTTAAATCCAATTTAATGACTTCTTTTTTGCCTCCCGTTGATATGTTGATCCGCACTGGCAAAGAGAAGCGAATTTCTAATTTCTTGATTTGGGATTGCGCCTATGCGGAGCTATATTTCTCAGATAGCTACTGGCCTGATTTCGATGTGCCTCAACTACAGAGCGCTATCAAGGATTGGAATTCACGTGTGAGGCGGTTTGGAGGAAGTGTAAATGAGAAAACGACTGAAATTAGCGAACAGCCAGCCCTAACAGAAATAAAAAACGAAAAAAACAGTTAATGAGAGATAAGCTACCTGATATTAGTCGACGTATGACAGGCATAACGTTACTGTTTCCCTTATTAGCTATTTTTTTTGTTGGAAAACCATTCTCCCAAATCATTGTTTTTTTGTGTGGGATTGTAATGGTTTTTGAATATTGTTTTCTTATTACGAAGAATTCGGCCTTAAGATTTGCGTTAATCGGATTAATCTGTTGTTTTGGATTAAGCACACTTTTTACGGTGGAGCCGCTGTACCAATTACTCTACCTTGTCTTGACAGCAATTATTCTTTTTCGGTTTTTCCCCTACCAAACGAGCGCGATGGGACTGATACTAGCATTGCTGCTATATAGCATTGGAAAATTATGGCATTTCCTATTTTTCCAAGAGGTAATGGCCTATATTATAGTAACAGTTATTTCAGTTGATATTGGCGCTTATATAGTTGGTCGCTTTTTAGGGGGGCCGAAGCTTGTGCCAGTAGTCAGCCCAGCTAAAACAATTTCAGGTGCTATTGGGGGCCTTGTTGGCGGATTGGTCGCAGGGTTGGGCATTTGTTATTTTCTTAATATTGCAATAACACAAGAACTTGTTTTTCTGACCTTGGCCGTTGTGGTATTAGCTCAAGCTGGCGATATTACGGAATCCTTTTTTAAGAGATCTGTTAACGCCAAGGATAGTGCTAAAATAATACCAGGGCATGGCGGATTTATGGATAGGTTTGATGGCTATTTATATGTTATCCCATTATTTGCACTCTCACCCGCCCAAGGATTATTTTTTCAATGAAAAAATTAGTTTCTGTGCTGGGAGCCACTGGTTCTGTGGGTGCGAGCGCTCTACAAATTGTAAGAGAAAACCCCGATAAATTTCAGATAATTGGTATTACTGCACACTCAAATGTGGACTTGTTGGCAAAATTGGCTATTGAATTTATGCCCAAATTTGTTGTGTTATCTGATTTGACCTTAGTGTCTGATTTAGAAACGCGATTAGCCCACCTTGAAATTGAAATTCTCATCGGAGAAGAGGGACTTGATTTTCTGGCCTCACAAAAAACAGATATTCTTGTGGCGGCCATTTCTGGGTTTGCCGGCTTCAAACCTATCTTTAAAGCCATAAGCTTTGGAACAGACATTGCAATTGCTAATAAAGAGGCTCTTGTGGCAGGTGGGCATTTGCTTATGCCACTTGCTAAGGAAAAAGAGGTTAATATTCTGCCTATAGATTCTGAGCATAATGCTATTTATCAATGTATGATGGGACATCGTTGGAGCGATGTTGAACATATAACATTAACGGCCTCTGGCGGGCCATTTTTGGCCATGACAAGAGAAGAGATGCATGATATCGCACCAGTTAAAGCGTTAAAGCATCCAACTTGGAATATGGGTGCAAAAATAAGCATTGATAGCGCTACAATGATGAATAAAGGGCTGGAATCTATTGAAGCAGCTTGGCTTTTTGGTATTGGACGCGAGAAGGTGTCAGCTGTTATTCATCCACAATCAATCATTCATGGCTTCGTAACGTTTAAGGATGAGACTATTATTTCTCATATGGCACCAACTGATATGAAGGTGCCCATATCACATGCATTAGGCTGGCCAGAAAGATTAAAAATCCAGACAGAAAAACTCGATTTAACAAAGATTTCTGGCTTGGAATTTATGGAAATAAACCATGAGCAATTCCCCTGTTATAACTTAGCGCATCAATTAATTGGCGAGGAGCCGTGCTATGCGGCCGCGCTAAATGCCGCAAACGAGATAGCGGTAAACCTTTATTTAGAGAATAAATTAGCCCTTGGTGATATCTATTCATTATGCACCAAAACCTTAGATATGATAGAGATTAGAAATCTGGATGACTATCAGTCTGTCATTGACTATGATAGTTTTGCACGAGATATTGCCCTCTCTATTGTATTATCATTATAACACAAATCTATTTTCACTATTGAGTTAAAGATTCTTTATGCCTTCTTTTGGATTTTTTGAAATAATCTTGTCTTTTATTCTAGTTTTAACGCCTATCGTTTTTATTCATGAGTTAGGACATTTTTGGGTGGCCAGAAAAACTGGCGTTATCGTAGATGTCTTTTCCATAGGATTTGGCAAAGAGATATTTGGGTGGAATGACCGGCATGGCACTAGGTGGCGCTTTGCTTGGATTCCCCTTGGCGGATATGTCAAAATGAGGGGAGATGAAAATGCCGCAAGCGGAGCCTCTTATGAGGCAAAAAACATACCTAATAGTTTTGTAGGCGCCTCTCTATTCTCCAGAATTGCTATTGTTGCAGCAGGACCAATTGCCAATTTTATTTTGGCTTTTATTTTGTTTATTGGTCTTTATATGGGCGCTGGAAAATTATTTGTTCCGCCGATAATTGATGAGGTTTTACCCGCGAGTGCAGCAGAGCGTGCTGGCCTGCAAGCAAATGATTTGGTGCTGAAAATCAATCAAAACCGCGTGTCAGATTTTAATGATTTTAGACTATTTATATTCGAATCCCCTGGTAAGCCTATCGATATGATGATTGACAGGTCTGGTATGATTATTGATGTAACAGCGGTTCCAGATTCGATATATCTTGAAAAGCTTGATATTTATGCAGGGCGGCTTGGAATCCGCTCTCCTGCGGGTGAGTTCAGACGCCTTGGAATATCAGAAGCAATAAGTGAGTCAGCTCAGGAATGCTGGTCAATTGCTGTTGGGATGGTAAGGGGAATTTCAAGACTTATTACGGGCAACGCACAGCTGGGGGAGATCGGAGGTCCTGTTCGAATTGCTCAATTCTCCAGAGATGCGGCCTTGCAAGGTGTAACAAGCCTAGTTTTTTTCATTGCTCTGATATCTATAAATCTTGGATTGGTAAATTTGCTCCCGATACCGGCGCTTGATGGGGGACATCTTACTTTTTTTATAATTGAGGCAATCATAGGCAAGCCGCTACCTATAGCGTGGCAAAATATTCTCATGCGAGGCGGAATAGCATTTTTGCTATCTTTAATGCTGTTTGTTACGATTTATGATATCATAAGAGGCATATTCAACTAAATATCATCACAAGATACGAAAAGTGGACTGTTTTGTGCAAGATTGATTTGGCAAAATGTATTTTGAGAAGGATTTTTTTATTATGACTGGATTTAAAAAGCTTTTATCGAAAAGTGGCATTCTTTCAATAATACTCCTAATTTGCTTGATGATAGGCTCGCAAGCATTCGCTCAGAAAATCACTGAGATCTCTGTAAGCGGCAATCAGCGCGTTTCTGAAGGAACAATTAGGTCCTATCTTCCGTTTGACATTGGCGACGACATATCAACATCTGCATTAGACAGTGCCATAGATAGATTATTTGCTACGAGCTTATTTAGTGATGTAGATATTTCAAATGAAAACGGTCTTATAAAAATATTTGTCACTGAAAACCCGATAATTAATCGAGTTACCGTAGAAGGAAATGACGTCCTAGAAACTGATATATTAATTGCCCAGCTCGGTATTCAACCAAGGCGCGTTTATACAAAAAAAGTTGCTATTGATGGAATGCAGAAGTTACTTCAAATCTATGAGTTATCTGGGCGGTACGGAGCGTCAGTTGAACCTGTTATTATTAAGTTGGATAATAATCGAGTTGACCTCGTCTTTGAGGTAGATGAAGGTCCGTTGATTAAAATTAGCTCTATCCAATTTGAAGGGAATGCACGTTTTTCGGATAGAAAGTTAAAACAAGTTATTGCCAGTAGAGAAAAACGTTGGTGGGCGTTTCTAACGGCGTCAGACAAATATGATGAGAACAGGCTTAATTATGACACTCGCTTGCTGCGTCAATTTTATCAAGCAAGGGGATATGCTGATATTAATATCAAAAGGGCCCTCGGAGGATTGCTTCCAGATAGATCTGGTTTTGCTATTTCCTTTTTATTGGAAGAGGGAGCTATATACCACTTCGATAAAATAGATGTTTTATCTAAAATCGAGGGTGTGAGCGGGGATGTGCTTCTGCCTGAAATTACGATTGAAAATGGTGAGCGTTACGATATTCGAAAGTTAGAAGAAAGCCTACTTGCTGTCACAAACAAGTTAGGTGACTTAGGCTATGCATTCGTAAATGTAACTCCTGATGTTGTCACAAATTCTGAAAATGCAACTTTAGATGTTAGGATTATAATTGATCAGGCCCGAAAAAATTATGTAGAGCGCATTGAAATTATTGATAACTCCCGAACAGCTGATTTTGTTGTCAGAAGAGAGATGCAGCTGGTGGAGGGAGATGCTTATAATCAGGTAAAACTTCAAAATTCTATTAGAAATATCCAAAATCTCGGCTTCTTTAGTGATGTTTCTGTTAAGTCCCGACCAGGCACCAGTTCTGACCAGACGATTATTGAGATAGATGTAGAAGAACAGTCTACGGGGAGTCTTAATTTTGGTGTTGGCTACTCTAGTATTGATAAATCATCTGTGTCGCTCGGAATTGATGAGAAAAACTTTTTAGGTACTGGAAGAGCAGTGAGTTTTGGCGCAAATGTTTCAAACTCCAAGTCGAATTTTAATTTATCTCTCACGGAACCATTTTTTCTTAATAGAAACCTGTCTGCATCAACCAATGTTTTCCAGAATAAAACAAAAGGTACGTCTGTTACGGTTGATAAGCGAGGTGTTGGGTTTGGACTTGGGTTTAGGGCTGCCAATGATATTTATCACCGGTTAGCTTATAATCTGATTGAGAGTAAAACGGATGAGACTTCTTCCTCTTCTTCCTCGTCAACAGGTGAGAACGGTGAAAAACTCCTTAGCTCTGTTGTTAGTTACAGGTTAGGAATTGAAAAGCGTGATAACAGATTCGATCCATCTGATGGGTATTTTGCCGAAATTTCTGAGACATTCTCCGGAATTGGCGGGGATGTAACCTATCTGCAAACGGTTTTG
>Ga0181601_10003702_pt1 | contig 12880 bp, 10 predicted proteins | sample 041ome_8_FD_133020 | JGI IMG/M metagenome (GOLD analysis project Ga0181601, IMG submission 133020) | Coastal salt marsh microbial communities from the Groves Creek Marsh, Skidaway Island, Georgia - 041407BS metaG (megahit assembly) | ecosystem: Environmental > Aquatic > Marine > Intertidal zone...
AGAAGAGAAGAGAAGAGAAGAGAAGAGAAGAGAAGAGAAGAGAAGAGAAGAGAAGAGAAGAGAAGAGAAGAGAAGAGAAGAGAAGAGAAAATCATGATATAGTACTCACCGGTCGCAGATTTGCTTGCAAAGAACTGAACACTACAAACCCGCTCAATTGATCAACGCACGCGTTACCTGAAGGCAAAAGCGCATTTTTTAATCGTACATTTCAACCGTATTTCCATTTCTTTTGCAACGCACATCACATCGGAGACGCCAAATGGAAATAACAATTTAGCGCAATAACAATGTAGCGGGTATGTCCGAATTTCGGTCTGCTGTGGGACGACACAGTCAAAATGATTGTACCACTCGTATTGCACACGTATTGATTACCCTCGTTGTCCTAACATATTCTTTATTCTTTATTCGCGTCCGTCCCCTGTTCGACAAAAATGAGAACCGATCTCGCTGAAATATAACACCGCACTTCGCGCGCGGCTTCCGAATCGGCTGAATGTCATTTCGTTCAGATCGCATTCGCATGAAGCGCTCTTCTTCATCAAGAAGACAACCAAAGATTGTGCTTATGGTGAGTGCAGTCGGCGTTGTTGCGCTCCTTGTCTCGCTTTTTTTGCCTCGTTCTGCCAAAACTCTCACGAGTCGAGGTGACGTTCTGGAGCGAACGTTTGTAACATACGCGTATTCGGATTCCGGCAACGGGGGCGTGATCGATACATACAATCTCAATTATTTCATCATAGTTGCGCTGTCTGGCGCGACTCCCGGCACTTCAGATCCTCTCGGCAGGGTGGATTATAACATCGTCGTGAACGGCGACCACTGCGAACCTTGTGAAAACACGTTACCAAAAGTGCTGAGCCTAGAAAGACTTAGGCACAGGCGTCCCGGCTGGGTCAACGTGCTATGGCGAGAAAACACTGGCATGGATCTGGGTGCATATGGCGCAAGCGTCGATTGGGTGCAGAAGTATCGCCCGAACGAGTACGCTTATTTCATCTTCATAAATAGCTCGTCGCGTGGTCCATTCATGCCGAAATGGACGCCGTCGGGTTTTCATTTCAGTGATGTCCTAACACAGTCGTTCGTAGAAGATCAGAAGATCAAAATCGTGGGCTCCTATCTCACGTGCCTCCCTGAAAACCTGGAACCGTTGCCCGGCCCTATCATCGAAACTACTTTTTTCGCTGTAGATAAGGAGTCTCTTCTTTGGATTAAGAATTGTGACATATTTTTACCGCGAAGTTTGAAGAATGAATCGGCCATACTGGGTGAATATTCGGTGCTTCGATGCATTTTTCGCCACGGGGGCCAGGCAGAAGCGCTTAGTATGAGATATGCGCACGGTATAGACTGGCGTGACACCAGGCACCATAAGTGCAATGGTAACCGACACTCATCGCGGAGAGGAAACTTGGAAGGACAAATCAGTCCGAATCTACTCGAGCATGTCTTCGTCAAGTCTACCTGGTGTGTCCGTGCTGCAGAGTCTAGTGTCTTGAGTTCTTGGCTCGTTCGACTCACTGAAGGACAATTTGGTACGGAGGATGAGCTGGATGTCACCGGTTACTTGTATGGTGTATCTGCAGAAGGGACGTCTCAGAAAACGGGGACATTGCGTCCCGACGTTCCCCAAGACACGTGTTGGATAGGAGACACGCAGAGTATGAAAGTTGATAGCAAAATGTTTGAATCGGTGGGTGTGAAAGCGACTCGATCGCGGCAACACATTTTCGGCTGATATTCCGCGTGCGTGTCTAACGTTTCATTACATCACACGAGGGCCACGTCCCGAGCATCGTAGTCGACTGGCCTATTATATGCGCAGTGTACGATATACGCAAAAGACGCTAGAACCCGCCTTCGGGAAGTCTGATCTCAGTAATCTTTTCGAGGGACCATTTTTCAATCAACAGCTCTCATTTTCAGTAGGTTTCTCCAACAAAAGATTACTGGCGTCCTCAGAATGTCTGATTCATAGTTAACGGTGCAAACGGCGGGCGCTTTCGCGCGTGGACGACCACGCGGCGTGGTGCGCGCGTGCTTTGGGATTTTAGGCTGAGGGTGAGATGGAACCAAATCATCGGGCAGACGCAGTGCCCGCGGCCGAGCACTCGCGATGAGACAATCGAGCGCGATGCGTCAGCGACCGACTCGAGCGCACGGGCGTACGGCGAACGCGCGCAAACCGGAGTCGGTCGGCAGAAGCCCTTTGATCTCGCGGGCGAGACCCGAGTTGTAACGAAGTTATGAAGAGTGACTCGTCAGTTTCGCCTCGGGTCGTAAAGTTACGAGGCGCTCTACACGTAGAGAGTCAATTTAATAACTTGGCCTTCAAGTACAACGTTTATGCCCGAGTTATGAAGATCTGTTTCCCCGAAGAGCTGTGTATTTTAACCTACGCCATGTCGGGCAAACACTGCACTCGACGTACGCGCGATCTAAGCCACCAGCGTAGATATTTCGCGCCGGACCCTCTCAATCGTAATATAACTTGAATGGACCGTATTGCACTCTCGAGACACCGACTTCGAAACTTTGACCTCTCGGTTATCCGCTCTCTGCGTGTGAGTGTGCTGCAAATTCAATTTCGCTTTTCCAAACAAGTGCGGCAATGAAGAAAACCTGGTTTCCGAGCCCTAGTCTCTGAACAACCTTACTAAAGCTGAGTTGCTCGCGCATCGAAAATTTGAGCAACTCAAGAAACCACGAGCACTCAATCGCTCGCGTGCTGACTAGTTTGTGATTTCTAGCGATGAAGCTGGCCTCCGGAACATACTTCGTAACGCTACTCAGTACGAGTTCATCCAAGTACGCGCTTCTCATTCGGTGTACATCCGTCAAATGCTTGTGGGCAAGCACGAGGCTATCGCGATCTCTAGATGAGTATGTGTTCATTTCCTTTCTTCGAGCACCTAGATGATCGATTGTCGCATCGAATTCGCCAAGTAAATCGTCGGCTCTCACTTCATGTTCGAGTGTAACGATCCCGTGAGTTTCTAAACCATGTTGAAACGCGTAGTCAACCGGGTTTTCATGCATTCGCACTTTTGCATCGATGTACACTGAGTACTGTACATGTGGAAAGATTCGGTGAGCGAGAACTTTAAGTACGTGTGCTGAAAGAGCAGGATCGGTAGCGAATTTTGAGTCAGCGATCGTTTCTATGTACCAGTTTCGCACGGTGTCACCCTGCCGCCAGCCTTTCTTTTGTTGTGTGTACTCGTCAATCAACGCAACCTGGCACAGTCTACTCTTCGTCCGTTTGAACCGACTGAAATTACCGTACAACTCATCGTAATCGTTTGTTATGACAGTATAAAGAACAATATCACACGTATAGTTGTAATTAGCAGATGTCTTCGAGCTGAGCATGGGCTCAACATGAGAACACTTGTCGGAAACCCTAAGAAGAAGTTCGTTAAGAGTTGGCTCCAGTGGAACGCTGAGTTCAACACCATGCTCGTGCGCGCGATATGCTTCACTTATTATACAATCGAGCATTTCAGGAGTTTTTAAGTTGATGCTTTGAAGAAAGATGTCATGCCATCTGCTCTGTCGATTAACTGCAACGACATCGGTCCAGCAAAAATTCCCGAGCGCCGAGTGAGGATGCATACAGAGCTCATAATAATCATTCCAGTACTCGCCAGAAATTGGAAAAATATCGTGCTCACCGATGAGGAGCACGTCGTATCCATTGATATCAAGCTGTCGCTGCAGGTCCGACAGCGTTTGGCGCTCACCTGTTACGTTTCTAACATCTTCCGTTGTCATATTTCTCGAGATTTTGAAGAAGTCAACGTTCCAGTAATAAGCATACTCGAATGATATCAAAACAGGGGCTTGCGCAGATGCGAGAGTGTTCATCATGCCGTTTATCACGTTTGTTTCGTATCCTTCAGTGTCGATTTTGACGTAGAATGGTGGTTTATTCTTCGGTAAGTGCAGTTTCCTAAATGTGTCAAATGTAAGTATTTGAGCCGTCATATTCAACGCTGCGGCCGCCGTGTTCACCTTTTGCCACTCTGTATCATCTTGGAACCTTTTGCTGTCCGCGTAAGTATTATGTGCGTTCGCTCCATCCAAGCCTATGAGTGTCGTGCTTGTGTCAGTGTCCCCCAATCCCATGTGATGGCTATGAAGTGAAGTGATGAAGGGATGTAGGTTCTGTTCGTTCTCGACCTTCTGCAGTAAACCGGCTATACCGTCTGCATTGATATCTAGGGCGTGCACTTCACACTCACCGGCGAAGCTTTCAAGAAAGAAAAGTGCGTCACTGGAGTCCGCACCATCGGAGTGGTGTGCACTTCCCACGTCTATCAATATGGGCCTCGTCGCGGCATCGATGTCTGTTGTACCCAAATAGTCTCCGTGGTATCTGATCCCGTACCTGACGATCGGTGCCAAGAGCGCGTGAACCCTCTTGAGTCCGCGTCCCTTCTCGACGAAAAATCCTTGTGCGTTATTCTTGGCCTGCTCCAGCACAAACTGTGGCTTGAATTCGCAGTCACGCGTTTCGACGTCATGCACTACGTTCCGTGTAGCGCCACGCGTACGCCAGCTGGAAGAACGAAACGTGAGTTGTGTGAATAAGAGCGTAGGCAATAATCCGCTCAAGATCAAGCGCACAGCTCTTTTCAAACGGCAACTGCGACTGACTCTCATGAGTGGAGCGCGAGCATGCGAAAGTCGCGAACTTGGAGGAAAGTCGCGAACTTGGAGGAAAGTGCACCACGTTGCTTTGACGTCAACTGTGAGAAACCTTGAATCGCGTCCGATGTCGTGCGTGCTTGTCTGCGCTTACTGACGCGCTACGTCGACATGTAGGCCTAGGCCTCGTAGCGTATACATACTCTTTAGCGTCACTATAATACGTGTCTGGGTCTCATGTGTCATTATCTCAGGTGGCGGCCCGATCTCGACTTCGCTCGCCGGAACGCTCTGCTGGCACACGCTAACGCGCGCTGATGTTTTTCTCACGCGAATGTGAACCGCGTGCTAGAAAGTTGCATATACACGGCGCTTTCGTCGTGGTGGGTGCCACCATATCCGATCAGCGAGGTTATTTTCGAGAGATTTTCCGCACGGACGAGAAATATCCTCGGGAGATTCAACCGCAGTCGGGCGTACAACAAATTTCGATTTCACACAGTGTGCGAGATACTTTGAGAGGGCTTCACAAATCAACGTACAGCAAGTTTGTCTCAGTTCTGAGTGGCGTAATCTACGACGTAATTTGCGACCTTCGACCTGAAAGCCCCACCTTCTGCCAGTGGGCTGCTGTGAGACTCAGCGCAGAAAACGCAAGACAGCTCTTCATACCACCAGGCGTCGCGCACGGATTCGTATGCATACAGGACGCTACAGTGTTATATGTTCAAGGAGGAGTATTCAATCCACCAGAAGAAGTCGACATCTTTGCGTTTGATAAACAATTAGACATATTCTGGCCAGCAGCTCAGACAGCATACATCATGAGCACAAAAGACGAACACGCTCCACCATTCAGGTCGGCCATCACTCCATGCCGTGGCCAGATCCGCCCCTCCATGCGCGTACTGGTCATCGGTGGAAACGGTCAGCTTGGTCGTGCTGTGACCGCCGCGCACAGTACAGAACACGTTGTTGGTACCTACAATTCTAGAGATGACGACAAGCTTTCATATCAACTCAACTTGGAAGACATCGCATCGACGCCTCAGATGTTCGAAAGCTTTTTGGAGCTCATGCGTCCTCATTTGGTTTATATATGTGCAGGCTTCACATGGGTCGACGGTTGTGAACTAGAACCACATAAATCTGAGGCAGTCAATAGTATCGCACCTGGCATCATAGCAAAGTATTCAAGGAGAGTGGGCGCGAAGACTGTCTTCTATTCGACGGACTACGTGTTCGATGGCAAGGTTGACAAAGTGTGGCTAGAATCAGACGAGGTCAATCCTCTGAATACTTACGGCAAAAGCAAGTTGCAAGGGGAGCAAAATGTATTGACCGCGGACCCGAGCGCGCTCATCATTCGAACCACCGGTGTTTTCGGGCCAGACGCCGCTGGAAAGAACTTCATCTATCAACTTTGTGACGCACTTAAATCCAAAAAAATATTCAAGTGTCCCACAGATCAGTTTGGCGCTCCGACGTATAGCGTTGATCTTGCCAGAATCAGCAAAACACTCGTGGAGAAAGGGGCTTCTGGTGTTTTTCACTGTGTTGGGTCCGAAATCTCGGATCGATACAGCTTTGCGCTGAAAGTGGCAGAGTTTTGCGAATTGCCATCCGAGCTTATATTGCCATTGACTACTGAACAGCAATTTGGAGATGTGACTTCTCGTCTTGGCACCGCGGCGTTACGAGGAAAGTACCTCGGTTTGCAGTCCATTCGGCTAGATGCACTGATTCCACGTAGTGATCAAGTTAGAAGTATCGAAGAAGCTCTCAAACATTGGCAGGACAATCTCGCAGGCGCGAGGTTACCATGGTCCTAAAGCCACAAGAAAAAGAGTGTACTAACCTCTTATACTGAGCTCAACAGGACGGAGCGGCGTATAGACTGATTCTGCTTTTATCTTGACTGCGTGCTGAGCTTCCTTGCGTTTCTAACGTGTTAGAAATAGAAAACACGGCGCGGTGCGCTTTTTATCACGAAGCTCTTCGGCAACCTCATGGATCTCGTCGCCCAGGGTGAGATTGCCATCAGGCGCAGAGTCGGTGTCGGCGTTTGCTTCTTCATATCCCTTTTCTGCTGCTATCTCACAATGGTGTGCTGTTACATTAGAAACTCTAAGGGCGACTAACTTTAGAACTTCATAACTCGGGCTGGCCATAACTTTGTACTTGAAGCCCAAGTTATGAAAATGACTGTTGGTGCAGAACGCTTTTAAAATTGAGTTGGACGAAAAGACTAAGAGTACTTTTTCATAACTTCCTCACAATTCAGGCGCGGCGACGAGTTATAAATCGAGGGAATGTCAATAGATGAAATAAATCCAATTTGGATCGTCTTCTTGAAAGTCTTTCAACAACAGGGACATACATGTAATAATCAGCATGGACTAACGCACAACGAATCGCTGCCGCTTCGAATATCTTCGCATATAAGATAAAAGAGTGAGCATATATTTCATAGCTTTGCTCCAGGGAAACGCATAATACGATGAAATGGTTCACTGAGGAGCTCCATGATCACTTTTGGGTGTATCCAGGGTGTTGACCACGGCTTATGCATGCCGCTCGGGTCGACCTTCAAGACACTTTCATTCCTGGGCAGCGCCTCTCCAATCGCAAAGTGTCGCGAAACGTCAGCAGGGGGCAAGAGACCCACATTGGATAATTTGGAAGAAAGTTGCAAATCGTCCTGAAACCATCGAGTGACGGAGTTATCTCGGAATTCATCACTTTCGAAGCATGCGTCTTGATCAAAGTAGTGTTTCACACGTAGAGAAGTGTAGCGCGGTGAAGTACGGCCCCACAGATGTTCAGGTAGACGACCACGCGTCGCTATGGCTTGAAGTTTTGATCGGCGTCGCAAAGATAATCCACCATTCCCGCCGCCACAAACTTTATCGCAATCGCGCGCTGAACATGTTGGATATTCACAGCCGCGCCACTCAGACCCGACGTATGCAAATCGCAGCCAGTCAGGCTGCGGCTTGGCTCGTAAGACAACGTCAACTTGAAACCAAAGGATGTGCTCGCTACGAATAGCCTCATACATAGATGAGTGCGCGCTGAAGGCGCTCTGAACTTTGTTACCAAACCGGCTCATTTCATTCAGGCCAAACCTAGCGAGCGGCGTCACTACAATATTTTCACCATAGCCCCCGCTATGAATTTGTAGTCTGTGCCGAATCCATTCCTCGTTCTCGTCAGAAAGAAATAGCTGAAGTGACCAAGTTCGGCCCAAAGTTGTCATGACTTGCTTTATGGTGTATTCAAGCAATGGGTGTTTGCGAGGTTCGACGATGACTGCGATTTTGCCCTCGGGTGTGGGTCTCGGTGGTTGAATGGACTTTCTGATCACAGCTTCGAACGTACTCAAAATAAATTCTGCGTACACGTAGTGAGATCTACCAAATCGTTTCACGCAGCTGTGTCGTACGCACAGTGTCGGTACTTCAAAAAGTTTCTCGTGTCGGTCATCGTAGAAGACGTCAGGACACGCGAGCAATCGATACACGAGTGCGTTCAGCAACGGGCATTTCCTCGTACTCACACAAAGGTATGCGGCGGCATTCCGCGTTTTGTGATTCCTCCATTTGTGTGTAAACTTGACAGTCCTGTCACTCACCCAAGGCAGCGCTTCGAACTCACGGGTCTTTTCGACGGGTATTGGTGCACGCCGAACCACGCAAGCCGCGAAAACTTGGAATGATAAGTATGACGCTATGAGTTTCAAGCAGAGACTCTGCTTTCTCCGTGTGTACGCGCGTCTGCGTGTCGACAGCAGGCGACTCAACCGTCGTAAACCAACTGGATACGCATAGCCCTGAGCACGACGATGGATGTTCGTCGATATGGCTCCCGTGATCTACCGCCCCGCGCTATTCTTCAAGCGCGCGAAAGTTCTTTCGTCGCGACGAAGATACTTCGTTGTGACGAAGAAAGCGTCACGGTCGAACGTGTGTGGTGTCAGTCAGTCAGTCAGTCAGTCAGTCAGTCGGTGATAAAAAGTCACTTTTTCAAAGTTGTTGTGCCGATGCGAGAGACGGACAACTCATCACTTGGACTCCTACTCCTAGGCGTCATCTTGGGACACTCGTGCGAATCGGACACCCTCCGACGTCGACGTCCGAACGCGTTCGTGAGCGGTGCGAGCGCGCGGCGCATCGCGCATTTCGGCGTCGCCGAGGCAGTTATAGTCCCGCGCGTTTGATCGCCGCGCGCTCGTGCCACGAGCGACGGTTCGCGCGTGAGATCGTGAGATCGTTCGCGCGCGAACGCGTGGCCGAGACGACGCCGCGCGCGCGTGCACGCGCGTTTACCGTCGTCATCGCGCCATCATGGGTAGAATCTCCTCCACCAACGCGCTGAAGTGGCTGAGTAATTTTGTCTCCTCAGTCGCCATCGTGATGGTGAATAAACAGTTCATGGGATCGTCCGGGTTAGCGTTTCAGTACGCGACGACGCTGTGTGGATTACACTTTCTCTGCACCACGTCCGTGCGGTCGTTCGCGAGCGGGAAGCAGGAGGCGGGCGGGAAGACGGCGGCGACTGGTCAAGTTCTCCCGCGTGAACAGTTGGCAGCGTTCGTCGCCGTCGCATCGATGAGCATCGTGTGTCTCAACCTGTCGCTGATGATGAATCACGTGGGTTTTTACCAGTTGTGTAAACTCCTGCAGATACCGGCGGTGGCGATGCTGGAGTTTATGTTTTTCGGTAAGAAGGTTTCGTGGGCGCTCGCGCGCGCCATTGGGGTAGTCATGCTTGGCGTCGGCATCGCCACGGTGCAAGAGACGTCGATGAATTTCTGGGGAACAATCGTGGCCATGATAGGTGTGCTCTCGACGAGCGGACAGCAGATCCTTGTGAGTCGGTTGCAGATTGAATACGGCATTGGATCGAACGACTTGCTCGGGCGCACGGCGCCGCTCATGGCGGCGTCGATGCTCCTCATCGGTCCGTTCCTCGATCAGGCGATCACGGGGAGCTTCGTCACGGACTATTACTGGACGCAAGAGTCTCTGCTCTTCCTCGCCGTCTCGTGCTTGCTCGCCATCTGGGTGAATATTTCGCAATACATGTGCATCGGCACCTTTAGCGCGCTCTCCTTTCAAGTCATCGGACACGTGAAGACGGTATTCATCTTTTTCTTCGCTTGGCTCCTGTTCGACATTCCGGTGACGTGGAACAACATAATCGGTGGTTTGATCGCGATCGGGGGCATTTCGCACTACTCTCAAGTCTCCGCGGCGGAGAAGGAGCGAGACGCCAAGCGACGCCCGCAAGTCTGAGCAAAGACGACACCGGCCAGGAGACGGCGCCGGCGGGGGCGACGCCGCAGAAATCACTATTTAGATTGTGTTGATTCGTACGACCATCCTAACTCATGGCGCGCCGACCTGAACGAGTGTCGTGTCGCTCACGACCTTCACACGGTCGATTCATTCATCGATTTGTCGAATAGTGAGTGAACCGACCGAGGAGCAGTTCGAGCAATTGACTAGATCGTTTGGATACCTTAAGAGCCATTCAGCGAAGAACTGACGTACGATGGTTCAAAGTGCGAGGGTGTAATGAGGCTATTCGGCTTAAGTGACCTCAAACCCTTCATCAAAGACACTAGGGACATACACCAGCCAGGATACCGCAGAGATTTAAGTATAGTGGTTCAAATCTCCAGAGCACCAGCGCGAGTTTGCTGTGGCTTAGTGCCTGCGGCGGCGCATGGTTTAAAATTCGCAAACATATCTATTTAGCATTCAACTAAGCAGCTCGGTAAACTCAAAATACATCGATATACTCGAGGTGTGTATCGAGTTTCAAATCAAAACGCACCTAACGCACCTGATGATTTTAGGTTCCCACGGTAACTTTCAAACTTGGTCAGAAAATCTTGGAATACACTCAAGAAGTCGAAAAGTCACGTCGCTCTGCTACGGCGGTACCTTCGCCACCGTCGGGCAACAAATCTATGCACGGGGCACTGCGTTTTCGCTTGGTGTAGTTCCGTCTTTGGAAAGAGGAAACATCATTGAAGAGGGTCACTTTATGGAACGAGTCTGGGCTCAGACTCTTCTTCGTAGAACGCGTCAGCTCTCTGATGAAATAATCCTGAGTCACGCTCAACGCACCATGACGCGCGATTACAGAGGTCTTCAAGGAACCGTTTACGGCTGCAGCCAACGAACTAGACTGTAGACTGATGAAATGCATCGGCTCTCACCACCGAGAGCGTACATATGAAAGCGTGAAGCGGGCCGCGCTGTTCTTTCTCTATCCGTTATGAAGATATTCATAATCATCCAAGTCCATTTTTCAAGTTCTTCTTTCAAGCACTTGCGGCGATTGAATCGCGGATCCATCATTTGTGACGTGCGACGCGAGATCAGTTGCTCGTATGGTGAACCAGCGGTAGCCGAGATCTGACGCTGTGTCACCGGGGCGCACTAATAAGAGATAAATTTTCATTGAAACAGACGAAGAGATACCGACGAATAGCGAAAGACAGTGAGCCCAGACTATTGATTGCCAGATTGCGGTCGTCGCTCTTAAAATGGCGCAATACGAGTTCCGCGGAGCTTACGCGGCGGACGCCTCGCGACAGCAGACGTCCGTGCATCAATTTAGAGTTTTAGAGTTTTAGAAATATGCCATTGTGAAGATGCTCGTCTAAAACGTCCGAATTTTACCTACTAAAACGTGAGTGAAATTTCCGAAATCTGCCGAGGCCAACTCGGGCTCAGCTTCACTGTACGGCGGGATTCGACGACGCTCCGAGTCAGCACGCACCACGCGTCCCAACGCCTTTCGATCTCGGTCGACTCGTGACGGGCTCGGCGAGTGAGAAAGCCGCGCGCTCGAACAGCCGCGGCACGGTTGCCGTTGGAGTGAACTGGGATGCGAAGATGTTCAGTGGCCAAGGGGCTTCAAGGTCGACAAAACGACCGCGCAAACGTCGCCTGGATAGAAAGTGCGCGTGGTGTGCGAGTCTTTTGACCTATTTTGCAGTGTTAGCAGTGTACAACGAGCACAAATCCGCCATAGTGAAAGGCGCCCAACGCAGCCAAAATGGAGTAGCAGAACGGACGCCTTTCAAGCTGCTGGTTCTGTACGCATACTTTGAGTCGGAGTCCGTCCCGTTTTGCGAAAAAATCACGAAGCGCACAAACCTTGCAACCTTTATCAACGCAGGAGTATCGGACTCTCCTGACGTAACCTACCTCTTTTCAATCAGCGGCGAAACGCCGAAAGCGAGCGAATTTTATTCCTCAATAGGCTTGGAATCTCCGTACGGAGACAGCATCGTACCAAAGTTTGAGAATGTTTTCGTGAGAACCCCCAGAAAATCGAACGTTCCCGATCTATGCCAGCACGCACTCGGTTTCATGATGTCGCGGAGGAGAATGGAGTACTCGCACGTCGCGTTTTTGAACGACGGCGTGAGAGGACCTTTCGACGTGACTAGGCCGTCTGCGGTTACATACTCGCAAGGGGCACCGGATTGGATTCAGCCTCACTTAGCCCTGTTGCACAGCGCACCAAATATTGGGGCAGTCGGATCAGTCATGAGCTGTGAGTTAACATTGCACTTGCAAGGATGGTTTGTATTGCTGCACGCAAATCTTTTTGCGAAACACGTACACATCTTCAAATCAACTTGCCACATGAGATCTTGGCGAGCTGCCATAAGGAAGGAAACGGAATTCTCAACAGCCATCCTTCATGATGGTTTCAATCTCGCCACGTTTTTCCCTGAAACACTCGTCATCGGACGGCGCAACTTCTCGACTGAAATGCGCTCGCGCTTGAATGACTGCGTCAATCCCATTTCTGCTTTTCGCATTCGGAATGGACAGAGCGCGGGCGCACCATTGGACTTGGATAAAGTTCGTTTTCTGAAAATTGGCGGAAGTTTTTATCGTCATGATATTCTTACACACGCGACCAAAATAGAGATACACAACTTCACGTCGAGCACACTTGGCGTCGATCGTACAGATTACTATTGTTTTCGAAATAGCAAACGAGCGAGTGATTTCCGAAGCAACTTTGGTCTCGGACAAGGTTGGTGACAAAATGAATCTTGATACGGGTCATTCGCGACCAAAAAGGATGGTTTTGAATCTTAGGCACCTTAGAGCGTCAGATGAACACGCAGCGGCGTCGAGGGGATACTCTCGCTTCGAGGATTAGAGGAGTGCGGATTGGTGTCAAGTCT
>Ga0181601_10003711_pt1 | contig 12866 bp, 11 predicted proteins | sample 041ome_8_FD_133020 | JGI IMG/M metagenome (GOLD analysis project Ga0181601, IMG submission 133020) | Coastal salt marsh microbial communities from the Groves Creek Marsh, Skidaway Island, Georgia - 041407BS metaG (megahit assembly) | ecosystem: Environmental > Aquatic > Marine > Intertidal zone...
AAAATTCTGACAAAATAAGATTTTAGATGATTAATGTTTTTGAACCATATATAAGTTTTAAAGATGCTTTAAATGTTTTCAGAAACATTAAACAAAAAAATATTTCTGGTTCAAGTCCAGTAGTAAAAGAGTTTGAGCAAAATATCGCAAAAAAATTTGATAGAAAATATGCTATTTCTCTATCAAATGGAAGTGTTGCGTTAGATTTAAGTTTTCAACTTTTAAAGCTCAGTAGTGACGACGAAGTTATTCTTCCTTCACACACAATAATTTCTTGCCTATCTGCAGTAGTAAGGTCAGGCGCAAAGCCTGTGTTTTGCGATGTCGATTCTGACACTTGGAACATGACGCTGGAAAATATTAAAAAAGTAAAATCAAAAAAAACGAAAGTAGTACTAATGGTTCATACTTTTGGCCTTCCGGGTGATGCACTAAATATTTCAGATTACTGCAAAGAGAACCAAATAATATTGATTGAAGATTCAGCAGAAGCACACGGTCAATATGAAAATGGTATTAAGTGTGGTTCATTTGGACTTATTTCAACGTTTAGTTTTTATGCAAATAAACACATCACTACGGGCGAGGGGGGCTGTCTACTTACTGATTCAGAAGAAATATATTTAGAAGCTATTCAAATGAGAAATCTTGATTTTAACAACAAAAATAGATTTAAAACTAACAATTTATACTGGAACTACAGAATGGGTGGCTTACAAGCATCCTTAGGAATATCACAAATTAATAAATTAGATACAATTATAAAAAAGAAAATTGCTCAAGGGAATATATATCAGGAACTTCTATCTAGTCACAAAAATATTTTAAAGCTTCCTTTAATTGAGCACAATAATTCAATCAACCACTACTGGGTTTTTGGTGTTGTCCTGAAGACAAAAGGCATTAGAGACATCCTTGTTAATAATCTTTATGAATTAGGTATTGAAACAAGGCCATTTTTTTGGCCTTTACATCTACAACCATCATTACCTGAAATATATAAAAATCAGAAGTTTGATTTATCTGTATCTGAAAATATAGGCATGAATGGTTTGTATCTACCAATGGGAGGTCACGTTAACAAGAAAGATCAAAAAGAGATTGTATCTAAACTAGTTTCAGAAATTAGCAATATATAAATTTATATATTTAATATATCTAATAATCTTTTAATAAATAACTCGTCCTTATAATTTTTTTTAATCGTGGAGTATCCTTTATTAGCTAAATTGCTTAATATTAAATCATCAAAGTAATTTTCATTTATTTTTCTTACCCAATTATCAACAGAATTGTTTTCTATAAATAAGATATTTTCACGATGTAAAAAGCTACTTATATCCCAAAATCCCTTGGTTTTCGTAATCATAACAGGTGTTTTTGTAGTCATAGACTGTAAGGCGACACTTTGTCCTGATGGTTGATTTGATTCTTTTAGTGGAATGATCACTAATTTAGATTTAATGTAATATTCTTTAAGTTCATTATCTGTTAATTTTTGATTACCCCAACTACCATCAATAATTTCAACATTTGGCAAATCTACCTCAATTTTGTTAACCCTATAATATTTACTAACTATGGTAAATTTTATATCCTTTAAAACTGTTGCAATCTTAATTACCTTATCAAACTCTCTATTGCTATCGTTTCCAATAAATAAAATGCCATCTCTTTGTTTTGAATTATCTTCATTTTTCCAAAAATTAAAGTCAACCATAAAAGGAAGAAAATAAAATTTATTAGAAAATTTTTTAAACTTATTATTTGCAATGTCAAATTCTTCCTGGCCTAAGAAAATAACATTATTTACTAATCTAAGCAAAATTTTTATAAAAGCATTCGAAAGTATTTGTTGTAATTTATTTATATTTTTTTTATCAAACATTCCCATAACAAAAAAAGTAATATTTATTTTCTTTTTAAAAAGCTTTGTAAGCAGAATTAACGGTAATAAAGAAATGGCAATCCTATCATTTGAGATAATCAAGTACTCACTTTGAATAATTACTTTAAAATTTTTTTTTGAAGTAATGTTGTTCATATTAAATGGTAGCTTTGTTAACTTGTTCATAACTCTATCTATAAAAATATATATCTTATTTATTAGGTTTTGATGGTCATGTAATTCTATAATTTGTGAATCTTTATATTTTTTAGAAATTTGATGAAAACCATAAAACATTTCAGTTGCAAAAGGTATATTGCTTTCTAACCTAGATTTTCTTCCGGTTACAAATACATAAGTTATTTTCATTAGATATAATTATATTTTTAATTTTTAGCTTTGTTGTCTTATTATCATATATATATAAATCTAAAATGTTTAATATTTTCTTTAACCCAAACTACGCTAAAACAGATAAAGTTTTTTTAACTAGAAATTTAAAATATTCTAAATTCTTGGATTTGATAAACCTTGTATCATACAAACTAAAAATACCTGTCAGTGATAATTTTATATTTTCAGGTCCAAATAAAAGATTTAATAATTTACTCCACACATTTAATAAAAAAGAATATTCATATAATGCTGAAAAATACAAAAATTACTATTTTGTGCATTTTGATGATTATTCAGAAAAAATTTTAAAAAAAATGATAAATCAAGAAAGCTTCAGATTAAAAAAATTTATTATAGGACCACTATACAACCCACAGTATCAACGGGTACTTTATGATTACGTCTCAAGGTATAAAAATATAAAAATGCTGGTTGCGTCAGAACCGGCCTACATTCAAGCAAGAACTTTATTTACTAAATTAAACAACAGTCAAATTATCATATCTCCATCTGGAGTAATTTCAGAAAAAGTATTGATTAATAACTCAACAATTACTAACAGAGATGATAGTTGTGTAGTGTATGTTAAAAACAGAACCAAAGGTGATCTTGATTTTGTAATCAATTTTTTAAAACAGAACGGAATAAATTTTAAAATTTTTGAATATGGCAAGTACAAGAACAAAGATCTAATAAAAAGTTCAAAAAAGTCAAAATTTGGAATTTTAATTAATCGAACAGAGTCACAAGGATTTGCTACGCAAGAAATGTTATCATGTAATTTACCGCTATATGTTTGGGAAGATTCAAATTCAAACTCAGACGCCTTATCAAAATTTTATGGAACTAGCGGACTCAAAGGGACATCAGTTCCATATTGGTCTAAGGATTGTGGTTTGATAATCCAAAACAAAAGTGAATTTATTGAAAATTTTAATTTATTTGTAAATAATTTAGAATCTTATGAACCTTATTTATACATTAAAAAAAATCTTACTTATGAAATTGCTAATAAGAGAATGAACGAATACTTTGAGTCGGAGAACATGATATGGAATTAATAACGTCAAATAAATTCGCTTCTTTGTCGAATGTAATATTTTCTGAAGTTATAAGTAAGTCTGAATTTGAATTAAAAAATAAAAACAACAATTTGTCAGTAATTCAAGAGTCAAAAATAAATAATGATACGTTTATTTGGTATATTAATGACCAATTTGACATTAAAGATGGAGATATAGTTTATTGTCAAACTGAACTTATAAAAAGATTTTTTAAAGTTGTTCGGAACTATCAATTACGGAATATCACTTTAATAACTAACCAATCTGATATTTCGATTGACTCGAAATTATACTCTAAAAAACCAGAATTTATTTCAAGATGGTTTGCCACCAATGTTGCTACGTATCAAAAAAATCTTACAGCTATTCCTCTTGGTATTAATAATAATTATATGTATACACATCCAATTGAAAATGATTTTAAAAATGTTGAAAATAAATTTGATGATAAGGAAAATTTTTTCTACCTAAATTTCAATATAAACACAAGGTTTTTACATAGATTTCATATTAAAAATCGTTTCAAAAATAATAAAAAAGCAATTACTGAAAATAATCTCTTATCAAAGAAAAGCTATCTTAAAAAAATCAATTCTTATAAATTTATTATTTGCCCATGGGGAAACGGATATGATACTCATAGATTTTGGGAAGCATTATATTCGTTTTCTATACCTGTTTCCTTAAAACACATATCAAATGAGCAATTTGACTCATTACCTGTAAAACTGGTTAATTCCTTTAGAAAGTTAGATATTAACTTCGAGGAAATTAATAATATTGATTTTGACTTAGAAGGTTCTATTGCAGACTTTAGTTTTTGGGAAAAAAAAATAATAAATCAAAACTCAAGAAATTCAGAAACTAATTCATACACAATAGAAATCAAAAAGGAAAACTTGAAGTTTTTAAAAAGATTTCAATATATTCGAATCTTTTTAAATCGATATAAACGTTTAAAATATTTAATTTTTAGAATTTATAAAAAAATTTATAATTTAATAACTATTGATTAATCTGAAATTTAAAGGAGTTTGTTAATATGCTAAGCCTAATTCGATTTTTAACTATTTTTGCTTTATCATTTCTTACTATATATTGGAGTCCATTTGTGGATTTAGAACAGCTACTTTTTACAGATTTAAGTATTTTTAAATTCATTAACCCATATAACGTAAATCTGGGAATATTTATTGTGTCTATCTGTGTTGCCATATTGACTAATGTTTTATTATTATTTTTTAATCCATTTATAGAAATATATTTATTATATTACTTCAAAGTTAGTTTTTACTTTCTTATAAATTTGTTAAGCATATCAACAATTTTTATTATTTTAAGAGTATATGGTTACTCAAGGTTAAATATTTTAATTTATTTATGTCTATCATCAGTTGCATTGTACGTAGAGGACAAATTTAAATGGAATTGATTAAATTAGATAAAAATTCAAACTATCAGGATTATTTAAGTGTTGCAATATTGCATAAATCTACCCTTAAAAAAACTTTAGCATCAACTCTTACGAACAAAAATTTGGCAAATTTGTATTCGTATTTAGTCCAAAAAAATTTTTTTGAAATATTAACAATTAAAGAAGAAAACAAACTTGTTGGAGTAGTATCAATAAGGTTTAAATACAAAAGATTTAATATAAAAAATTTAATGTATCTCGTAAAATTTTCAATTTTTGGAATAATTAATCACCCCATCATTTGGATAACTGAAATTTATTTTAAAATTGGTTTGTATAAAAACGTTTCAAGCAGAATAAATATTGTTACTCTTTTTGTTTTAGAAAAATATCAAAGTAAAAATTATGGATCACTTCTACTTAACAATGTTATTAATGAGTATGAGTGTGAAATATCCGTAGACACAAGAACAAAAAATACGAGTGCAATTAATTTTTATAAAAAAAATAATTTCAAATTAGTCAATCAAAATTTCAAGAATACAGTTTTACTGTATTAATTATTGGTTGACATATTCGTTGTAGCATTCAAGCGACTTGATTTCCTGTTTGCATTCAGTAAATTTAAATTCAAAATTCTGTTTAACTCTTAATTCATATAATGCATTAAATGAATTTATAAAAAGTATGAATATTATTAGACCTGTAAATTTTTCAAAGGTTTTATATTTTTTGTTACTACAGATGAAATAACCTATTATGAATAGAAAAATTATTAAATATGAATTTAAAAATAATGATAGATATATTACAAATACCGCATTCATGAAATGAGTATTTTTTATACTCTTTGTAGTTAAAATATAAAAAATAAATAAAAGTTGTATTAATAAAAAATGTTGTGAATACCTAATCCATTTTGTAGGACTAAGTATCCAAAACCACATATAAAGAGTCATTGTTGAAAAAATTATTGGGTATTTAATTTTTTTAATAGAATTTTCATTTATGTTTGAAAAAGTAACCAAAACAGAAAAAACTATAGGAGAAACTAGAACTCTTAATTTATCTGCAATGTTCCAGTCAGCAACTTCACTAATTCTATAGGATAAAATGTAGTCAGTTATACTCGTTGAGCCCATTTCTTTAATTCCTGCACTCTGATTAGTAGTAAAGTTAAAATAAATAAAATCTTCAATGTAATTTAAAATAGAATTATCTTCATAATGCATAGCAACGAGCAAAAACCAAATCCCTAGGGGAATACTAAAATAAAAAACATCACTATAAATATTTTTATATTCTTTGTTTAAAAATGAATTAAATAAATAAAAAATAGAAAATATGACAATCAATAAAAACTTACCATAAAACACAGAGATACTAATTAATATCAAGCTAATGTTTCTTTTAAAAGGGAATAAAATGATCGCGTAAAAAAATAACAAAGTTGATGTTATTTCTCCAATAGAATACAAAACACCAAAATACCAAGGTACTAAAAATATACAAAACGAAGAAAAAATTAAAAAAATCCCAAAATTAAATTTTAAATATTTCTTAACATATGTAACCAAAGCTACATTTAATATTAAGCTCCAAATAAAGTTTGAAAATCTTGCAACTACAAGATTCTTACTAAAAAACCACCCAACTACTCCTCCAATTGAAGAAATTGGCCCACTTGTGAGTGCTACACTGTAGCTTCCGCCAGCTTTGACTCCACCATTAAAGTCAAGAGAATTAAAAAAACTACTATTTGCTGCTAAGGCAAAATATTCATCCTCAAAAACGCCTAATTTGTTTGATGTTATATAAAATAAAATTGATAAAATTATAATTTCAACACCGTATATTAAATATACTTTTTTGTTTGTATTGCTAGACATGTTTTAAAACCATTTTGGAGTAGTCTTTATTTTGTTTAAATTAATTTGATATTTTAAAAAATCCTTAAAACCATGTCCATAATTACGCACACTTAAAAATGGATAACTAACTTGTTCATGTGAGTTTTTTGCGAAATATGTTTCATTTTTTAAAATTACCCCACCGTATAACTTAGTTATCATAGACATAATGCTTTGGTCATGCCTGTTTTCAATAAAAAATTTTCCTTGATTGTTTTTATAAAAATCTGTAATTAGGTTTTCATCATAGTTCAATGTTTCAAAAAATTTTTCAAAGAACAATTTTGAATGATCATTTTTTTTAAATATAAGATGTCCACCCATCAACTGTGTTGTTTCTGCATAAACTGAATCAGTACTGACTTTAAAATAATTAAAAATTTCTTTATTTGTCCACATCTTTTCAATGTTTTCTTTTTCGTTTTCAAATCTTAAATTTCCAAAATCCGATTCATTTATCATATCTATATATTCATAAAATCTTTTTTTTGCAAGATAATTAAACGAACTACCGGAATCAGCGTATACAACAATATCATTCTGATTCAATGATTCAAGTAAATTATATATTATCCTTGGTTTCCAGATATAGTACCCACCCCCTCTTGTAAAGTTGAAGATTTTAGAGTATTTAGATTTATATTCTGCATCAACATCGCTTAAATCTAGAGCAAAGCATTGATCAAAAAAATTTGAAACTTTAGCGAGGTTTGTAATATGTTTTTTTGATAAATAATATTTACTAGAATCACCATATGTTATAAAGTAAATTTTTTGTGACATGTTATCTTCTTTTCGCTACTTTAAAAAAATTTGATTCATCTATTAGAATATCATGAGTTGACATTGTACATTTTAAATTTATCCAACACTGATCCCCCTCAATAGGTTTTACATAACCATTTGGTTGTTCAAAATATTTTGCGATTCCTCTAGGATCAAAAAGTTCAGTCTCAGCTCCATTAATTAAAGAACTATAGCTGGCCGACCTTACAAGCAGGCCAGCTGACAAAATTATAAGAAGGATCATTATATTTTTATTTAACAAGACAGATGTTTTTGGATTTAAGAATGCAAGAGATACAATTCCTAAAAGCATTGTACCCATTGCATATCTAGGTGTAGGCCCATAATTCACGAGATAAATTGTATTTAAAGCAATAAAAAGAAATATTTTTAAAAAAATTCCATAGTCAGAATATTTATAATCATTCTTATAAAAACTAAAGATTGTTAAAGCTAAGAAACTGATAAAGAAATTTATGAAGACCGTTTCATTAATTTCAATTGAAAAAAAATTTTTATACCATTCAGAAAAACTATAGTCATAGTAACTAAGCGAATAGCTTGCATTTCGGGTAATAGATTCAAATTCTTTAGTAGAGTTTTTAGAATACCAATTAAAATTATTAATACAGGTTGAATTAACTGGATATATGAAGCATCCAGTTATAAGGTATTGTTTAAAAATCCAAATAGAGGAAAATAAAATTGATGGACCAGCTATTTTTACAAGGCTCTTAATTCCAAAACGTTGTTTTATGCTTAAGTTAAATATAAAATAAATAACTAAAAAAACTAGCATAACACTACTCAACTTAATTTGTAATGTAAAAAGTGACAGCAAAAAAATTATTGAAATATCAGTTTTTTCTATTTTGTTATCTTTTATAAACACAAATACACTTCTAGTTATAAATACAAACAATACTGCAACAGCTGTGTCCTGCTTTGTAACTCCCTGTATATAAAGAAACCCATTCCTTCCGCCATTTATGCCAAAATTATCAAGAATTGAATAAATCAATAAAAGAAAGGAAGAGTTAGTAATTATTTTATTTTTTGAATTCATAACTCCATCAAATATAAAATTATAAAAAAAGTGAATGAAAACAATATTTAAAAAGTGAATTAGTTTAAAGCTGCTATCAAACCATAAAATTGAAGATAAATACTCAAAAATAGATGACATACCAAAAGTCCAATGAATATTAATCATTCCAAGAATTAAGTTCGATTCCCTAATCCAGTTTTGATGATTTAAATGATAAAAGCCAGCGTCATAATGCCATCCTGTACTATAAATGCTGATTACTAAAATTGAAGGAATAATGATATATGAGGATATATTCTCAACACTCAACAAGGAAAAATTTAGATTGATTTTTGTAAAATTAATCAACAGAAGGGCAAGTAAAAATATAAATACAATGTTGTTTTTTAAGGGAATTATGAAATTTAAAACTATTAAACTATTTCCAATTATAAACAATCCTAATATTGGGTAGATAGTTTTTGTTTTTGTAAACAGGGTTTTTTTTGGTATTTCTCCATTACTAATATATTTAGTTAATACTATATAAAAAGACCTGCCCGAAAAATAACAAATAAAAAATAAAGCTAAATAAGTTAAAACATCAATGAAGAAAATAGTTAAATACATAATTTATTTATACAGTACACATAATAACTTCAAAGATTAGTTTTATAATATTTTTATTTAATTCAGTGTTAATTGAAGAATAAAGATATTATTTCTAAATTATTTTGAAGTGGAAAATGACTCATCATTGCTGATGTATTATGAAGGAAAACAACAGAAAGTAAAATTATGCAAAATATGTATCTTTTTAAGTTTGTTTTTTTAAGATTTTCAAAATAAACAACACAAAGTAAACCAAGCAAGTGAAATAGTTGGATAATATATGTTGCTTTATTTGTATCTCCGCTTGGTTCTGGGTAGCTAATTAAAAACCACAAAAAACCAAAAAATGAAAATAAAATTGATAAGATAATATATATGATGAAATAGTTTTTATCATTTTTTTTTCTTTGTTTAAATATTTTCAAACTTTTTTTAAACCCGATAATTATAATCAAAGTTGGAATCAAACCAAATATGTTAACTCTAGCCAAATAGTCACCAATTAATAATTGATTTCTACCAATATCAAGAGCTCTGCTTGTAAAAGTAAAATATCCCCAATAATCACCCCATAAATCAGAATATAAAATTGGTAAAAATTGATTATAAAAAAAAGGTCTTATTGGCTTTGTGAAAACCATAAATACTTCTGGACCTATTGGAAGATAAAAAGACAATGGTTGATTGGCAAAGCTAAATGATACCGGGTCCTTATTAAAGGCTGTAAAGGTCCCGTAATCAAAGAAAAGATTAAAGTAAAACCAAGAAGAGATCATAAATCCTATTGAAAAAACAATAGTCAAAAATTTTAGATATTTATACTTCCTGTCTTTATTATCAATAAAAAATATTAGTAAAAAGAAAGCTGGAAACAGCAGAAAAGCCCATTGTTTTGAAAGAGCAAGAAAACCAATAGCAAACCCTGTTATAACAATATCAATTTTTTTATATTCAAGAGAATTTTTAAAGAGTATTAAAAATCTGTATAGTAAGATGCTGTTAAAAAATAAAATATATGTCTCACCCCTAAACATTAAAATTGTCCTGTAATTAGCTGTGAAAATAGCTATCAGGAGCAAGATATTTACATTTAGAAATTTTCTACTGTTTGTAAAAACTTTGATTATCTTCATATAAATTAATAATGTTGAAATATATAAGATCGTCTGGAAAATCATACTAGTAAAGCTGTAAAGTACTCTACAATCTTCATAAATATTTTGACTTGTAAAATAAACCTTACAGATTTCATTTATAAATGCGGGAAGGACATAGGGAAGTGGTGGGCTAAAATATTCGTATGTAAGCTCTGCTCCCAGCCTGCTTGATCTCCCTGGCCAAAACATATTTAGGAAATTACCAATATATGCATCATGAGCAACTCCATCGTAACCAAATATTGGATTATAATGAAACAAGTTATAAGCCAATACTCCTAAAATTGTTCCAGAGATTACAAAAAATAAAAAATTTTCAATTTTGTTGACATTTTTACTAAACAAAATATCTCCCAACAGAAATTAAGTAAGTTACTAAAGTTTATTTACATAGTTAATATACAAGAATTAAAAAAATATTTTTTAATAAATTAAATGATTAATTATTATTAGTTAAATTAATTGTGTATGATTAAAATTTCTAAATCAAAATTTCGTAACGATATACAACTTTTAAGAGGCATTGCTGTCTTTTCTGTTATTTTATTTCATATTGATAAAACATTTTTTAAATACGGTTATTTGGGAGTTGATGTCTTTTTTGTTATTTCTGGATTTGTAATATCAAATTTAATTTATTCACAAATTTCTGAGAAAAAATTTTCATTTAAAAAATTTTTTTTCTTTAGATTTAAACGTATTATTCCAGCTCTAGTAAGTTATTTGATATTTGTAAAAGTAGTTATTTTTTTTACATTAGATCATCAAAACATAGTTGATACAACTAAAACATCCTTGTATTCGCTGTTTTTTTTGGGAAATATACACATATCCAGATACATTGATTATTTCACATTAGATTCAACAAAGAATTTAGTTGTGAATCTTTGGAGTTTATCTGTTGAAGAGCAATTTTATTTTATCTTCCCAATAATCGTTTATTGGTTAAAAAAATATAAATATAAATTTCAGATTGTAACTTATTTTCTCTTTATTTCAATATCATTGTTTTCTTTAAATAGTTATGTGTATGAGAATATTGAATTTTTAAGAAACATATTTAATAGTTTTGATAATTATTTATTTTACAGTCCCTTTACAAGAGCATGGGAATTTTTATTGGGAGTAGTATCTATGTTTATTTCTGAAAAAAGGTTATTTTCAAATAAAACAATTGTGAATTTAGTTATTGGATATTTAATATATGCAACTTTAATTTTTTTACTTTTTACAAACTTCAATTTGGGAAATGAATATTTAAGATTAATTACTTCAAATATTTTAACTTCTTTAATTTTAATTTATGGGTTTCACTTAAATTATAAAAATAATCTAATTAAATTTTTTATATTTAGTGGAAATATTTCATATTCTCTATATCTATTTCATCAAGGAATCTTAGCAGGATTAAGAAATCACAATTTTTATACTACAGAAAATGGATTCCTCTATATAGATCTAAATCTTTTTCAAAATATATTTTTTGTTATGTTAATTATATATTTTTTAGCATATCTAAATTTTATATTTATAGAAGAAAAATATAGAATGATTGCTTTTCCGAACTTATCAAAATTTAAATCATTATTTGTAATGATATTTATTTATTTTATGCTTTCTTTTATTTCCCTTAACTCTAATGGATTTCAATTCAGGCATAGTGATCTAAATTCATTTTCTGAAAAAAATCCAAATTTAGAGTTTATTGCAGGTACAAATTATCTAATTCAAGATGGAACCCAATGTTTAAATAGGTCAGCTATTGAACAATTTTGTAATTATGGTTTTGGAAAAGAAAATATATATATAGTTGGTGACTCAAAGATTTCTACGCTTGTTTCGGGATTTATTTCAAATGATTTATTAAAAGATTACACAATTTATGAGGCAACTAAAGGAGGATGCCCACTCCTTCTTTATAATTGCGATTTTATTCCTGGAAAAAAAAGGTACGATTCCTTATCTTCGATTAAAAACTCAATAATTATTATGGGTGGAAGATATCAAAAATTAATTGATGAAGGAAAAAGCACGACTGAGATTAGTAAAAATCTTGAAACAACTATTATGTTATTTACAGAAAATGATAACCAAGTTTTGTTTTTGGCTGACATTCCTGAACCAAAGATTAATGAAAGAATGTATTTTTATAAAAATAAAAAATATATAGATTATGACTATAACCTATGGAAAAGTGAAAATTTAGAATTCAATAAAATTATTAATAAAATTGACCTTAATAATTTTAAAGCAATTGATTTAGGATATGTATTTTGTGATCAAAAAACATGTGACTTTAAATCCCAAAATGAATATTATTTTTTAGATCATGTTCATTTTACATATTTTGGTTCAAAGCTGTTAGCAAATGAGATTTTAGATTTTTTAAACCCTTAGTTACTTTGAGGCATATGCATTTAAATTATCTCAAAATGTATTTGTGTGTGCGAACAAGTTTTTTACCTAGATTTCTGAAAAACCCTTGTGGGCGCTACAGGATTTGAACCTGTGACTTCTTCCTTGTAAGGAAAGAACCATTAAATACTAGGTAGTATCAGAGGTTATCAAATTATAGACTCAATGAACTAAGGCTCTTTCAAAAAGATATCAGA
>Ga0181601_10003725_pt1 | contig 12836 bp, 5 predicted proteins | sample 041ome_8_FD_133020 | JGI IMG/M metagenome (GOLD analysis project Ga0181601, IMG submission 133020) | Coastal salt marsh microbial communities from the Groves Creek Marsh, Skidaway Island, Georgia - 041407BS metaG (megahit assembly) | ecosystem: Environmental > Aquatic > Marine > Intertidal zone...
CCGCCGCCGCCGCCGCCGCCGCGTCGCCCGACGTTGATCAGCCGCACCAAGAGCGCGCCGATCGGGGGAGGGCGCGGTTCAGAATCCACGTGGACGGCGCTGAGAACATCCGCGACGTGATGTCGGTGGTCGCGCACGACCGCCTCCACGAGCGCGTCCGCGGCGTCGCGGCCGCGGCGCGCCAGCGCGGAGACGTCCAGCTCGCACGTCCCAACCTGCAGAAGCGACGTTCCGTCCCACACGTCCACTGAAACGGGTGGGCCATCGGCGAGGTACCGCGCGAACGACGCGCGCCGCGCGTCGATGCTCTCCGCGGAGTCAGCGACGGCGTCGCCCGCGCCGTTGCCGACGCGGCCGTCCACCGTGAACTGGAACCAAGCCTCGCCCGCGCGCTGGGGCTCCGCCCCCCCGGACGCCTCCGCGGCGGAGGCGTCCGCGAACCGCCGGCCGTGCGCGGCGGGCACGATCAACCTCGGCTCGCCCGGGCGCGTCGCCTCGGTCAGGCCGCACGCGCGGCTGGTGACCGTCGGGAAATCGAAAAAGTCGAACGTGAACCGGACGCTGTCCAGCGAGCGCGCGGTGAGACTCTCGGCGCCGCCGAGAGTCTCGTCGTCGACGCGGTCGTCCGTCATGCGCCCGACGGCGCCGCGCGAATCGTCGCCGCGCGAATCAAAACCCGTCCGCGGATGTCCGTCGGACCCGAGCGAGCCTCCGCGTTTTAAAGCGCTTCGACGACTCGCCGCGGTGGCGAACGACCTGTACGCCAGGAACTGCACCACCACGTCGTTGACGTCGCGCGCGTCCTCGAGCTCGGCGAGCACGTCGAGTCGCGACGGAGCGCGCGGCGCGGCGGCGTTTGCATTTTGCGCAAAATGTTCGCTGACTGTTTGCGCGTACGCGCCGCCGGCGGGGACGCGCAGCGCGAGGCGCACGTCGGGGGGAAGCGCGGCGTCCGCGCCGGCGGCGTGCAGCCTGGCGCGCGTGGCGCGGGAGAAGCCGCCCACGGAAGCTTCTCGCGTGGAGGTGTCTTCGGAACGCGTTTTCGGTTCTTTCGGACTGAAAGAGTATTCGTCCTCGAGGATCGGCTCCTCCCCGAACAGCACGCGCGCGGCTTCGCGCGGCAACGCCGCGGGGCTCTCCGCGCGCGTCCCGGATGCGCTCGCCGGGGGGACGACGGGCGAATGCATCTGGCTCCCCAGTCCGGAATCCATCGGTGTTTCGGTCTGTTCCGGCAAATCGCGAGTGTCTTCGAGTTCCCGCGGGTCCGGCGGCGCGAGCGACGCGGCGGGACCCGGCGGCCTCCTCGCGCTTTTCGCAGACTGCTCGCGCGCGGGCGTCGCCGCTCGCTCGAGCCGCTCCTCCATCGCCTGCATCTGCGCCATCTGCGCCTCCATTCGCGACGCCAGCGACGCGAGCGGGGGAGGGGGCGGGGACTCGGGCATCGCCGGGTCGGGAACCGCCGGGTCGGGAACCGGGCGGGAACCGATCGGGGGCTCGGAAGCCGCGGGAGGCTCGGAAGCCGCGGGAGGCTCGGAAGCCGCGGGAGGCTCCGGGCCAGCCGGCGGAGGCGGAGTCGGCGCGGGGACTGTTTCCGGCGCAGACTCGGGCTCGGGTCGCGATCGCGTGATCGCGGGCTCCGGCGGCGGCGCGGGAATCGGCGTCTCCGGCGTCCCGACCTTCTCGGTCCCCGGCGCCGGCGCCGGCTCGCTCGGCTCTCGCTCGGCTCGGCTCTCGGGCGCGGCGGCGGCCTCCGACACGCGCGCCTCGAGCGCGAAAGTCTCCCTGTCCGTCCCCGCGGGCGCCGCGGGCGGCGCGTCGACGACGTCGCGCCAGTCCGCGCTCGGCTCCGGCCGCGGGCCCGGCGCGCGGCTGAGCGACAGGGCGACGTCGCCGCGCGCGACGGCTTTTCCATCCTCCCCCTTGGCGAACGGCGCGGCGGCCGTCCACCCCAGGCTGCGCGCCCCCGTATTTTTTTTGCGCTCGTCAACTGCCTCGTACACCACCTCCACCACGAGCGCGCACAGTTTGTCGACGGGGACGTCCGGCACCACCGCGTCTGTCTCCAGCCGCACGACGTCGCGCGCGTTTCCGTCGAAGGCGAACGCGTCGAAGAAGACGGCGTCGCCGACGAACCGCGAGCCGTTGTGCGCGGCGACTTTTAGTTTGAGACGTTTCGGGCCGTCCATGGACGGCCAGTTCTCACCGAGCGACGCCGTTAACACGCGCGCCATCGCGCTGGGCAGAACGAGGCGCGCGCGACCCAGGGACACGGCGCGGACGGGACGCGGCGCGATTCTCCTCGCGGTCGAGGATAATCCCGCGAGCGTTCCGTCGACGCCCGGGACGGCGGCGTCCGCGAGCGCGAGCGCGTCCTTTCGCACGAACCGAGACATGATTTCCACGAACGACGACGACAGCGTCTCGACTGTGACTGATAGCGCGCATTCGCCCATGAAATCGGGGGGGTACTTGCCCGTCCTCGGGGCGCCCCACGCCAAGTACCGAAGAGACCCGCGACGCACGTGGACGGCTTTTTCTTCTCGGGACGCCGTCGTCCTTCTCGCGCCGCCGTCCTCCGTCTCCGTCTCCGGCCTCCGTCCTCCGTCCTCCCCTTCGTCCACCGGCGTGGACGCCCAGCCCCCCGACGTCTCCCGGAGCACCAGGCCGGTGCTCGGGTGCGTCTCCACCAGCACGATCTCGAACACGGCGAGCCTCCGCGCGTCGCGGATCTCGGTGACGAAAAACGCGTCGAGCGCGCAGTCCACGTCGCCGACGCGATCCGACGCCGCCGCGCCCGCGCCGTCGCCTGCGCCGTCGCCTTCGGTCGCGTCTCGAGAGAGCGCCGCCGGCAGAGCGATGGGCACGGTCGCGCCCGATGTCGTGGTGCCGAAGAACCGACCGGTGCTCTCGTCGTAGAACGAGCACGTCACCCTCGCGCCGAGCGCGTTTCCGCGCGCCGCGACCCTGGCGCACTCCTCACCGAACGCGAAACGCTTCGCACCCGAGACGCGCACGCGGAACGCGCGGGGTTTCGAGACGCGCTCGAGCCCATCGTTCGGCGCGGGGACGTGCGCGTCTCTATGCGCCGTGAACAGCGTTCGCCAGGCTTCCGCGAGGGAATCGCACGTGCGGTCACCGCCGTCGCTCTGTGCCGTCGTCGGCATCCTTCACGCGGTCGCGCGAGGGCGCGACGAGGCTCGTGCGCCTGCCGACGCGCCTGCCGACGCGCGCTTTTCCTCCGGGCGCGAACGGCTCGCCTGGAACGGGTCCGGAGGGATCGCCACGCCGCCGCAGAGCCGCCTGGAGCGTCCTCGACGCGCCTCTCCGCGGTCGCGGCACCGTGTGGCGCGCGCGTCGCCGTGTGATGTCCGCGAGGCATCGGCAATTGACATCGGACCGTTCGCTTTGGAAAAGCCACCGCCGACCCCCAATCCGCGAAACGACAAAAGAAAAGTCGGATCCGTCCCAGAAACGAGCGTTTCTTTTTTAGGAGTTCCTCCAAGAGAACGACGAAACGTCTTTCACAGATCGCCGCGCGCGTCGTGCACCGCGTCGAGCGAGGCACGCGCGCTCTCGCCGCCACCGCACCCGAGACGTCCCCCTCCGAGCGGCGCGCGGCGTCCGCGGCGCTTCCGGCCGGAAACATTTCGTGGTTCCGCATCTGTCCCTCGGCGGCATCGCGACCGACGCCGTCGCCAAAACCGGAGGATCGAGGCGAGATGCCCTCGATCGTGGAAGTGCGCGTGTGCGACGCGCTGTCCCCCGAGGACGCCGCGTCGCTGGAGAAAGACGACGCGCCACTCACACCCAAGCCCCCGAAGGACTTCACCGTCTCGTTCGCCGAGTCGGTGACGCGCACCGCGAACGTCTACGCCTCCTCCCGCCCCCCTTCCCGAAGAGGCGTTTCCGGAAAGGAGCACACACGTTTTACTTTACGCGCGCAAAAAGACGCGACGGAAACGAGCGCGAAGCTCGATTCCCGACGGTTCGGCGGGTCACTTCCCTCCGCGCTCGAGCGCGACCCGGCGCTGCGCCGGGTGCACGAAGAGGCCCGGGCGGCGCGTTTAATGGCGAAAACGTACAAAGCCCGTATGCAGGTCGCGGAGAAAGCCGCGGAGACGTTTCGAACGAAATCGTTCGCCGCCGAGTTAAGGGCGTCGCGCGTCGCGGCGGACGCGAAGAAGCTTTTCGGAAGAAGCTCCTCCGAACGACTCTCGTTCGATACGCTCGTCGTCGATCCCGGAAAAGCATTAGCGCGACTCGCGAAAGAACGAGAGGCGTCGCGAACGAAGTTAGAGCAGTACGAACAAGAGCTGCGGTCGCTGCGGCGCGCCAACGAGACGCTGCGGCGCGCCAGGGACGCGGACCGGAAGACGTTTTTCTTCGAGAAAAAAGTATTCACGCAGCGACTCGCCGACGCGGCGGCGACGAGCGCGTCGCTGCGCGAAGAGACGGCGCGCGGACGCCGCGACGCGCGGCGCTTAGCGCTGGAGGTGCGAACGCTGGAGGCGCGGCTGTTCCGGCCGGAACCGCCGGCCGGCCCCGACGCGACGAAGCGCGCGCGCGCGAACGCGCGCGCAGAGCCGGCGCCGGCGCCGAACCTCTCGCCGCGGCGCGTCCGCGAAGAAGCAGAAGAAGCAGAAGAAGCAGAAGAAGCAGAAGAAGAGGACGCAGACACGGAAGATGTGGTGCCTGTCATGGAAGAAAACCACAGCTTGAACCCGACGCTTTCGGGTTCGAGCTCCGGTGGCGGCGAAGCCGACGCTCCGCACGTCGTGCTGTGCGTGGTGTGCGTCGAGCCCGAGTCGCTCCCCGCGCCTCCGGGAGCGTCGAGCGCCGAGAGCGCCGATGAGAGCGCCGATGAGAGCGCCGATGAGAGCGCGGAGAGCGCCGACGTATCGCACGAGCCGCGCGTCTCGAGCGGCGCGTCGCTCTCCCCCTCGCTTTCCCGGCTTTCCGAAGACGACGCGCCTGACGCGCCCGAGTCTCCCGGCGACGCGTCCGTGACCGACGAACAGACGACGAACGCGTCTCCTTCAGACGCGGCGCCGAGACGGGACCGGTTTTTCTTCGCGAGAACAACCGTCGCGTCGCGGTCGCGCGCGGAAACGCGGAAACGCGTCACCGAGCACGAGTAGCACGTACGCGCGATCGCGCGGTGATGTATGTACCTTTTCTTTTCTCTTTCTGTCTGTCTGCGATGTGAACGCTTTTAAAAGTAGAACCGTACGCGTCTGTCTTTAAAGGAATCGACCCTGATGAAAACGCTTAAAGTCACGCGCGTCGTCGCGACGCTCGCCGTTCTCCGCTCTACGCGTCGTGACTCGACGAGCACCTACTCGACTAACGCGCCTCGGCACCTACTCGCACCTCGACTAACGCGCCTCGTCTAACACCTGTATACATGTCTTTTCCCGAACGCTCAGCGGCTCCGGTTGCCTCTCGCGGTGTAGCTCCCCATGACGCTCCCGAAAAATTTAAAAATGCCTTTGACGATCTCGCCGCGCAGCTTGGCGACGCCTTTTCCGAACTCGCCCCCCGGCCCGGCTTCGGTTTCGCGGAAAAACAGCGCCCACGTCAAGCCGACGAATCCGTTGACGACGGCGATCGCCGCCATGCCCACTAAGATGGGCGGCTCTTTCGCCAGAAACTGTTCCACCGTCACGGGCACGCGCTCGACGTCCCGCTCGAGGAGCTCCTTGTCGATCTCGATCTCGCGCGAGATCACGCGCAAGTCCCGGTTCAGCTCAGCCTCCATCTTGAGAAAATCCCGCCGCGCCTCAGACGCGAGGGACGTGCGCTCCGCGTCGGGGGGCGTCTGTTGTCCAAACGCGAGCGCGGCGGGCGCGTCGCCCAGGGACGACGCGACCGCGAGCGCCGCGCACGCGGCGAACAGCCGGCCGTGCGGCGAGGAGGCCCCCGCGGGGCTGGCCTCCGAGGCTACGCGCGAACGCGACGCGGAAGAGCACGCGCGGCCGCCGCGGGCGACGTCCGGCGCGACGCGCCCCGCGGAGGAGGCGTCGTGCTCGCCGCGCGCCGCCGCGCACGCGGGCGAGGCGCGCCGCACGCGCCCGCGCGGCGCGACGCGAGCCTTGGGCGCGAGCGCGCGCGTGGAGGCGGTCGTCGCCATCGCTCTCGGCTGACGTAGGCGTGTGACAAACGCGGAGGTCTCGAAGAGGCGCCCGTCGGGCCTGGAGCGTCGCGCGGTCGCGGACGAGCGAAAGGGTGTCGGGTCGCGTCGGACGGCGGGAACGTTACGTTCGCGCGGTGTTCGCGAGTCGAGCGCGACGGGGCACGGCGGGCGCGCGCGTCGTCGTTCGCGACGGACGCTGTGGCGCGCGCGAGATGCCCGTCCCAACTTGCGCTGAAAACGCGACACGCCTGGACCAATCACGTGGCGCTCGGATAAGTCACTTACCGCAGGAAGTCGCGTTTCCTGTGGATCGAGTCTTCTTTTCTTGAAAACGAATCGGTGATTCTTTTCGTTTTTTCATCACTGCTAAACTAACTCCGCCGCGACGGCGGCGACGCCGCACGCGCTCGTCGCGACGCCCGCGGCGACGAGCGTCGCCGCCAACACTCTGTCTCGCAGCCTCGCCGTCTCGCCGCCGTCCGCGGCGCCGACGCTCGTCGCTTTTCCGAGCGAACACCACAGCACCCATCCCGGGACGATGAACGCCACGGTCACGCCGCACGTCGCGCCGATCAGGTCGAGCGCCAGCGCGAGTCGCCGTAACAGCACCGCGCACGACGCGATGGACGCGTGCGCGGCGAACAACGCCGCGGCGCGAACGAACGGCGGTGCGTTTGGTTTCGAGTGGTTCGAAGTCTCTCCGTCTCGAGGCGTCGGGAGGACCACAGAACCCACAGAACCCGTCTCGCGTCGCGCCCTCTCCCCGCGAGACGCGAGGTCTGACGCCTCCTCCGCGTCCTCGCCGTCGAGGAGGCTCGCGGTCAGCTCGTCGGGCATCCGGCGACGCGCCCGTCCGCGGTTTCCGGCGAGACGCGCGTACGCGTCGTCCGCCGCGGCGACGACGATACCCCGCAGCGCGAACCCCATGAGCGGGTACTTGAGCACGTTCACGCCGGCGACGGCGATCTGCGCCACCGCCATCTCGCCGTCGCCGATCCACTCCGTGAGCACGTCCCCGGAGACGTCCCTCCCGAACCCCAGGTACCCCACCGTCGCGAACACCGCGTAGAACGGAAACGCCACGAGCCACACGACGACGCGAATCATAAGCTCTTCGTCTGTTTGGCGCGTTTGTATTTTTTTCACGCGGCGTGAAAAAGGCGCGCGCTCTTCCGAGGGACCCGGCGCGTTCGCCGCGTCGACGGCGTCGCGATCTCCGCCATCTCCGCCGTTCGTCGCCGCGCCCCGGTCGCGCCTCAGCTCGCGCGCGATCTCCACGACGTTGAAGTGGCAGGTGTACGCCAGGGCGCCCACCGGCAGGGCGAGCGCGATCGCGCGCGGGTTCGTGCCGACGAGCGCGACGTCCGCGGCGACTGGGAAGCCCGCCTCGGCGAAGCGGGTCACCAGGACGCCGGCGACGCCGATCATGACGAAGAACGCCGCGGAGGACGCCGCGGCGAGTTGCGAGAGGTTTTCCAGTAACGACAGAGGGTAAACCAGCGCGAACACGCCCGTGTTTATCGCGAGCCTCGAGCTCCAGAACCCTCCGGTTTTGTCGTGGTACATCGCCGCCTCGACGACGGGCGCCGCGAGGTCGGCGGCGATGATCTGCAGCGACACGAGGGTGCCGAACAGCAAGACGCACAGGCAGATCCGCACCACGAAGCCTCCCGTCGGCCCGACCACGCGCGTGACGGTCTGCTCGTACGTGCGCGCGTCCACGGTGCGCGCCGCGCGCGCGAGGATGACCAGCGACGCGTCCGTGAGCGCGGCGAAGCCCGCGAGCGCGGCGACGCCGCCCACCGCGCCGCACTCCGCGAACACCTGCGGAAGGCTAAGCACCACAGACCCGACCGCGGTCATGGTCAGCGAGATGACCGCCGCGACGAACCCGCGGGACGCGCGCGGCGTTCCGGTGGCGTTCGGGTCGCCCGACATCGAAACATCCTCGTCCGTGCCGACCACGGCCTCAGGGTCGGCGAATCCGCCGTCGGGGTCGGCGAACCCGCCGTCGGGGTCGGCGCCCGAGGACCCGTCCATGGGCGCGGGGCGCGTTTGAAAGCGCAAGTTTCCTCTCTTCCTTTTGGCTTTTCCGGGGATGCGCCTCGCGCGTGAAATCCGGTTTCCCGCCAGAAATGTCCAGCTGGCATGCCGGGCAAAAACTCGCGATTTTTCGACGTCGACCACGTAGTATCACGATTTCGGGGTTCGACCAACCAACACGTCATTGCACCGCGGCGCTCGCGCCTCCGGGTCGGGCCGTCCGGTCTACCCACGCACCTCGCGCGGCCGGCCGACTGCGGCCTGCGAACGCGTCCGCGAGCTCGTTCGCGGGGTCGCGCTTCCCCCGTCGGGCCTCAGAGCCACGGTCGGGTTCCTCTCGCGCGAAGCGACGAGGGAGGCGCGCGTTCGCGCGTGGTCCCAGGACCTCGCTCGTACGCGGCACGCCGGGCACTTCCGACGCGCCGGATGGGTCTCCACGCCGCGGTCGCGCGCGCGCGGTCGTTCAGCGTGCGCGCGGCGCGCCCTTCCCGCGACGGCGGCGACTCCGGCGAGCGCAAGGGCCCCAAGAAGATGTACTACGAGGTGAAGCAGACGACGCCTCCGCAGCGCAGCCTCGGGACGCACAAGTTCCCGCTGAACACGCACTGCGGGGACACCATCGAGCTCCGCAACCGGTACTTCGTGGTGGACAAGGTGACCGTGCACTACAAGCTCGAGTACGGGAAGTACCGCAAGGACGACACGCGACTGTACGTGCAGGAGGCGACCCGGTACCTGCTGAACAAACACCTGGACAGCCTGCTCGCGGGGAGCGACGCGGTGAAGGATCCGCCGCGCCCGCCGCGCGGCGGTTCGGAAAAAAAAGCCCCCGGGGAGGAAAACGCCGACGACGGCGACCGAGAGACGCGTGCGGAGGACGAGAGTAGTTCGTGATGATGAGGAATACGAATTTACGAATGTACTTCTTTTCGTACACTAACTAACTGATGTCAGTCTCCTCCAGCGCGTCAGTTTCCTCGCGCCGCGCCTCCGCGGCGTTCGTCTCAGAAGACGCGTTTTGTTTCGCGACGACGCCGCACTTCGCCACCGTCACCTTCGCGAACGGCTTCCCAAACGCCTGCTCGGCCACCGTCGCTCTCTTGTCCCCGATTTGCTTCGCGACGGCGAAGAACGGCGACGCGGAGTTGTCCTTCACGGTGGGTAAAGCCGCGACGGCGTTCAGCACGTCTAAACCTCGCGTGACCTCGCCGACGATCACGTTCGTTTTATCCAGCACGTTCCCCGCGCCCCGCGCCACGGTCACCGCGAACGCCGTGCCGTTGGGCCCGGGAGGCGGCGGGTCCGCCACCTTGACGAACTTGCCGTTCATGCTCACGAGCTTCTCTTTGGGGGGGGGCGGCGGCGCGCCCCTTTCGACGACCAGACTGACGATGCCCACCTTACCGTCCGGAAGGTCGTCGTGCCCAAACTTCGCCGCCGCCAACTCGGGAAGCAGAGCTTCGTTCGACGCGCCGCCCGGGAGGCTCGTGACCGGCGTCGTCGAACCCGGAATCACGAACGCCCGGATCCCGGTCGAACCCAGGAACGAGGGCGTGTCCACCCCCGTCTCTGGGTCCTCGTCGTACTCCACCGCGTCGATCTGCGTGCGTTTGTACCCCAGACCCTGGACGCCCTCGGCGAGCGCCAGGAACCGCGCCGCGGCGACGGGGTTCGCGTCGCCGTACACGCCCACCACGACTCGGCCGAAAAACTCGGCATCCACCGCGAGGTCGAAGAACGCCTCCGCGGTGATCTCCGGTTGAGGCACGGCGGAGGCCACGGAGCCGATGGCTTCGTTCGCTCGCACGAACACGTCCGCATAGACGTTCGGCTCCATCGTCTGCGCCGCGCGCGAGGGCGCGACGGGCGCCATCGCCGCAATCGCCGCGGAAGCCGCGAGGAGCGCGTCCCGGCGCGAAGGCGCGTTCCCGGCGTGCCTTTCGTTCGCATCCTCCGATCGCGACGCCGCGGCGCGGGTCGAGCGGCGCGCGCGCGAGACGCGGCGCGCGGGGGCCGGCGCGAACGCCCGCGCGGGCGCTAAAGTCGCCATCGATGTTCTACCGGTAGGGCGACGCACGCGGAGCGGTGTGGGGGGCACACGCCTCGGGCTTCGGGACACCCATCATCGGTGCCAGGTCAGCTCGAGCGAGAGATTTTGTTCATCAACGAACGCACGTCGTGTGAGACGGTTCCAAGTCGCAAGTGAACCTGGTGTTTCGAATCACAACCCGCACCTCGCCACTCTGAGCGCGGCGGCCGGTTCGGTTCCCGGAAGGCCGACGGCGAGCGCGACGGCGACCGCCTCCGGGTCGAGCCCCGAACCAGGCGCCCCCAGGCCGAACTTCGCCAGCGCGCGCCGCACCGCGAACGCGGTGGGGAACCGGAAAAAACGCAGGTACGCGCCGAACAGACCCGCTCGTTTTCGCGCGCGTCCGACGCGCGAAAGGCGCGCCTCCTCCGCGAGCTCCGTTTTTCGCGTCGTCGCGTCGGACGCGTCGTCTTTCGGGTTCGAAATTTCGAAACCGAATCCATTGGAGACGTAGTACGCGAAGAGCTCTTCGTTCGGCGCGTCGAAACGCATCGCATCCAGGGCGTCTCTCGCGGTCTCCAGGAACGACGCCGCGAGCGCACGCGGCATGACCGGCGCCGCGAAGCGATTGAAAGAACCCGAGGACACGATTCGAGAGCTCGAATCGTTCTCCTCGTCGTTTTCCACGTCGTTTCGAGATCCGCCGCGCGTCTCGAGATCGAGCGCCGCCAGCCGCGCGTCCGCGAGCGCCAGCGCGCGCGCGATCGTCACGGACTCAGGCTCGGGAGGTACGCGTACGTACGCCGCGGCTTCGTCTGACGAACTCGACGAACTTGGAAGGCGGTCTCGCGCCTCTTCCGCGGCGGCGCAAACGGCGCGCGCGGCGGCGTAAGCGTCCACGTACGCCGCCGCCGCGTCCGGCGCTTCGCGGCGCGCGCACTCGCGTAGCGCGCTTTCGCAGAAGGACGCGAGCGCGGCGCGCTCTCGCCGTTGGCTCGCGCCGTCGTTTCGGAAGTCGGAAGTCTCGGAAGCACCAGAAACAGACGCGCACATCAGCCTCGCGAACCCCGCGGACGCGGGGTCGGCGCCGAACGCGGCGTCGTCGCCGGCGGCGGCGTAAAAGTCGCGCGACGCGGCGGCGCGCGACGCGTTGGACGCGCGCGCCGCCGCGTCGAACGCCTCGTTCGTTTCCTTCACGCGGAGACCCCGGGGCGCCTCGAGCGCGGCGCGCGCGCGCACGACGTCCAGCGACGCGGCGGCGCCCGCGCGCGCGCCCGTGGGGTCGGCGGCGTACGGCAGCGCGCCCGCGAGCCTCTGCACCGGAAGCGTCCGCGTGGCGTAGAGCGCGCGCAAGCCGCGCGCGTCGTCCACGGAGACGGGCCAGTACCGGTCGCCCGCCACCTTCACGGAGACGAGGACGCTCGGGTCGGGCAGCAGACACGGCGTCCGGGCGATCACCACGCGGTGCTGATCCTGCGCGTCGCCCGTCCCCACGCCCCGAACGCGCATCTCGACGGGCGCGGTGACGTCGACGCCGGCGGCGGCGTCGACGGCGCGGAGCAGCCGGCGCCGCGCGGCGAGCGCGTACAGGTGTCGGAACGCCTGCAGGTGGCACCGGTTGTCCGAGGCGTTTTGCGGGAACCGCGGGTACGTCGCCATCCACAGCGCCGCGACGGAGGCGTCGTCCGACGCGAAGGTCATCGTCCCCCCGCCCAAGAACAAAAAACCAATCGCCGACGCGATCGCGGCGTGCGCGCCGAAAGAAAGGCCGGAAGCGCCGCCCGACCCGCCCGTCGCGGCGGCGGCGGCGGCGGCGGCGGCGCCCCCCGCCGACGCCGCGGCGGAGGACGCCGCCGCGTCCACGCGCGCGCGCAGCCTCCGAAGCACCCGGAACGTCTCGACGTCCCCCGTGCCCGCCATCACGCACGCCAGCGCGGTCGCCGCGACGCACACGCACGTCTCCAGCGTCGGGCGGTCCACCAGCTCGCCGCACGGCTCGCCGGCGGCGGCGGCGGCTTTCAGCGCAAGGAAGCGCGAGAGCATCCCGCGTAGCGCGTCGCGCGCCGAGGCGTCCGCCGTACCCGCGAAGCGCAGCCCGAGCGCCATGCACGCGCCCGCCAGCGCGTGCACGTGCGCCTGCGCGAGCGCCTCGCGGTCGCTCCCGTCGTCCGCGGGGAAGGCGTCGAAGCACGTGCCGAGCCTCGGGAGCCGCTCGCACGTGCCGGCTTCGCCGTGACGCGCGGCGTCGAAGAAGGCGCTCTCTTTGGTTCGCGAGAGCGGCGGCCGGAGCAGCGGGGGCAACCGCGTCTCCATCCACGCCGTCGTGGGCTCGATGTCGTGCCACAAGATGAGCGCCTTGGCCACCACGCGCGTCAGCACGAAGTCGGGCCGGACGTGGTCCAGCGCGTACCGCGTACAGGGGAGGTCCAGCGACGCCGCCGCGGCGGCGTCGCCGGTTCGCAGGAACATCAACCCGAGCGCCAAAGCCGCGCCCGGCGACGTCGCGTCCACGTTCACCGCCGAGCCCCGCATCACCTGCCCGTTGGCGGAGGCGCCGGAGGCGGAGGCGCCGCGCGCGCGCGCGGCGTCGCCTTCGTTCCGCCGGTCACCGTCCAGCGCGTCCGCTTCCAA